>Ga0209463_1001115_pt1 | contig 17159 bp, 18 predicted proteins | sample AgamicMgSfrz_FD_187169 | JGI IMG/M metagenome (GOLD analysis project Ga0209463, IMG submission 187169) | Agave microbial communities from Guanajuato, Mexico - Mg.Sf.rz (SPAdes) (version 2) | ecosystem: Host-associated > Plants > Phyllosphere > Phylloplane/Leaf | place: Guanajuato, Mexico... | reverse complement strand
TTCCGCATAGCTGTTCCCAGTTACTTTTTCAATAAGAATTCCTAGTAATACATATCCTGTATTTGAATACGACCAGCTCTTTCCTGGAGCAAAATCTGGAGGCATGGATATTCCCATCTTTACTAATTCTTCAGCAGTATAGGATTTTTTTGTATCCATCATATTAAAATCCTTTGACCTTGTGTAATTAGCGATACCACTTGTGTGATTCAATAATTGCCTGATAGTAATCTGTTTATCATCATATCCATTTCCTTGAATGACACCGGGTAGCCATTTTTCAATAGAATCGTCTAAATTCAAGCGATTTTCTCCTGCTAATTGAAGTACAACTGTGGCAGTGAACGTCTTTGTCACGCTGCCAATCCGGAAACGAAAATCTGTTTTCATTGGTTGCTTGGTACTCAGATCAGCTACACCAGCAGCATAACTCCATGTTTTTCCGCTCTTAGAAACTTTAGCAAGTATCCCTGGATATCCAAGTTGCAATGTACCCCGCATTGCCTCTTTGACGGAATTACGGTCTCTTTGAGTGCTTGTTTCTAACGAGTTAGATACATTTTGAGTGGACTCCGCTTTTACAATTGAGGTTGGAGTTGTATATAACAGAGAACCTCCAGTTATCAAAAGGGCTAAACCTGTACATGTAATTCGACAGTGCTTTTTCATCAAAATATTTCTCTCCCCTATTCATATTGTATATATGGTTTTTTACTGTTTTTAAACTAATCAATCATACAGCTTTCATCTTGACTAAAGACAAAAGGGCGATATTGAATTTGTAATCATTCTTATACCCACTATTTCACAAACGACTTTCTGACCTAAAAAATAACCTATCCTTTTTTCAGTTGTATGTTAACTTTTGTAATGTCTCTTTTCTTCCAAACAAGTCTTATTAATTAATTTGTTTTTTTATATAAATGTATGGTATTTGTTCCTCCTCTCAATCTTCTTTACATTTTAATCATACACAATGAAAATCTCTTTTTTCTTACCTCTTCCTTACAAATTCCTTACGTTCAAAATCACTTTTATAATTGATTATTTTTTATTTTAATAACATTTCATTTTGATTAATCTTTTTCAAATTGGATTCTTTTTAGTGCTCATTCACTAAGGATTTTCAAAGCATTGATAATCAAACTTTATTTCAACCAAACAGTAACATGTTTGCGGTATCCATGCTCAAATCATAATAAACATGATATATCCAGCAGCTTAAGTATTTTAATATAATATTAAAAAGTGGATATGCTTAAACGCATATCCACTTTCAACTACGTATATTTTTCACCTTAAACATACTTTTTTCCTGTTTATATACTTACCTTCGCTTCTCCAATATCCTGCTTTTTAATTAAATCTAAGTAAAAATGTGAGACAGTTGTGTTGTAATAAGGAGAAATGAAAATAAATGATAGATTAAACGTAAACATTCCTATAAATGCAGCTAATAAGAACCAACCAATAAATGATAGCCAAAGAACAAATAATTTTAACTTTTGTCCTTTCATTATTCTTTTACTTTCTCTCAATGCTTCACTTGCTGTATAATCAGGATTCTCTACTAATATGTAATACGACATGGAATAAGAAAAATATTTAATAATACCTGGAACAATAAATAATAGGCTCCATAAAAAAAGAAAAATAGCTTGCAGCAGCCCCAATTTCATTGATTTAAACACATTCTTCTTTTTAAATCCCGAAAATACATCGTCTACCTTAGCATCTTCTTTTTTCCCTAAGTGTAAAGTAAAAACAGAATATCCATAATTGAAGATACCTTGTATGAGACTATAAATTAGGAAACAAACCCCACCTAAACCAATATAACTTATAATAAGTACAGCAAGTGCTGTTGGATCTACTTTTGGTTCCCCACCAATTGAATAAATAAATAACACATCCGGGCCAATTATCCCGATAAACAGTGCAAATATTAAATACATGAAAGTGGCGATTGCTGATGCACTTAAGGTTGGTACAAAATAGAATAAAGCTGATACTCCTATACCTACTCCCCATTTCCCATCTAACGAATTAAGTGCTGCTTTCTTAAAATTTCTTGTCATACTTGTATTCCCTCCTTTTTTCTTATTTTGCTTTACTAAAAACATAAAAGAACTTGTAGCAGGCCCCGCTACAAGTTCTTTTAGCAAAATACTTTAGCTCATCGAAAAATTATTTATTCTGCACAATCGGGGGTAATGCCTAAAATATGGTTTGTTAATATCATTATATAACATAATTATGAAATCTTGTTAAAAATTCTATATATTTAGACAAATAATTCTCCACTTTTCCACCTATTTTTTTCATGTAGTTTTATCTATTAAAGATACGTAAGAAACAACTGTACTAATTGAATCCAAAGTTTATTTAATGAATATGAAAAGACCACCTACAAAATTTCATAGGTGATCTTTTTTGTGATTTTGCACTTGTGCACTACTTTAAAAATATATCACAAATTCATCTTTTTTGTTAAAGATTTATTTCTACAAAACAATTCTAGGAGCATAAATTAATTCTTTCAGCATATGAATACTTCGAGTATTATATCATCACTTATTCTTAAATAAAGGTGCTATTTTATCGATCCGATTTGTCCAAATTCCACCTGTATAATCTTCAGGAATACGTTTTATATCTTCGAATGAGTCAAATCCACTTGAAAATCCAAATCCATTTCCACCTACAATGATAACGCGAGTATCTGCTTTATCCATTCTATTAAGAAAACGATTCGGCCATCCCCAAAGCCAAGGAGCTACTTTGTCTGGAATATGTAACTCTCCATGCTTCAGACTTGATGGCATGTAACCAGTCCACCCTAACGCAATATAAGTAAGAAGATCCTTTTTCATAGTTGCTTTTGACATTGTTCGTAAACTAGGGATACGCTCCTCAATCGCAGCAATTGGTTTATCACCACCATATACAGTTAGTTGCTCAAGGCGTTTTGCTGGTAGTTTCTTAAGATAAGCAGCTAATTGGATTCCTTCATTTTCATCATCACTCTTAATATGAATAAGGAAAGAACGATCCGGAAAATGGTTAAGTACTTCATCAAGTGTTGGCATAACATTAGTCCCATTGCCACGGAATGGGAATGTTTTACCCCCATCAGCTGTATACCCGTAACCAATATCAAGTGCTTGTAATTCTTTTGTTGTAAAATCTCTTGTAACACCTTTACCATTAGTACGGCAATCAAGCGTCCAATCATGAAAAATAACAAAATTATTATCTTTAGTTGGTTGAACATCAAACTCTACTAGATCAGCTCCAGCTTTAAATGCAGCTTCCATAGATGGAATTGTATTTTCTAAATAAGAGTGTTCAGGTTTATTTATACGTTCTGCTGTACATGTATCACTCTCAATCTCTTCCATGCTAAATGTTTGGGAAAGTCCTCGGTGAGCAAGAAGTATAGGAGCCCCCTCGTCCCTTTTAGCAAAAAAAGAACTGTTATTTACATAAATAAATGCGAATAGGAAAAGAATTATCCAAGTCGTTTTACGTTTCATTAGCCTATTTATTTTATTCATTGTATTCTCCTCTTAACTACTCATTGAATTCATTTAAACAATGTTAGACTTTTTAAATACTGATAAATGTTACATCCTATCTTACTACATTGCAATGGATTTCATTGGAAATTACAGGTTAGTACTTGGGTATGTCTTATACATGAATTTAAAAAATTGTAGTGTTTTCTTCTCTTTCAATTAATGAAATTCAATTGATTTTTAATAAAACTATTTAATTTACGTATTTTTATTTGCTCTAACAGGGGTCTCGCCACATTGCTATCAAGCTAAGAAAAATAAATACCCCAAAATGATAATTTTAAAGACTTATTTGCGGAATACAGCTCGGATTTTCATTTTTGGGAGTATAGGTGGTTGGAATATGGCAGGATCCAATGACAATAAAGTTAATCAAATATCCCTATTTCAATCAACCAGCAAGTTGGTTGAAATAATAGTACGAGAAAAAGTGCTAAAGCGAGTGCGATTAGTTTTTTCATTTTCATTGCGGTAGTCATTCTATGTATGGCGTAAAATAGACATTTACGTTTGTCATGCTCCTATTATGGCAAAGCAATTTGTATTTTCCTTGTAGTCAACCTGTAGTTTGTCTGTAGCGGAGAAAATCAAAAAAGACCGGCAGGAATAACCCTGTCGATCAAAGTGATAAAGCTTGGTTGCTAACATTAGGGGTGCAGACGCCTCATAACAAAATGGCTGAGATAAAACAGATAGGCGAAATATAATACTACGAATACAGTTACTACCAAGGCAAGTATATTTACAACCTTAACAGTCCTATTTTTGAAAATCTTGAACAATAAAGCATAAATACCAATGCCGATTACCCCTCCAAGCGTATTGTCAAGTACATCAGTAATATCGCTTCTTCCTATTGCGAAAATGAATTGTATAGCTTCAAACGCCAATGTCAAAGCAACAATTGGAAGAACTTTCTTCATAAAAGGCCATTTGCTTTTTAGTATACAAATATATATACCTAAAGGGATAAAAATAAGTATATTACCTCTTATTTCTCTAAAATCAATAGTTCCGCTGTCATCGAAAGACCCCTGAAATGGAATCAGATTGATTACTCGTATCCCGTCTGATATTTCAGAAGAAAAAAACGGTAATTTGAAGAGAATGACGCCTGTCAACAGCAGCATATATATTACAAACAATGCAATTGTAAGTTTATTTCGGTTTTCTGATTTCATTATTTTTCTCCTTGTGTTATTTATGCCTTTGGCAAATCCATCCAAAATAGAACGCCATCCGGAACGTTTTCCAAAGCATATTCAATGTTCATTACTTCCAACGTTTTCCGCACGATGGTCAAGCCTAAACCGTTGCGCCCACTTTTCCGCCCCCGCACTTTATCCATACGGTAGAATGGGTCAAATAACTTAGGCAAAACTGTAGCGTCTATCCTTGCATCAGTGTTTAGTATACAAAGGCGATATTGTATAGCCGCAGGCTCGCTCCATATCCTAATTTCACCGCCTATAGGCGTATTCTGTACTGCGTTCAAAATGATATTGGAAAGTGCCTTTTGAAGCATTTTAGAATCGACAAGGCAGTTTTGTCCGTCAGGAATGTCCATAACAATGCACTGACCGTTTGCTTCAGCTAATATCTGAAAGTCAGGCAGTATGTCAGCCACTAATTGCCTAACTTTCAGTTTTTCAGGATCTTGAGAGATTTTCCCATCGCTCAGGTTGACAATCTCCAGTATCTCGGAAACCACATCGTCCTGCGCCTCCATCATCTTCACGCATTCGCGCAGGTATTTGGGATGATCTTTGTAATCACCTACATTTTCGAGCATACCCTCCAGCAAGATACTTGTTGCCGCGATAGGCGTTTTTAGCTCATGTGAAGCCGCCGAAAAGAAATATCGCTGTGCTTCCTCCATTTCCCTTACCCGCAGGATTTCATTTTCTAACCGGGAAATGGTATCTTTCAACTTATCGTACATAAAGTGAATGTCACGCGACAAATCGCCTAATTCATCCCGGCGTATAGGCAGGCTTTGCGATACATCTTCAAGCCTTGTCATTTTCCCGGCGTCATCCGCCAGTCGCTTAATTGGGTTGGTTATCTGCCGTGCAAAAACATACGCGCACACAAGGCAGAGGGCGAGTATAATGGCAAACGCGACCAATGCCTGCACAATTATTTCATTGTAAAAGGCAGTTAATCCCGGTCTGGTCTGGGCGACGACAGAATAACCGAGGGCTTTATCATTATGCACCACATAGTAAAAGTCACCATTGAAATTATCCGTGGTATCAGCACCCGGCGTAGCGTAAATCACGCCGCGATTATCATCTATAATGCAAAACTCAAATGATTGGTTGTTATCACGAAACCTTTGCGCTGCTGCGGGAATATCGTTATAATCACTATTTTTTACTCTATTGACCAAAGGCTGATAGGACACTACTATTTGTTCCCTTTCAACTGCTCTGTACAGTGTTAAAAATTGACTTGAAAACAATGCGGCAGTTACGAAAACAATCAACAGCATAGCAACTATCGTATAGGCAAAAGTCTTAACAAATATCCCATTCTTTTTCATGAAGTTTCCTCCAATCGGTAGCCCACTCCGCGTACTGTTTTGATGATATTATCCGGTAGCTTCGCCCGTAGGTTTTTAATGTGAGTATGCACGGTGCTGCCATCACCGTCAAAATCGTAGCCCCACACGCGGGACAAAATAACTTCATGAGATAGTGTTTTTCCGTTTTTTTGCACCAGTAGCATTAAGATTTCAAACTCTTTAAGGGTCAAAAGCAATTCTTCGTCGTCATAAAAAACCTTGAAATCTTCCGGTAAAAGAGTCAGCTTGCCATAGTGAAGTTCCTTTGCCACCGCACCGCTGCGACGGAGCAGCGCCTCCACACGTTTCAGCAATAGCTGAATCTTGAACGGCTTAGTCACATAATCGTCCGCTTCCGCATCAAACGCTCTGATTTGATTCTCATCATCGGAAAGAGCAGTCATCATCAGAACTGGCGTATTATTCAGCTTACGGAACTCCCTTAAAAGCTCATGACCGTTCATTCCGGGCAGCAAGATGTCAAGAATGACAAGCTGATAGGGGTTATCATAAAACTTGGTATGCGCTTCATCCCCGTTAAAACAGGCATCCACCTTATATCCCGCTCCAGATAAAAAGACTTTTACTGCATTGCAAATATGCTCATCGTCCTCGACAAGCAGTATTCGTATATCCATAAATGTATACCTCCGAAAAAAGGATAACACAGCAATCTGTATTTTCCCTGTAGTTTTAAGAGTTATTTCATTCGTCCATCAACAGGTTTTACGGCATCCTCTGGAATAGCCCATCTCCAGCCGAGCCGATATGCACCTATAATCCTGCCCTGCTTACATAAAAGCTGTATCCAACGATCTGAAATGCCCCATTTCTCACTGGCTTCTTTCGCTGACACCAAAACTCATTACCAAAAACAAAGTGCTGATGATTAGTGGTTAATATCTTTTTGGTAATGGCTTAAGCGAACACATTACAATCAATTTTTATAGTTTTGACTGCTTACCGTACAAAATTTCCGAAATGTTGGTGGTACGACTTCAAATAATTCTTCAATTTCTTTGTTTTATTAGAACTCCCCTCCTATTTATTCAAATCTACGAATTCATTTTACATCACTTTTAACTCTATTTTTTGCATGTTAAAAATTAACAAAATAACAATAAGAGATTTACTTTTGTTTTTAAAGGATTTTATTATCAATATACAACCCCCATCATTAAAATAAGGGTCAAAACCTTTGTCTATAAACACGAATTCATTGTGACCATTCATATTTTGGATCCTACCCCATGCCCATCAAGCTAAGTAAAAACAATACCTCTAATAACGAAAAAACGCTATGCTTATCGTAAGAAGTTTACGAAAAAGGTTGGTTTTTTTTATGAATCCTATCATCTCTAGTGAACTGACACTTTTTGCACAAAAAATACAACGTTTTTTCTCTTCAATCGTTCTTAAAGGAATAGCCAAAAAGGTTGGTTTTGTACAGCAATCTAGTAAGTATCAAGCAGATGAACTCATCGCCCTTTGCGTTTGGTTCAGCCAAGAGGGTTTCATCAACGCTTTATTTAATACAGCAGCTGTCGCATTCCTCAGAGAAGTTTTCACTTCACTCCTAACACAAAAACTCTGTTTAAATCGATCCATTCCTTCAGACATAATTTCTACTTTCAAAAGTATTCGTATTTTAGATGCAACTGTATTTCAGCTACCTAATTCCTTCTCAACTGATTATCAAGGTTCTGGAGGAAGGAGTAATACTACGGGGGTTAAAATCCAGTTCGAATACGATTTACTAAGTGGCCAATTTTCAAACGTACAGCTAGGACCAGATAAGAACAATGATAAAACATACGGTACTACCTGCCTTGAAACGGTAAAGAAAAATGATTTATATTTGCGTGATCTTGGTTACTTTGATTTAGGAGACTTACAATCCATTCATGATAAAAAGGCTTACTATATCTTGAGGTTAAAGCTAAATACACGTATTTATATCAAGAACCCTGAGCCAGAATTCTTCAACAATGGCACGATAAAAAAGCAAACAGAATATATCAAGCTTGATATGGTACAAATAATGTTCGGCCTAACTCCTGATGAAACGATAGAAATCCCCGAGGCATATATTGGCCAAAATCAGAAGCTTCCAGCACGTGTGATTTTCCATCAACTAACAGACAATCAAACCCAAACACGCCTTAAAAACAAGCCATACGAGAAGAGAAGAAAGGCATTGTCATGTAGGAGAAAAGTAAGCACTTGATGGGGATGAATGTCTATATCACGAATACATCGCCAGAAGAAGTTCCCACTACTTATGTCCATTCACTCTATTCCCTACGTTGGCAGATTGAGATTTCATTTAAAACATGGAAATCATTCTTTGAAATCAATGAATGCAAAACAATCAAAAAAGAACGCCTTGAATGCCATTTATATGGCCAACTTATCGGCATTCTCATCCGTTCTTCCACCATGTTTCAAATGCAGCAGCTATTACTTGAAAAGAAAAAGCAGGAAATAAGTGAATACAAAGCGATTTATATGATTAAAGATTACTTTCCGTTACTGTTTCAAGCAATGGCCCAAGATACAGGAGGACTTTTGAAAATTCTGCATCGCCTTTATCAGCTGCTAAAAAAGAACGGTCGTAAATGTCATCGGTATAAGAAGATGACTGTCTTTGATATTCTCGGAGTTGTGTATGAAACGACGGTGAAGGATAGTAGACAAGTTGCCCAGCAAAAAAATCGATTCTTAAAGGCTTCTTTGTCATGCCAACTTTTCCATCACTTGTTAATTTGGAAGAAGGGAGTATTTTTATCTATTAACATTCTCTGTTAGCTTGATGGTTATGGAATAGCACCAACATTTCGCGAATTTTGTACGTTAAGCAAAATTTCATAAAGAAAAAGCCGATTTCCTGTACGCTAGGAACTCGACTTTTTTAGATTGATATATTTCGACTAAAATTCCCTCAAATAACTAAGGGGGTTTTTTATTAAATTATAGTTTAGTAATATATTGTACTCATTGAGTAAATAATTTTGCATCCGCCCAGTCAGCATGATCATTGTCAATATTATCATTAGCATAATAGGAAACTAACTCAAGTGTATTTTTTCCTGCAATATTTACTTCTACATGTTCAGCTGGCTCGTGGGATTTTTTAACCGGACTTATATACAAAATTTTACCATCAGCGATTATCACAAAATTCACAGAACCATGACCAGGTGCTACTTGATCATCTATTCCTACATCTACTGTAAATTTAGAATACTGTCCATTCAAATTATACTTAATTGTGCTATTTGAATGCGAGCCAATCCCTTTGTCATATTTCACACCATTAATAGACAACTGTGTTTTATAAAACGATTGATTTTTATTATACGAAAAATAATTAGGTGTCATTTGTTCTATATCTCCTACAACTGAAACTGGAGTTAACGTATCACTCAATTGTACAGATCCAGGTATAGGAGCTGCTAAAGTTTTTGTATTTCCACTTGCAAAAAATGTACAAATAGCAATCACTAAAACTGCAACTAGACTTAATACTTTAAACCGAAAACTTTTTGGGTTAATAACGTACTTTGTATTCATATCAAATCCCCTTTCGATTTTGTAAATTACCTCTCTAATCTTTACATATCAACCTTAAATTTTCAAATTATTTCTATAATTATAAATATTTATACAGAATTACAAAAAAATGAAAGCGCATTCCCGTATTTTTAAGTGAACGTTGATACAGGGATTTTCATGTATCCCCAAAAGGGACACCTATTTCCGTAGGTGGGCTACAAATGATTTTGCACAATTAAGTTAAAGCAAAAGCATTTATATCGAAAGTAATTAAAATTAACTTTGTAACCCTAATACCTTAATAATCTCAATTGTTTTATTATCTTTTATTTTAAAATGAAGTCTTTTCCCTATACGTTCACTAATTACAATATTTTCAAAGGCTAATTTACGCAAATGTTGTACAATCAGATCTTCTGAAATTCTTGTTTGCTTACTTAAATCAGAAACTGACAACGATCCATATTTAATCAATTTACAAACAATTGATAATCGAGTAGAATTCCCTAATAACCCTAAAACTTTTATATTTTCTGTATAGAAACTAAAATCCATGTGAAAAGCATGTAACAGATCTTCCAACCTCCTAAAATAAGATGAATAACACCAAAATATCTTAACATAAAAATAGCTCCCCCCCTAATATATACCAATTACTTATTGAGAAAAATAATACTTGAATACGAGTCCAATACATATTCTTAGAATTAAAGTGATTCAAGTCGGAAGAAGGCACCTTTGGGTGTCTTTTCTTTGTGCTTTTATACAAATAAAAAAGCCTCGTTATGAAGTGCACCCCAATTGTTAGACACAGTTTAACAATTGGAGGTGCACTTCATATTTGTGGGCAACTTTTAGAATTTCAAACCCAAAAGGATATGATATTGTTAAAACTAGAAGAAGCTAAACAGAATAATATAGGATATAAAGGGGTATTCAAAACAGCAGACGCTATGGATAAAACTTTAGACCGTATGGAGAATATAAAAGTAACTGATAAGTACAAGGACATTCACGAACTTGTTTTAGAAGGTGTTACAGATGCAAGACAAGGAACAAAGATAATACAAGACGCTAATAAAGAAGATGGAAAAGAGATTGAATTAGCTATACTAAAAAGCACTCCACATATGTCAGGTGTAGACAGTGAACAGTGAGATAAGGCAATTTATGAATTAAATCAGGAAACTAAAGATGCTTATGCTAAAGCACTTGAAAAGAAAATGGAAGAACATGCAAAGTGATAGATTAACTTATCACAATACATACTTGATATATTATTTGATTTAGGGGGCACCTTCATGAAAGTTGTGCGCTCTATATTTAAAGTTTTTCGTTTAATAGGTTTAATTGTAAAGCCTGTACTTAAAGCATTATCGATAAGTAAATTTTAGTATAATAGCAATAAAAAAGCCGTCATATGACAGCTCTTATTTTTGTTCATCAAGCTATTCTCTTGTATAGAAGTATTTTAATCCTTTAGCATCTAACCACGCCGTCGCTTTGTCTAACTCGTTGCCTTGACGATAATCTGTCTCAAAATGCGCAAGCCCTCGACGATCTCCACGAGAAACTATTTTAGAAGTATATCCAAGACTATCCATCATTTGAACCATATCAGGAATTAAATTTACACCAAACTCATAAGTGATTACTTTATTATATTTATTCACTATAATTCCAACTCCTTCTTGTGTTGTTGCTTGCTCAACAGTTTGATTAGTAAACCACGCTAACGATTTATTTCCAACCAACTTATTTAAATCACACTTTCCGATACCAGCTACATTCCCTGTTTCTGTATATTGCCAAATATCACATGGGTACGCTGGTTTGTTACCACCATAACGAGGAATCCATACAAAGTCACTCTTTACATTTGCCATTCCAAATGGAGCATACATATGATGGCCAACATATAAACCAACTTTTTTAGCACCTAATCGACGTAATTCATTGATAAAAGCCTGTGTACCTGCCCGCATATTTTCCATTGTTTTCACTTCTACATCAGCCACCCAAACTGTTGCACTCTTGTCACCACGTTTCCAGAAATCACGAGCTTCTACACGTGCATCATTTTCAGAAACGAAACGACAGAATGCATAGTTACCAAATGGTACATTTCGTTGCTTCATAGCCTGTACATATTTTTGATACATTCTATCTCTAACTCTTGAACCATCCTGCACACGAGCAATAACTAAATCCAATTGAGAAGCTGCTTGGCCCCAATCGATATTACCGTTATGATGAGAAATATCTACAATGTAACCCATTATTTATCGTCTCCTTCATATTGTTTGTCAGCAAACCATACCAGCATTAGGATTAGAAATTACACCTGCAGCAGGTAAAATAACCAACATCACGTCTACATACTCTTGATATCGCCCTAAATTAAAATTAGGGACAGTATCCATTCTTATCATTCCCAACAGTGCAAATAAAGCTATCCATAATCCTCAATTTTTTAGTTTTTCTTTCATTATTTATCCCTACTTTCCTAAGAATTTAAAAAGCAATGCGATTGCTCCAGCAATAATTGATCCAATTACTGTAGTTCCCATCCAAAAAACTAAACAATCTACACGTAAATGCGCGTATTTTGCTGACTGCTGCGCCTCAATTGCTAATTCTCTCACGTTACTAAGAACATCAATTTTTGTTTCTACTCTAGTTAGTCCAATGATTACCTTTGTAAAGTCATCATGGTTTTCATGCTCCGGCAATCCTCTCGCCTCCTTTCCAGCAAAATAAAAAAGCCTGCTATAAGCACGCTTCGTTTTGTTGTAAAAGCCGTATTTTGTGCAAAATAAAAAACAGCTTATGGCTGCCCCTGGCCTACTTGTATTTTGTTTTCGTTAATTTGTGGTTCTTGTGAGGGATAATTCCCAGTAAGTGATGTATAATACTCTAGACAAATATTCTTTTTCGCAAATCCCATATCCACTGGGTACAAACGCGCTCCGCGTTTACACATTTCACACAGCGTAGCAATTCGAAATTTTACTGTCCCATCCAACTCTCTCCATACTTCAACCCTGCTCATACCTTTTAGAATACCAGTATTATTTAACATATCAGCAGGTATTTGAACAAAAATCCCTGTCTCTGTAAGCTCTGCATCCACCAGCCTCCCTATAAAAGGAAAGCTTTCATCTGCTTGAAGTGGTATCATTTGATTCTCATTCATTCTTATTTCTCCTTTTTATTCAAGTGCATTAAATTTCCAACCATTTGGAGTACTCGCATAAAAACCAGCTCCAAGATTAGTGCCTTCTTCCGAATTGAAGCATCTTAATTTTAATAATATGTATTGGACTCTCATACTCACCGAATGGAAAGTAGAGATGATTCAATTATGTACCTATCTGGAGCGTCTCCTATATAGTCAAAAGGATCACAAGTGTTAACGTTTATGTCGGCTCAGTTTTGTCTACAATAACTGTTCGATTTTCTGAATCAGTTATCCAATGCTTGTTAATTCTATATGTATATGTTTTATTTTCATATTCCACGATAAGTTAATCATTTTCCTCTAGTTGACCAAGCTCAGTAAAAACAGTATCCCTATGCCCACTTAAAACTGTATGTCCCTTTCCTGATGGTGTAGTAGTTAAGTCACTAACAAACATACCTATACCCTTTTTTTGTACTTTATCATCAGCTCCCCAATATACAGAGTATTTCTTTTGTATTTTAGGGATAATTAAATATGCGACTTTATCGCCTAATTTATGGTTTACCATTGAAACGGGAATTTGTACAATTTCTGCTTGTTCTGTATTTGTTGTTTCATTTTCTTTAGAAGGTGTGGAGGTTGCATATTGTTTAGCCTCGTTCGTTGTTAACAACTCTGCTGATTGTCTAGCACCATACCATTTTGGAAAATAACAGGAAAAGATAGTAAGTCCAATAACAGTTAAACATAAGCCTATCCATTGTTTTTTATTCACTTTTATCACTCCATTTGAAAACGACAGAATTTCTCCTGCCGTTTTAAGGAACTATTTTATGCGTTTGTCTTTTTACGACGGAACATTAATACCGATCCAGTTAATGCTGACCTTAAGCTTGCTAACATCATTGCAACACCATTTGATGCTGTATTGTTTTACTTAACTTAATTAAGTATAAATTTCTTATTGATATTACTTTCCATGAGGGTACTTTAATCCCTTTATTAACTTATTATATAAAAATATAATAAAAATTTGGTACGTGAAATTTCGTCACAACGCATTTGAGAGAACAACATATCAAATGTTGGATTAATTATAAGCAATTCAGATTTATTAAGCTCAATAGCTGAGAAGCCTTTCATCCATTGAAATGTATATTCTGTTTAAAAATTAGAAAAAAATAAAATAAGATATGATTAAAAATACATAATATATATGTTTAATTTTATGAATTTTAAACTTCACATGACATTTACCCGAATATCATTAAATAAAAATTCACCTTATTAACGGATTACTAATGTTTCTTTGCTGGCTTTTTAGAGTACAGTATACTTTCTACTAATCAATTAATTACGCTATTAAGTGCATGCTTGTTAACCATAATTAATTCCTTGTACACAAACATCTTAACATTGTATTTTAATTTAAATTATTTAGTCCTACTTAAAATCAATTTAGAACAAAGACTATAAAACAGTCATATAATTATCAATTTCATGTTGATACCAATAAAAAATCAATACATCTCGCCCTATTTAACATTAACATATTAACTGAGATTAACATATCAACCGAAGCGCACCAACTTTATCACTATTATCCATCGATTGACATTAACATAATATTAACAAGCGGACACTTAACAGAAATGTTTGTGCTTATCTAAACTTCAAGATCTATATTATTTGAACATTAGTCCATTGCAATAGATTGTAAGGAATTATATTAAGTGATTAACTAGCATTAAAAATATTCCAATGCTAATAAGATATAAAAAAAGAATCAACATAAAACTATCAATCTCATGTTGATACCGATGAAACGACAACTGATTTCCAATCTTCCATTTGGTATTAACATGTTAAGTGAGATTAACATGTTAAGTGATTATTTTCTTTTGTTATCAATATCATTCTGATTAAGATCAACATAACATTAACAATCCGGCGTCAAAAAAAGAACTGTTTAAAACTTTCAAGATTTCAAAGTCTATATTGGCTGTTTTTTCTTCTGCGGTAGTTTTCTCAAAGCGAATCTAGTGAAGATTTATCCCGAGAAATGTTTCGACACTATCAAAAAATAGTTAAAGATTCAATTGAGTAATAAATGATTACAGCAATTCAATGATTTTCACCCTTTAACTATCATTTACATAGAGATAAAAAACAACAAATAGACAGGAATACCGTCTGTATTGTTAATCTCATATCAACAATTTATATTTAACATTAATATAACATTAACAATTGATTAGTTGAAATACGCATAAATGCAACTTTCGAAGATCCAAGATCTGAATTAATTATAAATTTATCTAATACAACAGATTTCTATTGTAAAATCAAAAAAACACTTTAAAACAACTATAATTGTGGTTAGAAGCTAACAAAAAATCCATACAATTGATTGTTTCTTATTAGTGACATCAAAAAAATAACAGTTTTCTTTTCTTTTATCATTGATATATAACCTAAGATTGACATGTTAAGCGTTTTTTCTTTTGGTATCAATATTATTCTAATTGATATGACATTAACAATAAGGCACCAAGAAAGTCAAAATGTCTATGGCTTTCGAGATTTCAAAATTTATATCGGTCAGAATTTTCTTTTGTAGAGGTTTACTCAAAGTAAATCTAGTGATGATCTATCCTAGAAGATATTTTCACACTATCAAAACATAGTTATACTTTAATCGCAATATTAAATGACGACGGCTAAACAATGGTTTTCAACCTTTTTTAACAATGACATATAGTCTAAAAGTAAAACGTAGAGAGACATGATATTTAATTATTAATGTTATATCAACAATTTGCATTTAACATTAATATGACATTGACAATTAAATAGTAGAAATGCACCTAGAAGCAGCCCTCGTTTTTTTTAAATCCACATTAGTTAAAAATTTTATCTACCACAACAGATTTCTATTGAAAAATAAAAAGGAAAACACTCTAAAAGAACTATAATTGTGGATAGACATTAACAAGAAATCCATACAATTGATCGCTTCTTATTAATAACACACGAAAATTAACAGTTTTCTCTTTATTTATTATTGATATATAACCTGAGATTAACATGTTAATAGGGCTAGTTATTAATTAATAGTAGCATCATATCAACTATCGTTAATTAATATTGACATAACATTAACAATTATAGATTCTAAAGTTGAGAATATACATACAGATAGAGTTCTAGATTCTACATCTACCAAAGGGCTTTTTTCTATAGTAAAATTCACTGCATAAACCGCGGAAGATATCATTCTTGAAAACATTTTGATAGTAATAAAAAACAATGAATCGCTTTTTATTACTTCTGATTTAAAAGTAGCAATTGTATAAATCAATTTTGATTATATAGAGATCACTTGTAAAGGGTGATGCCCCTTAAAAAAGTAAGTTTATATAAACCGCATAAAAGCTATAATAGCCTTTACGTGCATTCTAAAGACCTACTAAAACCAATTAGCTATACAGTTCTTGTTTTTCTACCACCGAGTGTCATAAACTATAATAAATATAGGCCTTTATTTACTATTAGTATGGGCTTTTCTCTTTAGATTTATACATACTTTTTAGCATTTAAGTCTTTAAGTTTAATGCTATATCCTTATAATTTATTTACAAATCACTAATATTTTCTTATCATTAATATATTGTAGACTAATTTGTTAATTTTATAGCAACAATAATCATTAATAACTAATGGATTGTTAACAGGGCATTAACATTAGTTAATTCCAAACCTTTGTTTATCAACTTCATGTTGACAAGTAACACTTTATATATCAATGACACATTTCATGTGAATGTCGTTCGATAAAGGTATTAAGGTTTATATTGTCGAAAGACACTTAACATGTCAATCTCACTTTATATGTTAATTACATTTTGCTATGGCCATTATATTTCAAGGAGGTATAACGATGATTGAACAAGATAACAAAAATACAACTGAACATATGGAGTCAAATAATACAAACTCTAGTCATGAAGATACTTTTGAAAAAGCTTGGCGAATAACAGAGTTTTCAAAACTAGTAGGTCGACATCATAACACTGTATACAATTGGTTCAATATCCTAGAGGAAAAGGGGTTACACGGAACATTAAGAACCAATAATACAAATGAAAAGCTATATAACACACTGGATTTAGACATAGCTTTATTTATCAAGCTAAAGAGGGATGAAAAGTGGTCGCTAGATGCAATTATTGAGCTTTTACCACATCAATTTGAACTAAGACCAGTTTCTCCAGAA
>Ga0209463_1001113_pt1 | contig 17165 bp, 23 predicted proteins | sample AgamicMgSfrz_FD_187169 | JGI IMG/M metagenome (GOLD analysis project Ga0209463, IMG submission 187169) | Agave microbial communities from Guanajuato, Mexico - Mg.Sf.rz (SPAdes) (version 2) | ecosystem: Host-associated > Plants > Phyllosphere > Phylloplane/Leaf | place: Guanajuato, Mexico... | reverse complement strand
AAATGGATTGAACAAGGTTTTTCTATTGGGATAGAAATTCATGAAATAGACACTCAAACGGTAGCTACGCAATCTGTTGCTACAATGACATTAGAAAAAGGTACAAATGCCATTAACATTTCCTTCGTGGCAACTTTCAAAAAAGGATGTACACCTTCATTAGCACATATTGATAATTTAAGTCTTTCCTGTTTACCTGGAGAGAATACGGACTATGAGGTTTATCAGCTGATTCGTAAAGATGTGGAAAAGTGCATTCAGTCAGCTAGTAAGCTGAACCTTATACATTAATAAAAAAGGATGGAATCACTTGTACAAATTAGCGAGTTATCAGGATGGTCAGCTATTATATTGGGAGACTTGGCAAGGTGATAAAAGTCTTATGATTCGCGAGGGAATAGTTGGTCATCCAGGGAAGACATACGAAAAAAAATTATTTAGAACTAAGAAATACGAATCCGTGATGAAAACACTTGTAAAAGAAAAACAAGAAGAAGGTTATGAGCTAGTAGATGAAGATGAGCTGATTGAGTTTGTTGTTCAATATCCTTATGAAGAAGGAAACGAACAAGAAGCATTAAATAAACGATACAAGGTAGAAGATATCCTAAATGAGCATTTAGAATGGACTGGAAATGGACATGCAGATGGAGGAGAAATTGGTAGAGGAACGACCAATATTTTTTGTTATGTCTTGAACCCTGAAGTTGCTGTTAAAACAGTACTTAAAGAATTGCAAGAAAAGAATGAGGACGATGATGTCATTTTAGCTTATTTAGATAAGGAAGAGGATGACTATGTGGTTGCTTATCCAAAAGGTGCAGATTTTGATATATAAAAATTGATGTAGTATAACTTGGAAAAGTTTATTTTTGGAACCATTGTGTTTCTTATCACAGTAATGCTTTAAAATTTATGGCCTTTCGTCTCGTTAAACATTAGGAATAAGGTTAGCTGCTTTACCATCTTATTTTTACATACATTTTTATCGAAACTTCATAGATTATCGTTGAAAGTAGGACACTTATGGTTATTTATCTTTTAATATTTTTTGTTTTGGTTGGGCTTATTTTTATGTGGTTATCTTGGAAAGCTCCTTATAGAGAGATAAGTGATATACCTGATTTATGGCTCATAGAAGTGCTAGGAATGATAGTTGAAAAAATCTTTAAAGTCTCAGCTGAGAAAGTCTTGCGCTTTAGTCTTTTTTGCTTTGGATGTGTATGGTCTTTATTTTTTCTTTATGTAATATTTACTCATCAGTATTAACAAAGAAGAAGTCGCCATCGGCGACTTTTTTATTTTTCTAGGAGGATGGAATTTTGAATTTAATTCTAGATTATGTAAGAAATATGCTAATTTATGCTATAGTTTTACTCCCTATATATATTATAGGACGATTCCTTTACATTAAACGGAAAGGAAGAAAGATAGATTGGAAGAGAGAAGGGATTTTAACTATCTTTTCTTTGTATAATATCGCATTAGCCTCTCAAACTATCATTCCGAATTGGAATGCAGGAATTGAAACAGACACGGGTGAACCGTTTATAGAATTTTCTCTTGTGAATGACCTGTCTCACTTAAATTTTATTCCATTTCATACAATTTATGATTTTTCATTTAATTCCAATCCAGGAGTAGACGAGTGGAGTAGTGTAGTTCTTGTTAACCTTGTTGGTAACCTGGTGATGTTTGTACCTATAGGATTTTTAGCTCCAATCATTTGGAAAAGACTAAACTGTTTTAGAAACACGTTAATTCTTGGTTTAAGTGTAACTTGTTTTATTGAATTCGTGCAGTATTTTATCGGACGAAGTTCTGATATCGATGATGTTTTCCTTAATACCATAGGAGTTCTTATGGGATATTACATTTTTAGTTTCTTTTATTTTTTACTGAAGAAACCGATATTAAAAAAAGAGAAGTTGTAGTAAATACAGCTTCTCTTTTTATTTTTTAAACTCTAATAGAGCATTAAACTACAAGAAAAAATATCTTTTATTGAAATTTTTACGTGCAAATCTATAAAAAAATCTGAAATCCTATTTTTCATGTTGTATACTATTTTAGAAGTTAGGTGTACCTACTTTTTAAATATACTTTTAATAGAGAAAAGGGGTTATGGGATGTATCTATTAACAAAAGCAATCGACGATACAGTACTTTATTGGCAAGTATGGGAATACGAAGGTCTTTTAATTGAAATGCAAGGGGAAGTGGGAAAAGTTGGATTTGGTACAAAAACACCTCTGGCTATGATTAAAGATGTTCAATTACATATGGAGACCCAAGCTTTAACAAAACAAAGCCAAGGTTACTCGTTTTTTGAAAAAGGAGATAGCACATTGTTAATAATACAAATTCCACTTACCACAGACGATGCATTAAAAAAAGAAGAATTAATACATAAAGCAGTGAATGGCCTTAATCTGGCATTATATTGGTCAGGGAATGGAACGGTTAGTTTGACCGAAACCAGCGAAGATTATCTTGAATTAAGATGCAAGGTAATAGACCCAGAAGCTGCTACTGCTTCTATCGAAAAAATGTACCAATCATTAGAATTAGGCAATGATTACATGATTTCTTATGATGATAATGAAACAACAGAGGAGTTAAGAGAGCTAGAAAAAGCTTTTTGACATGTAAAAAGAAGTTGCGAACTATAGGTTTGCAACTTCTTTTTGTTTCAGTTAAAATGTCATTTCTTCTGGTAACAGTTCTAATCCATTATCAACAAGAACTGCTTCGGTTCCAATAAATTCTCCATCAGCAGCTTCCGTATACTTTTTACAATCATTACAGTACACTTCAACTGCTATTTCAGATTTATGCACCTCATAATACCCCGTCACTTTTACATTTTGGCTATCACACTTTTCGTTTCCACAACTCACACGTTTACCTTTGATAAAATGAAAATCTTCACAAATTCCCATATTAAATGTCTTACCTTTCATTGTTTCTCTCATTGCTTTATTCCTCCTTAAAATCGATTCCTGCTAATTATAGGCCATCAACAGCAAAAAAAGTAAAAATTAGGCCGTTTATTTCAATGTGACAACAATGTCACATCATCCTTTCAACATTGTTAGGTAAATGTAAGGGAAATGAATGGAAGGTTTTTGAAGTTTAATGGTAAACTATGGATAGACAATAATTTAGGGAGTGAAAGACATGCAACCAGTTTTAGAAGTACAAGATGTTACAAAAGTATTCGGAAGTAAATCTAATGAGTTTACTGCCCTACATAACATTAATGTCAAAGTTGAAGAAGGTGAATTTGTTGGTATTATGGGACCTTCAGGAGCGGGAAAAACGACCTTACTCAATGTGGTCTCTACGATTGATGACCCTAGTTCGGGGCGTATCATTATTGGAGGAAAAGACATTACTAAAATGAAAGAAAAAGAACTATCTCTTTTCCGTCGTGAAAAACTAGGATTTATCTTTCAAGATTACAATTTACTAGATTCATTAACGGTTCGTGAAAATATTGCACTGCCACTAGCACTTGCTAAGAAGAAAGCCAAAGAAGTGGATAGACGAGTAGAAGAGATTGCTGCTAAATTTGGCATTACAGAGATACTTGAAAAACACCCTTACCAAATTTCTGGTGGTCAAAAACAACGTTGCGCCGCTTGCCGTGCAATAGTAACCAACCCAAACCTAATTTTCGGAGATGAGCCAACAGGTGCGCTTGATTCAAAATCTGCCACTGACCTATTAAATAGTTTAAAATCGTTAAACGAAGAGGAGCGTGCAACCATTCTTATGGTTACACATGATGCATTTGCTGCAAGTTATTGTGAGCGAGTACTTGTTATTAAAGATGGTGTCTTATTCAAAGAGCTTTTGAAGAAGGGACGTACGCGTAAAGCCTTTTTTAATGACATTTTAGAATTGATGGGTGAAATCGGAGGGCACGACGATGAGCTTATTTAGTCTGGCGCTTCGCAATATACGACGGAATTTCAAGGATTATTTTCTTTATTTCTTTTCAATGGTCTTTAGTATCATGGCCTTTTACACATTTCAAAACATTGCTTCTAACTCTCAAATGAAAGAAGCAGCAGCCAGTTCTAATACCATAGGTAGCGCGTTTACCTATTGTAGTGGTTTACTCGTTTTCTTTGTTGCAATTTTTATCATTTACAGTAACTCGTTTTTTACACGTAAACGAAAAAAAGAAGTAGGATTATATTCTCTTTTAGGGATACGTAAACGAAAAATTGCCCAAATGCTTTTTTATGAAAATCTAGGAATGGGTGTGATGGCTCTCGTTATTGGTGTGGCCATCGGGACTGTTTTATCACAAGGTTTTATTAAAATACTATTATGGTTGATGCAAATAGATATGGACGTGTCATTTGAATTTTCATGGCAACCTGTATATATCACCGCAATTGTCTTTTTAATTGTTAATTTATATACGTCTTTCCAAGCCTATATTTTAATTTATCGTTTTAAATTGATTCAACTATTCCGTGCTGAGCAAACAGGCGAGAAAATCCCGAAAACCCGACCAGTATTAGCCATTTTAGGTGTGTTATTACTAGGAACAGGTTACTACTTTGCCTATTATTTTATGGATTATTTAGATTCAGCGATTGGTTTAATCTCACCTTTAATTATACTTTTTTGTACGATTGTAGGAACCTATTTAATATTCCGCTTCTTTAGCGTCTTTTTCTTAAAAAGCATCCGCCGACGTAAAACGGCGTTTTATAATGGAATGAACATTATGTCTGTATCTCAATTAATCTACCGTATTCGAGGAAATGCTAATGCGTTGGGTACAATTGCTACACTTTGTGCTGTAACAATTGTAGCTGTAGGAATTTCTGTAGCAAGTTATTTTAACCAATATGCCTTTTTGAAAAAAGCATTTCCTTACAGTTATTCCTATATGGAAAAAAGCCCAGAGTCCCAGCAAAGCATTGAGCAAATTCTAAAGAAGCATGAGAAGGAACACCATGTTACATTAAACGAAAGTATACCTTTTGTTGCAGTGAATAAGGCATATTTATACGATGTTACGAAGAAGGACGTAGCATTAAAAAACAAAATCACACAAGGTGTATCTGTTGTTTCCTATAGTACCTATCACTCGTTCTTAAAGAAGCTAGGTGAAACACCTGTTTCACAACTAAAAGACAACGAGTCTATTCAATTAGTACGCCCATTGTCATCTATGTACACGGAGATGATGAAACTAAAAGAACCAAAACAAGAACTACAGCTGCCATTTGCTAATCAATACATGTCGTTTAAAGTTGTAAAAAGCCAGCCATACCCAATTCAAAATACACAGGCAGGCGGAAATGGCGTATCTTTTAGTGAAACGCTAGTTGTTTCGGATAACGTATATAAACAAGTTGTACAAAACGGAAAACCTTCTACTGCGCATGTCGTAAACGTAGAAAACGACAAAAAGTCAAAAGAGCTAACTACAGAGTTGCAACGTTACAATGAAGTAAACGATTTTTACTCACCGTATACGACCAATATGCAGGTTATGGGTATTATGGTGTTTATCGGAGGATTTGTAGGCATTGTGTTTTTACTTGCTACTGGTTCCATCATATACTTTAAACAAATGGCGGAATCTACTATGGACAAACCAAGTTATGAGATTTTACGCAAAGTCGGGGTAACAAAAGAAGAAATTCGACGTTCGATTGCTAAACAAGTTGGATTTATATTCTTGCTACCTTTACTCATCGCGCTTCTCCATAGTTTCTTCGCTCTGAACACAGGAAAAGTCATATTTGGTATTACAGATGTAACACCTATCTTTTGGTCAGCAGGTGTCTACATGCTTATATACATTTTCTTTTACTTATTAACAGTACGTGCGTACGTCCAAACAGTTACATCAAAATCATAAAATAAAAAGGCAGCTCTCTATAAAGAGCTGCCTTTTTATTTTACTTTTCTTATTAAGGAAGGGACTAGTTGTTCGGGGATATCGTTCTTCTGGAGTGCTGATAACGCAATACGTTTTGCTTCATCCACTGGGGTACCATTGTATTGCCTACTTATTTGGAGCAAGGCATCGTGATACGATGCTAGTATTTTACCATATAATCCATTTTTATCCTGTTTATCATAACCTCTTTCATTCAATATCTTCAGTCCTTTTAGAAAAGCCTGCTCTTTTTCAGGAGAAGAAAAGGTAACATGTTTTAAACTATCCACAAATTCAAGTAAATCCTTATTTTTCATATGAATGTCCTCACTTTTTTATTTTTTTCTTTTTACACTATGAAAAGATGAAAAAAAGTAGAACTATTTTTACCTTACAATCGTTTTAATAATAAAGGAATTTTTTATCCATTATACCTAAAATATTCTATACTACATATAAAGCAACATACTAAGAAAAGGGAGACGATAACAATGACCAAACCTAAAATTCGTTTTTATAAGGAAAGTTCAACAACTTGGGTTGCAATGAACCTTGAAACAAAGCAGTGTGCAACCGTGGTATCTTTTATTGATTATGGAGTCTTTATGCAAAATCCAAAAACTCGTTATCGTGTGGATGTAGACGGTAGAACAGTCTCGGGAATAATTGACCATTACAAAACAGCCGAAAAAGTAGCTCGTGTAGAAGTAACGAAACCCCTACCACAAAGAAACGATATCGTTTTAGAAAAAGAGGTTTTAGAGCCTAAACAATCAAAAGATAAACCTTTTCACGAACGTCTCTATGAAGCGTTTAAGAAAAGCAATATTACTGAAAGAAGAGGATTCGCGATAAAGTTTAAACCATATTTCATCCTTTTTACCGTAGAGCTGAAAGAAGGACTGACCATTATAGAGGTTCGATATTCAATCCTAAGCGAACATCAAAGGGATTCTTTACAATATACTTTCGAGGAAACTACATCAAGTAAAGAGTTTAATATTTACTCTGTAGATTATGGCAACCCAAATAAACTTAGAGAGTTATTAAACAAAATTGATACACACACACTTCTTAAAATGTTTGATAGTAAAAATCCAGTTATTATCAAAGAAGCACACGCTCAATAAAAAAGCGATAAGGGGATAGGGGAATGACTAATACAGAATTAGAAGAAGCATTGACCACTATTACAACTACATTCACCAAAGAATTAATAAGACAAAAGGGCAAAGTTTTAGAAAGAGTATTAGGCAAATATGTTGTTAACCAGGGCCAGAGTGAATACCATATCTCAATAGAAAGAGTAAACGATAGTTTACTCTTTAAAATGTGTGGATTAAAAGATAACTTATGGATAACTGGAGAGTTTTCACTTTATTACGATGGATTTTTTGAGAGTATAAAACATGAAGTGAAAGTAGATTACGGAAACATGGAACTGGTTAAAGCAGCTGCACAATTAACTCCAATACATTACAATAAATTATTTCGAAAGAAGCGAATTTACTTAGATATAGAAAAATCAACCGTCAATAAAAAGCCTAAAACCTCTCTAACAAGAGAGGTATTTATTGACCGTTTATTAGATGGATATAACCATAACCTATACTTACATGAACTTACAGGTGAAGCCCGGTATGAAAAACGTTACAAACGCATAAAGCAATTTTTACATTACTTCACTGCTAAGACTCAACGAGGCGACCAATAACAATTAGAGGGGGATATCAATATGAAAAAATCAGTATACTCAGGAGCACTTATTCTTTTAGCGGAGAATTTTAACAGCTTAATGAAAAAATACATGAAAGAAGTAAGTGTTTTAACAGTAAAGCTAGAAATAGGTATCATTGAATATCATATAAAACTCTCAAGAGAACGTGCTGCTAATGAGGTATTGGTACATGCTTTTCGCAAGCAAAAGAAAATTCCAGGGTATTTAAAACTTACTTCTATCATTGACGATAGCGAAAAAGTAAAAGCAGAGTATACAGATGAAGAAACTGTTTTTCTGAAACTTGCTTTAGCAGCAGACTACACGGTTCTAGAAAAACTCTTTCAAACTCATGATGTTACACTTGAAGATGTAGAAACGTTTGAGGAAATTTCCGTTAAAAACCAAGTTGCCTATATTCAAAAAATAGCAGAACTTTTATATCTTGAATCTAAACTTTTAGAAGACCCATTTAACGAAGATTTGCATCTAACTTTTATGAAACGCGAATATATTTTTCGAGTAACGAAAGTAATAAATCAATACGAAAAAATACACAGCGTATTGCTTAGCGTGTGGGAAGGAGATAACTGCTTAAGACCAAACATATTATTTTCGTTCGACAGAAAAGCAAACAATGAATTTCCATATAAAATTGACATAGACCAAGACGTAGATGTTTTTATTGACCTACTTCCTCATTTAACATATGAAGTAATAGAAGAGTTATTTTCTCGATGCTGGATTCACTTATCTCCTGAAGGGAAACTTATAGAGCCTCCAAAAGTAACTTCAACTCGACCTAAAAAAGAGTTATTAACTCTGCAACAATATACGGATGGCTTATTTGATTTGTATAATAAATACAAAATAAAAGTAGAAGAACATGAAAGTCCTCTTTATGAAAAGAGAATGAACCGTATTTTACGTGTATTGAAATATGTAACAACTAAATCTACAATAAAATGAATTAAAAGCTATGTGTCTCTTTTGACATATAGCTTTTTTTGTATTTTATATCAAAAAGTAACTACTATACTTTAAACATTTTGAGCGGTGCATTTTTGTGGAAATCAATATACAAAAATAAAGTCACATTTTTTTCTCTAACTTTCAAGTTTTCTATTAACATATTTCGGAACAGAAAATTTGAAAGGGGACTTATTATGAATCAAGTAATGGTTACATTAAATAATTTAGCTAAAATTTTTAAAGAGGAGTTAGAGCTAGGGTTAAATGAAAGAAATAGATATTACGACATACAATTTGGGACAGAATACAAAGCGGTTGAAGCAAGAATTACGTTTGTAAACGAAGTAATATTAGTAACGTTTGTCGATATATCAGATGATGTAGAAGGCCAACCACAAATCACTTTTGCGTTTCCAGTAGAAGATTATAAACGTTTCGTTCCAACACCTATATATCAATCTGGAGATGTTGATGACCTAGTTCAAGCACTCCACAACGATTTAACTGAAACAGATATTAAAACAATGATTGCAAATGACCCAAAAGCCGACGCTCTTTTACTAAACAAAAGAGATTTCCCAGAAGCCAAGGAACCACTCACGCATGAGAAATATGTAGACGGTTTGTTAATAATATTATTAGACTATATAACGTTACATAAATTATTTAAAGATGATAAATATTGTAGAAGAAAAGAACTCATTATCTCGTTTTTAAAAAAGGCTACTCAAATTTAAATAGAGAAAAACTCACACGACTGCGTTGTGAGTTTTTAATATATTCATTACTTTATTTTTTATTCATTGTTTGGGAATCTCTTATATAATGAAAATGTACTACGAAGAACAGGTAATAGATATTTTAGGGAAATTCGAAAGGGGAACAATAATGATGATAAAACGATGGAAACAAAAAGGGGCTCTTTTTCTTTGTATTATCGCTTGTATATGGGTAATAACAGGGTGTAGTACTAATTCATCCCAATCAGATGAAAAGAGTACAGATACACCAAAACAAGAAAGCGTCCAATCTAAGGAGAAAGAATCAGAAAGTGCGAGCAATTCCTATAAATCAGACAATCTAACTACAAAAACAACAAAAAATACGACCGAACAAACCAACAAATCAACTTCCCAAACGGCAACAAAAAGCGATTATCCGCGTTTTAATGCGAAAGTTATACATGTCGCAGACGGAGATACGGTTACCATTGCATTCAATGGAAAAGAAGAAAAAGTGCGACTTTTGCTCGTGGACACACCTGAAAGCGTCCACCCGTCTAAGCCAGTCCAGCCTTATGGGGTTGAATCGTCAAATTTCACCAAAAAATCCCTCGATGGTAGAAATGTAGAGGTCGAACTAGGTAACCCTGAACGTGATAAATATGGTCGCTTACTCGCTTACTTGTATATCGACGGAAAAATGTATAATGAAACATTACTAGAAAAAGGATATGCACGAGTTGCTTATGTATATGTTCCTAATACACGATATGTTGATGAATTCCGCGACATCCAAGACAAAGCCCGTGCTAAAGGTATCGGTATTTGGAGTATTGAAAACTATGCCGATAATAATTTTGAAACGACTAATACTCAAAAATCAACATCATCGTCGGTATCCAATCGCTCTAAAGCATCTTCAAGTAGTTCTTCATCTTCTCAAAGTACTAGCAATACATCACCATCTGTCAACTCAGGCTCTTGTAATATTAAAGGTAACATTTCTTCAAGTGGGGAAAAGATTTATCATATGCCAGACGGCGCATACTATGATAGAACCAAGGAAGAGCAAATGTTTTGTTCAACTTCAGAAGCAGAAGCCGCTGGATTTCGTCCATCAATGCGCTAAAAATGATATTTAAACAAAAAACAGAGAAAATTTTTCTCTGTTTTTTTACAATTTAAGAATATATGTAATTATAGCTTTGTTAACACAACTCCACATAAAGTAAGTATGATACCAAACACTTGATATTTCTTTAATTTCTCTTTAAACACTAAGATACTTCCAAATAATACGACTACACAACTTAAACTAACAATCGGATACACGACACTAGACGGTCCCTCTTTTAATGCAAATAAGTAGCAACTATAGCCAACTGTACTTAATACACCAACAAGCAAGCCTACCTTCACTTCAGTTTTATATGTATGCAATCGCCTTAACTCCTTACGAGATAGGACACTTAAATAGACCGCTCCACCTGCATACATTGATAGAAGTATTTCTTCCATTCCATAATGATGAAATGACCCAAATTTCATGACAATACCAACCATACCAATTGAAACAAGCGCTAAGCCACAACTTAATATCCATAACTTATAGTTGGATGTAGTTGTTTTTTGAGGTTGATACTGAATAATAATAGCCGCACATACAATCACAAAAATGCCTATCCAATTCGTTAATGGAATTGTTTGTGGAAACAAAACTGATGTAGCCAAGACCACAATTACAGTGTTCATTGCAACAATAGTAGATGTTATACTTGCAGGCCCATTTTCAAAGGCCTTAGACATTTGGAGATTTCCATTAGCATTCAAAACACCTATAATAGCCCCAGTTAAGATAGGAAAGAGATGTAATTCTAAATGACCGTTTAAACATGTGATGATGAGAATGATGAAAAAAGATATCCAGTAAAAGAAAAGTTGAATACTTACTTTTGATAAATGCTTAAGCGTACCCCATTTAAATAGAGTATTATTGACACCGAAACACAGTGCTGTCCCCAGAGCAGCAAGAAACCATAACATGTCGTGTAACTCCTTTTTTATGTCGTTTTATACGCTTTCATTATACTCCGAGTAATAAAGTTTTCATGAGACTTATTTCCTGAAATATTAGTTTCTTTAAATTAACTTATTATCTTTTCTGATATCTAAAAAAATCTTTTGTACATTAGCTAATACATCTACAATTATTTTTTAATAAGTACTTTATATTTCAAAGCAAGGAAGAATCAACAACTATAAGAGGAAGGCAATCTTTAGATTTAATAAAAATGGTGAAATTGTCCAAAATAAGGAGTACACTAGGAATATATTTTAGTAGAAAAGGGCGATATGAATGACAATACCGAATTTTAGTTTCCTAGACAATAGTAAAACGTTTCAACGCATGCTTAAATTCACCTCAGATTGGGAAGAAAAAGGTTTTGTAACAAAAATAGAATTTGCTAACACACTTGAATCAGCAGAAAGAAAACACCCTTTTCTCACTATTACTCTTGTTAAAGGGTTTAATCAGGTACAAATCACTTATGTTAAAACAGCTATAGGAGAAGATTTATCAAAGTATGATAATGAAAATGGTAACTTTCTAGAGGCTGAAAAAGAAGTAGTTATAGAGATTACTAAGTCAGAGGATACTGATTATTCCGTTTATGAATCCATAATGTCTGACTACGTGAAGCGTTTTACAAAACCAAAGGATGTTCACTAAAGTCTACAGCCTAGCTGTAGTTTTTTGGTAACCGATTTTTTTGTTCATCCAATATTTCTCTGAAAATTACTTTGAGGTGCTAAAGCTATTTAATGTATCTTTTAATACTCGGGAAAAACAGCAGGAATTTAGGAATTCCTGCAATATCATTAATTCAAGATTATGATACAATTACGACGTATGGAAACACTTGGAATATAACGGAGGAATGTTTTTTGAACGCACCATCAGATAAAAAAATAACTGAATTTTGGCAATGGTTTGCGAAAAATGAGCTGAAGCTTTATAACGCACTCTATGAATTCCATCAATCGACAGATGCTGCCCCACACCAAACACCAAGACCTTTTCTTGATGTATTTGCAACGAGGTTAAAACGGATTAACCCATTGCTAACATATGAGTTTTTTTACTTAAAGATGAACATCATCGATTTGTATGCTATATTAGCGCAGGTGGAAAGAAAGAGGCGTTCCCTACGGTTACAGAAGCAGTCAACCAAGCGCCAACATCCACTCTTTTTTATTTTAAAGCGTTTAAAGCGGCTCATGAAAATCCAAAAGAGCTACTTGGCATGTCACTGGGACATGGTAATAGTTCGCTTTCAATTAAGGACATTTACTATAGTTGTACGATAGGAGAAAATGAACTACTGGCCTTAGATATTTATATTAAGAAATACAATGGAGACGCTGAAGAGACGTTACAAAAAATCTATTTTATACTAGATAAAGTGATTGGAGAGTACGATACAGCAACTTGCATTGGAGAGATAACTCTACACAAATTGCAGAGTAAAAAAGGATTATACCCATTAGTTGAACTAGCGAACGAATTGAAAGGTGAGATGACTCGCCAGACAATCAGTCTTTAATACAAAAAATCAGCTGTAGAATGTTCTATAGCTGATTTTATTTTACTTACTTACTTACTTACTTACTTACTTACTTACTGTACATTGACCATCAGATTTCTCTTTGCTCTATCTTGTAGTATACAACGAGCGGTATCTAAAGCAACTACACGTCCATCCATTAAACCCCATTGTTCATAACGTTCAGGGTGCAAATCAATTGGAATTAACCCGTTAGCTCTTAGTCGCTTATAAGTTGTGTATATTTCGTCTTTGAACAAAATACCTTCTTCCGCCGTGGTAAAAGCTTCTATTCGCCTGTTAATAATGAATTCTTCTTCCCAGGCATATAAAGGAACGATATCATATCGTACAGCATCATTTGCTTGCTGCCATATATACGCCTCTTCATCATTATCCTCAAAACCTGTAAAATCAAGTGGCATCTTCACAACAACTGACGTCAACTCGTTTTTTAGCGACGTCATTACAATTCGTTGACTGCCATTGCCCAGGTAATGCATATTAAGTAACTTAACGACGTATTTCGCTCTATCATCACCATTTTTCCCTAAAGGATTACCATGCTTGCAGTCGTTTATTATATCAAGTACTTCGTTCCAATTGGGTGATGACACAATTTCATGAATGACTTCTTGCACGAGAGCTGCAGTATCCATTTTTCTTTCGTTCATCTTCCACTCCTCCAATTGCTTTCTTTATTTTTTTACCAATTAACATGATGTATAATATTCCTAACTTGGTTCTTACTGTTTTATCATAGGCCATTCTTTAATACAGTAGCAGGAATATTGAAAAATAGTGGTTAATTAGTTGATTTTAAATATGAGTGAATGGGTGATAACAATGAAGGTAACGTTCTTAAATGATACACAACAATCTATTTGTATTAATCCAGCTTCCAAAGAGAATAGGATAGCTGGAGAGTTTCATGAAATTCAACATGCGGAGGAACGTGTGTTTATTCTTTCCGATGATTCTTTTTTACATCTAACAATTGAAGAGAATAAAGACGACATACTTACTCTAACATTAAAAGCATCGGAGAATAATGTACGCGTTACCAACTTGACAAGTCGCACCATCTCCATTCATCCCGCTACATTTATACATGGTTGTCACGGAATAGACATGCCAATTTCACCGAAAGAAGACGCTATTTTTCTTCTTCCAGAAGGAACATTCCCTTGGGTTAAAATGTGGGATTATAAAGAGAGAGGTGGCTTGCAAATTCTCGTATCTCCAGAAAAAGAAAAAGGGCACGAGGAGGAGAATTGAAGATTAAGGACGAGGTGTTACTTCGGTATGTAACCGCAAAAGAAATAAAATAGAGAAAAAGACTCCTTATGCACTATGTGCGGGAGCCTTTTTTATCAATAAGGACCTTTGCTCGTTGTTCCACAAACTAAAATATGTCCGTCAGTGACTTGGGCTCGTATTGTGACTTTTATTGGTTCTGATTTTCCTCTCTTGGTTAACTTAGCATACGGTGATACAACAAATGAATTTTTAGATGCTTTCATATCATCTCTCCTTATTCAGTAATGTTGTATTTGTATGTAACTCGACGCAGTTTATACGTATGTGAAAAACAATTAATTTAATGCCAAAACTTCCGAAAAAGTGCCGAGTTTATTTATTATAAATTCGTTTTGCATATTTTTCTACAATAGTTGTAAGTTCTTTGTTAGTTAATTCCTTTGTGGAAGCCACAAAAAAACTGGGACCGCCTTTTCTGCTTTCAAAATAATGATGTCTCATGTTACGAAACGCATTTGCTTCATAAAACATGCTTAATTTCTCTGTTTCCCATTTTTCATCCGCGTCTTTATGGGTAATGTTAATATATTTTTGTAATGAGTTTTCATGTGAATCCACAGTTGTTTTATCCTTTCTCCATAAGAATAACCCTTAGTTTCTCCAGTTAATTTTAATTTATGTAAGGTCTTTAAATTCCAAAGAGACGGTCGGTAAATAACTATTTCTTTTCTTTTTTATTGTAGGCTTAAGAGAAGGAAAGAATAAATGTAGTAGCATCAAATATAAATATAATACCGTAAGAAGTGAGTGGGCTTTCCTGTGCGGAAGTCTTTAAGTTACAATAGGTTTAACAGTTCTTTTAAATGCGTATCTAAAATAAAGAGTGAATCATAATATGGTCTTTGATATTGAAAACGACCTATTTGAAAATATATTTGCTTATCTGGCGAAAAAGCTAAGCTTGATGCTAGGATTCATGGAACTTATACTGTATTTTTAGATAAAGAAGGAAAATTAGTTAAAGAGTTTCCTAATGGTAAACGAGAGCCTTTAAATGATAAATACGAATAAAGGATAAAGCGAAAAACCGTTTAATAGAGAACCACAGTTTAACCAATTACATATTGATGGAATACATTTATTAGTGTCATAGAGGTGAGAATATGAAAGATGAACAACCCTTCGCTATTCCTGGAATGGATAGAGAAACGTTTAGGCGTACTATTGCGATGACGGGCGCACGTGCTCGAATTGACGCTGCGATTCATCAGTCCTATATTGTGTATATGAAAGATGGACGAATGGTGAAAGAATATTCCGATGGTCGGATTGAAGAGATAAAGGAAAATGATTGAAAAAGCCACTATTTACATCTAGTGGCTTTTTAATTCTCAGAAATAGGCTTGTTTTTATTAAAAAGCACTATCAGCTTTGAAACGGTTTCAATAGCACAAAATATTCTTAGAGAATCAACTTCTAAATTATTAAGTGCTGTTCTTCCGTGTAATATCCAGTGTCTGTTTATAATTTCAGGTTCTGCTTCAGAGAATTTAGATTTTTCATAAAGGGCATTAATGAAATGTTTACAACTTGTCCACATTAATTTATCTACAAATGGACCATCTTTATAAGATTCAAGCATATTGGTACATATTTTTTTCATACGAATATTTTCTTTATCCTCTTCAAAAGTAGATAAAATTCCTTCTAACACAGGTAATAAGGTACCAATTGATAAAATAAACATACCATTCCTATGCGCTTCAATACACTGTTTAAGAGCTGGATGCCATTTTTTAATTACATCCCTTTGCATAATATCACGTATCAACCTTTCAAAATTAGAGTTTTCTTCTTTTGAATAAAACTCCATAAAAAAAGAATTAATGTTTTCTCTTGTAGGTATATTTTTTCCAATAGAAGAAACATAACCAACAGGCAATGAAAACGGTATAGTCCAGCCGTAATTTCCCATTTTTTCAGCTGCTTTGAATAGTGTATCAGGATTAAAATCTATTTTTATAGGTTTATAAACTTCTTTTATGCTTTTCGGTATATTTTTGGGTTCGGATGTAATAGATTTCTCGAGAATACTTTTAATGTTAGTTTCCCATTTTCTCATAGATGCCGACATTTCTTTTATTTGTTTCTGAAGTTCGGGAGATAAAATTACATTATCTTTGTTAGTTTCGTTCATTATATCACCTCAGCTATATTTTACTACATTTCTTAAATATTACATATCTTTAAAAATTATGGTGTTTACAAAACCAATAGATGTGAAACTGCTCTAAATAAATAATAAAAATATATTTTTACAAATTAAATAGCTACTATTTTCTCTACTAATAACAGTAACTAAAAACAAAGATAAACATGAATTTATTTTGCTTACCTTACATTACTAGGACATAATGTTTCAAAATCATCAATATATTAGTTTCGTAGCAACTATACAGAGGAGGCTATAACATCATGATGAGACTTCTAAAGTTACTTTTACTTGTTCTTTTGTGTATTACGTTTTTTATGCCATGGTATAACGCGTTTGGCGGAGAAGATGTTACGGGATGGACGATTCCTTCCTATGAAGAGGTATCCGTGTTCTATGGTTTGTATGCGACACCGCTCTTTTCCGTTATAGCGTTTTTCATATTGATTAGTGGAAGAGAACCAGGTGGTTTTTATTTTCTAGCAGGATTACCCGTTTTGTCGTTTTGGGTTCTTCTCTTCCTAGCAGATGCTGCGTATGTACCTTGGAATTACTCTTATTCACCAGGGAGATGGTGTCTAGGTCTTTCCATTCTTGTCATTGTTACATCGTTATTTCCAGCACGCTCTTGTAAACGCAGAAGACAAGGACTTTAACTTTACCTCTACCTTAGAAAATACTAGATTTGCTACGAAGGGTAGAACGCTCAGCTTTTAAAGTTGGGCGTTTTGCATTTGTTGTTAAACCTATCCAATATCAGGTA
>Ga0209463_1001112_pt1 | contig 17171 bp, 14 predicted proteins | sample AgamicMgSfrz_FD_187169 | JGI IMG/M metagenome (GOLD analysis project Ga0209463, IMG submission 187169) | Agave microbial communities from Guanajuato, Mexico - Mg.Sf.rz (SPAdes) (version 2) | ecosystem: Host-associated > Plants > Phyllosphere > Phylloplane/Leaf | place: Guanajuato, Mexico... | reverse complement strand
ATAGATAGTTAGTAAAGTTAAGTAAATGAGGGGAATTTAAAGATCGGTTAAAGAAATATCATAAAAATCACACAGCAATGAATTATGTAGTAAAGTTATACAAAGAAGGAAATATGACTGTACATCAAATTTGTGAAATTACAAATGTATCTAGAGCTTCATTATATAGAAAGTTATCGGGAGGGAACAAATAATCATTCCTTATTCCATTAAATGAACGAATTAATAGAACAAGAATAAATTATTTCTTCTATCGAAATATAATCCCAAAACAAAATAATCTATTAAGTAATTCTCATTTTACAAAAAAGAGGTGTGAAGAAATGTCATTAACATCAGTTTTATTAAATGTGTTATTTGAAAAGGGGGATGCTAAAAGAGATAAAGGGTTAACTACCCCAGAAAATATCGCAAGGTTTGACAACCTTGATTACTACGGGGATAAAAGTGAAGACCATTTGCTTGATGTGTATTATCCAAAAGATACGGAAAAACCTTTGCCAGTAATTATATCGATTCATGGTGGTGGCTGGGTGTACGGGAACAAGGAAGCTTATCAATTTTACTGCATGAATTTAGCCCAGTATGGGTTTACGGTAGTAAACTTCAACTACCGCCTTGCACCAAAATATAAATTTCCAGCGGCTCTGGAAGATGTAAATTCGGTTTTTCATTGGGTGAAGAATAATTCAACAAAGTTTCATATGGACTTAAATAATTTGTTTATTGTAGGTGATTCAGCGGGGGCACAGATTGCAAGTCAGTATGCAGCAATTTTAACTAATTTAAAGTATGCAAAACTGTTTGACTTCAAAATGCCTGATATTAAAATAAAAGCAATGGGATTAAACCACGGAATGTATGATCCACTCGATAGAATAAAAAACAAAGAAACGAAAAAATGGTATAGGAATCTTTTAAATGCTTTGATGAAGGATTATCTTGGAAAAGAAATTTATAAATATGAAGAGGAAATGGATTTTCAGTCAAACATTACACCATCTTTTCCTCCGTCCTTTGTGACTTGCAGTGTTAATGATGGATTGGTTGGGATTCAACCTGCTTTCCTTAGTAAATTAGAATCCGCAGGACTTCATTATATTTACAAGGAATATGGTCATAATGACAATGCGAGCGGTCATGTATTCCATCTTGACTTAAGAAAAGACGAAGCAACAATACTCAACAACGAACAAATAGAATTTTTCCACCAATACATATGCAAATGAGTAGATATCTAGTAAGAAAGTAATTAAAACAAGCTGAAAATGGGGTATCCCCAAAAAGATATAAATAATATCTTTTGATTAGAATTCTCCTATAAAAATAGTTGAAAATGTAAATTTAGACGAATTTTGAACAAGGTTTTTCAAATATGGTATTTTGCAACTTTCTATTCCTTTTATCTAAGATTTATAAGGGAATATTCTTATTACAATATAGTTTTTGATGTAAATAAAATTAGTTATCTATTAATTATTAAAAATTATTTAGAGTTACCTTCACTACATAATAATATTAATGTTAACTATTTCAAGTATTAACTACCATAAGTTATAGAAATTGCTTAGATGAGTACTCTTATATTAGAAAAGTATAAAAAATATACCAAGTCAGACTAAGTTTGAAAAATATCCAAATGTATTTCAAATCCTTCAAAAAAAGGGTACGTTTGTTATGAAAGTAATTATTATAGAAATATGAAATTTTATCCGAATTTTAAAATTTATTTTAAGGGAGATGAAAAAATGGTAGAAAAAAGAACGATATTCACCGTTATATGTGCATGTGGGATTGGGTTTGCAAGCTATACTAATTGTATTTCAGCAGCAGCTATAGACAATGATACATTAATAAATAATGGACACAAAATCAATTCTTCTATTATAACAAACTCTTCTCAAGTATCCGCTGTCGCTAAGGAGATGAAACCTTTTCCTCAACAAGTAAATTACTCAGGAATTTTAAAACCGAATCATGTTTCACAGGAAAGTTTGAATAATGCAGTTAAAAACTATTATAGCGATTGGAAGAAGAAGTATTTAAAGAATGATTTATCTTCACTTCCTGGTGGGTATTATGTTAAGGGTGAGATTACGGGAAATCCAGATGGGTTTAGACCATTAGGAACTTCAGAAGGACAAGGATATGGGATGATTATCACAGTTTTAATGGCAGGACATGATTCAAATGCTCAGACTATTTATGATGGCTTATTTAAAACAGCAAGAGCTTTTAAAAGTTCCATAAACCCAAATTTAATGGGGTGGGTTGTAGCAGATGACAAGAAAGCACAAGGGCATTTTGATTCTGCAACAGATGGGGATTTAGACATTGCTTATTCACTTCTTCTTGCTCATAAGCAATGGGGATCAAGTGGAAAAATCAATTATTTAAAAGAAGCTCAAAATATGATTACAAAAGGTATTAAGGCTAGTAATGTGACCAAAAATAATGGTTTGAATTTAGGGGATTGGGGAGACAAAAGTACATTTGATACTAGACCATCTGACTGGATGATGTCTCATTTAAGGGCATTCTACGAATTTACAGGAGATAAAACTTGGCTTAATGTTATTGATAATCTCTACAATACTTATACAAATTTCACAAATAAATATTCACCAAAGACAGGATTGATTTCTGATTTTGTTGTAAAAAATCCACCACAGCCTGCACCGAAAGATTTTTTAGATGAATCAAAATATACTGATTCATATTACTATAATGCGAGTCGTGTACCACTCCGAATTGTTATGGACTATGCAATGTATGGAGAAAAGAGAGGTAAGGTGATTTCTGATAAAGTTACTACATGGATAAAAGATAAAACAAAAGGTAATCCATCTAAAATTGTAGACGGCTATAAACTAGATGGAACAAATATCGGTGATTATCCAACAGCCGTATACGTTTCGCCATTTATTGCCGCTGGTACCACTAACAGCAAAAATCAAGAATGGGTAAATAGTGGTTGGGATTGGATGAAGAATAAGAAAGAGAGTTATTTCAGTGATAGTTATAATCTTTTAACCATGTTGTTTTTAACAGGGAATTGGTGGAAACCGATTCCAGATGAAAAAAAGATACAAAGTCCAATAAATTTAGAAGTACAATCTGAATTGAAGGAACAGGATTAAGATTGTATGAATACCAAATTTAAAATTTGATATTTTTTTAAAAATATAGCTAAGCAATTAGCAGCAACTTATATAGTAAAAAACGTAGGAATTTATAATTTCTACGTTTTTTACTTATAAGATAAACTATATGGATTAGATAAACCATGTAGGATGGAAATAAAATAATGTACCGGTTGGAAGTTGATGTAAATAAGCTTCAAAACTTTTCAATATATGATTTTACAGCTTGTAATAAAAATTCTTCTTGCCCCATACCAGATTCGGCAGCCATTTGAATTACTTTTTGGTTAAAGTCATAATCTGCATGAAAAGTTAATGGCTCAACCTTACTTTTAAAATAAATGCCTTCAACATGAGGGAGTATTGTGCCTGACGTCATATGTGGCGGGACCCCGTATAGAAGAAATACGGAATATTCTACAAGCCTAAATGATTAAAAATAACACCTACAATATTTGTAGGTGTTATTTTTAGTGGCCACCGCAACTTTAACGGTAGTAGTTATCTAAAGGAGAGCAGATTCTGTTGCAAAGTTTGAAAAAGCATAAACGGGTGGATGAATAAGGAAAAATCCTTATGCAGTGGCCATTAATTGTTGTAACGCATTGTACACTGAAAAGGCGAAATCTGTTTATATATAGCCTGAATCGTTTCCATTACTTTGATGGTACGTGAAGCCTGACGAAGAGTTTGAAATCCAGCTGATTTCACAAAATGATGTTTGACATGTCGATGGTCTTGTTTAATGAGATTATTACGATGTTTAATATTTCACATACCATAATGATATATAGTTTTAGGGATAGTCTGAAATAAATTCTTATTGTTTATAAAAAGGTTTAATAATAGATTGATTTAAGGGTAAAATAGAATATTAATTGTAAAATTAATATATATAAAAATTAATAAAAATATGGTAATATGAATAAGTTGGAAAATATGGTATATAAGGTAATTAGAATTATTTATAGCAATAATTTATAGAGACAGGGAGATACAGTATGAAATTAACAAAAACGCTTTTAGTAGGAGCTACACTTGCTACTACGATATTTACATCATTATCGAATGTACAAGCAGACACAACATTTAAAGATGTTCCTACAGATCACTGGTCTTATGATGCAATCATGCATCTAAAAGAGAAAAACATTGTAGCTGGTTACGGAAATGGAATGTTCGGATTAGGAGATAATATCACACGTGGGCAAGCGGCGCGACTGCTATATGTGTATCTACAGCCATTAAATCTAGCTATCCCCTACGAGGCTCAATTTAGAGATGTAAAAGGTACTATGTTTGAAAAAGAAATACATGCAGTTGTAAGTTCAGGTCTTATGAATGGGTATGGAGATAATATGTTTGGACCAGATGATGTTCTAACTCGTGAACAATTGGCAGCAATTTTACAGAATACATTTAATTTAAAAGCAAAATCTATTACTACATTTAATGATGTTGAAAAAAATTATTGGGCTACTGAGGGGATTAGTGCTCTACAAGAGAATAAAATTGCAGTAGGTACAGGGGACAATTTATTTGAGCCGAAAAAAGTTGTAACTCGTGAACAGTATGCACAGTTTTTATATAATGCAATTCGTAAGTTAGAGAAGCCAGGAAAGCCGGAAGTAATGCCGCTTGGGATACCGAAATCCATGGTGACTGATGACTTTACTTTTATTAAGCCTTGGGTTGACTTCGTTCCAGTATATGTTAAATCTATATCTGAAGAAGCACAATCTCTTATTAATGAGATGAATGCAAAATATAATTTAGATATCAAGTATTCGGAGGCAGGTCCTTCGATTGATTTAGATTCAGCTAAAATGGGGTCTAGAGCATTGAGTTTAGAAGAAAAAAATGATAAGGGTCCTAACTTCACTATTTTCTTCGAACATCATAAAGTGTCCATTGAATTGACGAAGAGATGGGTTACTATGATATACCCTGATTTAAATTTAGATGCAGAAATTGATAGATTGGTTAAAAATCCAAGTAACAAATTTCAATTTGTTAAAAACCAACGTGAAATACTAATGGGAGCAACAAATAATAAAAAGGGTATATACATTAATATTATGGAATAATCACCTTTTTTAAAGGTGTAAGTGAAATAAAGTTACGACCTATTATCCCCATGCCTAGCAACTTAAAAAATTTATAGTACCCCAAAACGAGAAAATCTTTAACTAATGATGTCAATATTCTCATTTTGGGGTATTTATTTTGCTTAACTTGATAGATAGCTACTGATTCCTTACTGAAAAACCAGAAATTTAATCAAGGATAAATTTATCAATAGATTGAGAGTTCTAACATGGTTACCCTATCACTTAAAAAATGAACCTATTGCCCAAAATCAGTACAATAATTCAACCAGAGTTTAACTCTTTATTGATATTTTTAAGTATTATTTCTAGTGATAGCGCCACTTTTTCGAAAGAGTAGCTTAGTTTATAAAACTTTGCAACAGATCTCATTTGTCCATAAAAAAGTTTCTCAACTTGAATTGGCAAAAATATAATAAATTATAGTTGTACATAATTTGTTTATCCGTTATTATCTATTTCACCGGGGTTAATTTTTAGAAAAATCTAAAAACGCATCTGAAGGAGAGAACATCCTTAATGAATACGTATAAAATTAAGATCTTCACTATTTCATTATGTGCTTTTGCAAGTGTAATGAGCACGTCCATGTTAACCATTGCTTTTCCAGATATCATTAAAACTTTTGATATAAATTTTTCAACACTTCAAATTAGAAATATATTATTCTTTGCTTTTTTTGCAACAGGGATTCCTCTTTTCGGAAAAATATCTGACATATTTGGAGCAAAAAGGATTCTAATTATAGGTCTATTACTCTTTACGATCTCGACCGTTTTAAGTGGAATTACTACTAATTGGTACTTATTTTTGGGATTTCAATCATTACAAGCTATTGCAGATGCAATGATCGTACCTGCCCAGGTTTTATTAATAAGAACAAATTTTGAGGAAGATAAGATAGGTTGGGCATTTGGGTGGTTTTCGGGAGTACTTGCAGTTGCAACATTTGTAGGGCCAGCTTTAGGAGGGCTCATAGTACGATACTTTCAGTGGCAGGCAATCTTTGGAGTATTAAGTTGTTTTAGTACGATTGCTTTATTACTCGTATTATGGGTTATTAAAAAGGATAATTATGAAAAGAGTATAAAAAAAGTTCTAATACCTTTCAAAAGTTCAATAAGTTTACTTTTACTTGTATTAGCAATACAAATTTTATTTATTGATAATGTTGGTATTTATTTAAAACTTTTAGCGGCTGTTTTTGTTCTCATAACAATCTTGCTATTTGTATTTTTTGAAAAGGAGAGTACAAATGACACCTCTCTAATACCTAAAAAAGCTATTCATAATCCAATTTTTATTTCTGCATTAATTAGGGTATTTTTATTATTCCTAATTGCAAATGCAATCACATTATATATACCAACATATATGAGAGAAAATCATGGAATACCTCCTGAGCAAGTAGGATGGATATTAGTAATTGATTCTGTAATTTCGATAATGCTCTCAGGGTATATGGGACGTTTAGCTGATTTAAAGGATAATCGTCTATTAATATTAATAGGTGTATTTTTCTCAATATTCGGAATGTCATTGTTAGCTATTTCAACATTTTCAAGCTCAATCTTGTTGTTTCTTTTTATGTTTTTATTCTTTGGATTGGCAGGAGTTATTACAATGCCATCCCAAAATAAAATCGCAATGTTATCAGTACCCAAAGAAGAAACAGGAGTATATATGGGGCTATTTCAAATGGTTCAATTTGGAACAGGAGCATTTGCTGCAGGTATCTTTAGTCATGTAGTTAATTTTTCCGGTACTAATGGTGGTATGTCTAATGACGGATTCTTATATTTAGTTATAGTCTGTATAGTTTTATATTTCATCGTGCTATTTACCTTGTATTTTGATAAGAAATTTTTAAAAAAAGTCACTAATGTGACAGAAAACATAGAAAGTTAATGAATTTGAAAGGAGGTGATTTACATGGAAAATAAAAATGAAAAATTACTTGAAGATTTAGAAGTAATTGAAGCGAAAGAATTAGAAGTAGGTAACGCATTCCATGCTTTCCGTTTTTCAGCAGCTCCAGAAGCAAAAGAAGATGAGAAATAAAATATAATATTATAATCCATAAAAGCAGAAGTGTGCAGCTGTTTATAACAGCTGTACACTTCTACTATTTTAGGGAGATGATTTATTGGAACTTCAGGATTTGAAAATTATTTTCCCACCAGTAACTGAAGCAAGGCTTTTCCCGTATTTGAGCTTACCAATGATAACTGGTTATTTAAGAAATAAAAAATTAAAGGTAGAGCAAAAAGATTTTAATATAGAACTTTGTCATAATATTTTTTCTAAAACAAACTTATTAAAATTTATTGAAAGCTATAAAGGTAAAGAGCTGCAAAATATTAAAAACATTTACAGGTTAGAATTTGCAAAATACTTGTATGAAAATCAAGAAGAACTATTTCACAACGTGTTTATCAATAAAAAATCAGATAATGAATTGAAAAATGACGTTAGATTAGTAAGACAAGGCATAGAGCTTTTATTGGAAACTTCTTTTTTAAAAAAAGAAGTTACATCATTACCCCAAATGATTTCTGAGATAAATAAGTTTATTGAAAACCCAGAAGATATTGGTAGTGTTATTCAAAAAAAAATGTTAGTTGAATTTTTAAATCAGAATCCCACCAAAATTTTTGGAATTTCAATTGCATATTACAGTCAGTTATTACCTTCACTACTATTATGTAAATGGATTAAAGAATTAATGCCAGAAGTTTTTGTGACTCTTGGTGGACAACAAATAATGTTAAGGAAAGAACAACTTTTAAAATTAGATGACCTTAGTCAGTATGTAGATGGTTTAGGAACTGGAGCTGGTGAAGAAACACTTTACCTCCTTTCTAAACATTTGGACGGGGAAATAGAAAAGCATGATGTACCAGATTTTATTTTTTTAAAAGATAATGTACAAAAAGAGATTTTTAAAAAGTCGGATTATCATATAAAAGACGCTTTACCTCCTGATTTTTCAGATCTTCCATATAAAAATTATTTAGATGAAGAAGTACATATGTCCATTATTACTTGTGTAGGTTGTTATTGGGGAAGATGTGCGTTTTGTTCATATGGAAATAGATCTCGACAAGAAAAAAATTATCAACAGAAAACCCCTAAACAAATTGCATATGAATGTGAATATTTAATTAAAAATTATGGTGCAACAAGAATAAACTTTATTGATGAAAATACTAATCTACGTTTAGTGCTAAACGCAATGAGAATCTTAAATGATAATGGATATCGTATATCTTTTAGTACTAGAAATCGATTGGAAGATATTCTTTTAAAGAAGGAATTTTGCAAAGAACTAAAGGATCGAGGCTGCATACTGATGTCCGTAGGGTATGAAACAAATTCGCAAAGAATTTTGGACCTATTGGATAAGGGGGTTACAGCAAATAATTATCAACAAATTATAGATAATCTTCATGAATTAGGAATTCCTCTGCGTTTTTCAATAATTGGTGGATTACCCAATGAAACTGAAGAAGAAGTTATGAATTCAGAAGAATTTTTGAAAAAAAATGCAGATAAAATAGGTATTGATGTCATGCAAATGCTTGTTGCTGAACCAACAACATATTTAGCAAAAAATCCAGAGAAATATAATATAACTATAACATCGGACGAAAATTTAAGGGGAAATAAGTTACTGAATTATGGTATGGGTAGAATGGGGGCTACATTTAACCATAGTGACGGTGATACCTTTAATGAAAGATTAAACCGATTTCTTGAAATTTATAAAAATGTTAATCCACAAAAGAATGATGAACTACCACCAGATAAAAGGAGCTCTACAGAGTCTAGGGATAATTTGAATCCAAATTCATATACATATATTTTGCAATTATATCCATGGGTGAGAGTAGTAAAAAGCGAGAGAATACTTTTAATGGATTTCTTATGGCAAAGAGTCTTCCCTCTTCCAAATGCAATATATTGTGATCAGGATTATTTATATGTAGTGGAAGAAGAACATCAAGTTTATCTTCAGCATTTTAGTGATAAAGGAGCGGGAATACTAGTTGCTGTTAATGAAAAGGAGGTAATGTTGAATGAAGCTTACAGAAAATAGTGTACGCTTTCCTAAAGTTGAGAATAAGTTAGGCCTGGGTATTGGAATGGACTTACCTTGGGGAGAAGATATTGGATTTTGTACAGCAGAAAATGGAGATGATATTACTCCAAAAATGAAAATCTTTTTTGAAAACTATAAAGATGAGTTTAATTATATGTTTTTTGCATTCCAGCCTAAAAATCGAAGTGTTCTTAAAGCAGAAGATTATTTTGAGGCGTATGATCGGCTATTTAATGCTGTTCCTAATTATAAAGCAAGGGCATTTCATCAAACCATATTAAATATGGGAGCTACTGAAAAATATGAAAAAAGATCCATAATAGAATTTACAAATAAGATAATTGAAAGGTATGAAATCAAATGGATTGTTGAGGATTTAGGCTTATGGTCCATTAAGGGAAAAACTGTGCCATTTCCATTACCACCATATATGACGCCAAGAGGGCTAGAAGCTTGTATTGAAAATATAAATGAATATCAGAGAAATCTACTGGTACCAGTTTGTATTGAATTTCCTGGTTTTACAGAAGGAACTAATTTCTTTATCGGTGACATGGATGGTTTTGAGTATTTTAATACTCTAGTTCAAGAGACAAATTCCCCAGTAACTATTGATATAGGTCATATTTTGAGTTATCAATGGCTTATTGGTAATACAAATGAAAAAATGTATACCAATCTTTCTAAGCTACCGCTTGATAATTGCTTTGAATTACATTTATCAGGGTGTCAGATTATTCGTGGAAAGTTTAGGGATCTGCATCATGGCATACTATTAGACGAACAAATAGATTTACTTAAATATTTACTTCCTTTATGTCCAAATTTAAAAGCCGTGACTTATGAAGATCCTAAGTATACGAATGATGGTATTCTCATTCCGAAATCTCAACGAAATTATCAGAGGATGAAAGAGGTGGTAAAACAATGGCAATATCAGTAGATAAATACTATTCTCTCGACGAAATATTATATAATTTACTACATGATTATGAGTATAGAAATTTATTCCTAAAAGATAAATTCAGTGAACTAAATATTTCTGAAGAAAATCTAAAACAGATTCAAACCATTGACAAGGAAGAACTAATTGCTACTTCAAAAACTATTGTAAGAAATTTATTGAATGGGAATATAGAACATAGTGGCGGATTAAAAACAGCTTTTCCTGGAACTTTTAAAGAACTGGAACTAAATAATATTGACTTGCAACAATTGATGTATGAATTTGTAGCATCAAAAGAATTTGAAAATTATAAGGAAATTCCTTATGCCGGAGATGGTCAGTGTATTGAGGAGTCATTCTTTTGTTTTTTAAGTAATATTGAAATAATTAAAAGTAATAAAAATATAGAACTGCTTTTAAAACATGAATTCTTAAATGCGATGATATCTATCTTGGTAGTAAATGCAGAGCCAGCATTTAAAATTTTAAGTAAGGATATTAAACATAATGGTCATATTTATTATGCCTCGATTAGACTCGATAGAAATATTGCCGAAGCTTTATTGGGTAAAAAAATTCAGGTGCAACAGGACAAGATTATATGGTTATTTGCAGCAGCTAAAAATAGACTAATAAAAGGCCCTATAGAAGAAAATGTATTACAGTTAATTGAAATTGGAAGTCTACAAAAGATTAATGAAATGAAATTGACTAGTAATGAAGAAACTAACCTAGCAATGAGCATATATAAATTGGGTTTAATCAAATCATGAATACAATTACAACATTCGAAGAGCATGGTGAAGTACTTCCTTTTTGGCAAGGAACTATTAAGGAGCCAGCAACTTTGTTGTATTTTGATCGTCATTTAGATCTTAAATTAATAAGTGAAACTAAAATTCAAAAAATACATCAAAGAGTAGAAAAAAATCAATCATTAAACATTCTAAATAGGGACATACCCTGTAGAGAAGATGAACAATATGCTTATGGATTAGATGACTTTTTATATGCAGCTATTGATTTAAATATGTTTAAAAAAATTATATGGGTCTCTCCAGTAGTTGAACATAAAGGTAATGTAAATGATTTGGGCCAGGTATTTTGGAATTTACTATCTTTAATTCCCCAGCATGGTACTGAAATTATTGATTCCTTTAAAAAATATTCGTTTGGTATTGAAACAAAAATAAAAAATACAACCCTCATGATTACAACTTTAAATAATCTTAAGTATATGCAACTTTATAAAGAGAGTAATTTAATTACGGATATTGATTTAGATTTTTTCTATAATCCTGAGAACAAGAATCTATATTATAAGCTTGATCAGGTTTTACAGATTTTAAAAGAAAATAAAATTACAGATACCATAAAAACAATGACCTATTCAATAAAGAGTGGTTTTATGCCGGAGCCATATAGAAGATTAAGTAGTATATTTTCTCATAAATTAGATATGAAACTTATTAGTAATCCAGCTCGAAATCATTTGGTACCTATAGAAACAATGGCTGCTCTTTCTAATAGAAAACCAATAGATCAAAAATACTTAAATTATTTACAAGAAAAAGAGCTTGATATTTTAAGTGGAATCGGATGGAAATTACGCTCTTTATTATTAGTACAAATGGGACAGTTAGGCGAGGCTGAAAAATGTTATTATCAAGCTAAAGAGCACGGTGATGAAGCTTTTTGGGCAGCCTATAATATTGGTATGAGTTATATGAAGCAAAAAGATTATGAGCATGCATTGAAGTGGTTTCAACAAAAAAAAGGTGTTGTTGACACGATCCAGGCACATAGTTTAATTCTTCAAATTTTATGCCATTTGCATCTAGAAAATTTCGAATATGGCTTATCTTTAGCACATAGAACTCTAGAATTATTACCCATGAGAACGGAAATATATGAACTAATAGAAATTTTTTGTAAGAAAATGAAAATGAAAGAAAAAGATTATATCCACTATAAGGAAAACTATCAAAAAATTAATCAATTATTAAAAACATAGGAGGGATTAAGTTTAATAATTTTTTAATTAAACTTCAGTATCAATCTCAAAAAGATTGCATTGAGGTCATTAATGATCAAATTAAAGAAACTAGTATCAATAACTTTTTGAAGGGGCAACTTAAAGATTGTATTAAATTACTAGAATTAAATATCTTAAAATTCAGTAAAAATATTATTTCGTATAGAATAAACCTTAATTTAAACAATGAGAGAATTTCCTTATATGAAGAGCCTATAAATAGATATAATTTATTAATCCTATTTCATGTTGAAGGGGAAGAATCTATAATACCCGTTTTATGGCAAGTAAGTACGGAATCTTCACCAGTTCATATTCTTTCCAATCAAATAGAAGAGTTAAGAATAGAACTAGAGCAAACCGTTCAGGGCAAATCATTAAAAGATAAATTAAAATTACCAGTTATATTAGATCAGTGGCCCGCCTCTCATTTTGTTCATGAATGTTTTGGACATACCTCAGAAGCTGATAATTATATGGAGTATGCTTGTGAAAATGGTTATAGCCTAGGTTATAGATGGTCTGATTATAAGTTTAATGTATATGATGATCCAACTTTAATAGGGCACAAAGCTTATTACGGAATGGATGATGAAGGAGAGAAATCTTTTCGTACCCAAATAATTAAAGAGGGTATTTGGAGTAATTTACTTCATAGTTCAGAAACGAAAAAGAAGCTACAAGCAAAAGGTTCGTGTAATGGTCGAAAAGTTTCATATGACGATATTATTCTTCCACGTATGTCCATAACGTATATGGATAAAGGTAACGAGAATATCAATGATTTAATATCAAAAATAGAATATGGTCTCTTTTGTAAAGGTTCATGGGGAGGAGGATCAATAGGTACAAAATTTGTAATCAGACCATCTTATGGGATTATTATTAAAAACGGAAGTTTAAGTAATTTAATTATTAGAAGGTTTGATATTAAAGGTTGTAAGTTTGAGGCTGCGAAGAATATCGTTGGTAGTAGTAATGAATTGCGAATTTTCAATCCGGTATTTGGCTGTGATAAAAACAATCAAAATAATTTAAGTGTAACTCAAGGAGCTCCACATATTTATTTTAGAGAGTTAAATATTTACCCAATATAACATTGAAAGAGTGAGGCCAATGATTGAAAGAATAGATTGTAAGAATCTAACCTATGAAAGATTTATGAAGGAGTTTGCAGATAAGAAGCCTGTTATCTTAACAAATCTTGTGAATAATTGGGAGTGCTTTAATTGGGATTTAAAATATTTAAATGAAAGATTTGGAGAGCAAGAAGTTGTAATTAGAAAGTCTGATTATGAAGGAAAAAAGAAAGTTTATACAGTGAAGCTTTCTAAATTTATTCAATTGTTAGAAGGTGGAAATGAAGAAAATTGGTATTGTGATTGGCCTTTCTCCATTATGGGAAACAGAGAAATCGCTTTATCATATAGTATACCTTCCTTTTTAACAGAGCAAACAGTTAGGAAAAAAGGAGACAAAGAATTGAAATGGGTATTTCTAGGTTCAACGAACACTGGAACTCCATTACATAAAGATTTTCAAGCAACACACAATTGGAATGCCGTTATATTTGGAAAGAAAAAATGGGTATTTTTTAATCCGAAATTTGATCAAGAAATGGAATATTTAGCAAGTGTAGATTGTAATATTTTTAATCCAACTCCAGAAGAAGAAGAAATTATTTTAAAAGCAAACCCTTACTATATAGAACTTAATCAAGGTGAGATTATATATACTCCTAAAAATTGGTGGCATCAAGTTATAAATGAAGAATTAACCTTTGCTATTAGTGAAAACTTTTGGTTTAAGCATGAGCTTCAAGTTAATTAACTTTAAATAAATCATTTAAAATAGGGGGATTTAATAATGCTAAAAGTAGAAGAACATGTAATTAAGAAAAGTATTTATAAAACATTAGAAGAATTAGTAAGCTTACCTGGTCCTGTTGGTCATGAATATTTAGTTAGTAATTGGTTAAAGAAACGTTGGATTAATAAATCAGAGGAATGTTTTGAAGATAAAGTTGGAAATTTAATTTGTAAAATTGGTGGGAAGGGACCTAAATTATTAATCCAAGCACATATGGATGAAATTGGATTTATAGTGAGGTATATTACCCCTGATGGCTTTTTACTAATTGATCCTGTGCAAGAAGCACATAGGTCTGGTCCTAATCATTTACATATGATAGGTCAATTAGCTCAAGTAATAAGTAGAACAGGGGATGTAGCAACAGGAGTTTTTGCAACATCTACTGGTCATGTCCTTACCGAGCAGCAAATGGCTGGAAATTTAAATTTTAATAGTCTATTTATAGATATGGGAGTTAATAGTAAAGAAGAGGTAGAAAAATTAGGAGTTCATATTGGCTCTAGTGTGGTATGGAAAAGGGAATTAACTCAGATTGGAAATAAGCTTATTGGAAAAGCGTTTGACGATCGAATTGGACTTTTGGTCATGGATCTCCTTTTAGAGAAAATGGACGTTTCCAATTTGAATTATGAAGTATGGTATGGCGCTACAGTGCAAGAAGAGAATAAAGCTCATGGCGCTTATGCTCTAGGTTCAAGAATGGACTTCGATATGGCAATTTCTTTAGATATTGGTTTAGTAGGAGACATACCAACTGTAAATGAACAAGATTATCCTACTAGATTAGGTGGAGGGCCGACACTAGTTTATAAGGATGGTGCTATTCATTATAATCCTAAAATAACATGGGGTTTAGAGGATATATCTAAAAAGTATAACATCCCTTATCAAATTGGTATTTATAGTAATTATGGCTCTGATGGTATAGCCTTTTTTGATAGTGGTATTCCTGCAGCACTTATTGGCATTCCAACTCGTTATACACATACACCTTTTGAAATGGTTGATATCAAAGATATCTATTCTACTGTAAATTTACTAAATCATTTTATTGAGAATAAAGCAAACTAGATTGGGTTCTGTTGCAAAGTTGATTAAAGTATAGATGATTTTAACTAAAAGCACTTCATTGTATGTGGCTTTTACAAAATTTTATAATTCATCGTACGTTGAAAAACCGAAATCTGTTCCCAGATTTCGGTTTTGTTTATTTAAGATATGAACTATCTCAATTATTTTTTACTGTTAGCTTAATGGCATGCGGCTGTATTCCATAAATGTATAGAATTGCAATGACTTTTAAGTATGGAATAGGCTATAAATTATTGAGAGTAAAAATATCAATGTACTCGTTTAAGGGTGTTAGTGCAAGAAGTATTTAAATTTTTTCAATATAAGATTTTACTGCCTGTAATAAAAACTCTTCCTGTCCCATTCCAGCATCAGTGGCCATTTGTACTATTTTTTGTTTGAATTCATAATCCGCATGAAAAGTTAATGGCTCTACATTACTTTTAAAGTAAATGCCTTCTACATGTGGAAGTATTGAACCAGATTTCATATGAGAATGTAAATATTTTATCTCTTCTTGAAATTGCAATGGATTTACGTGTAAAACAAAGGGTTTAATTTCTAATTTGATGGTATCTTGTGTAATAGTCAATCTCATATTTGTGACACCAAGTTTTTTATAGAATAAGTTTATTAGATTGTAAGTGATAGAATTAAATAATTGAGGTTTTTTAAATGAAAAAGATAAATATCCTCGTTTTGTAATCACTGGCTGTTTTTTGAACGGTTCAAAAGAATAATCATGTTCTTTATAAGTAGATAGTGGGAAAATCTCTTCATCCTCTGTAAGAATCTTTCCATCTGCTCCATTAAGCTCTATTACCCTAGCTGTTTTTCCGGTGTGTTGATGTGTTAATAATTGATATAAACATATCTCTTCATCGTAGATCTTGGTAATGAATGTTTTTCGCTCTTTTGTTTTAGTTTTTTCATAATCAAGCATAAAAATTTCTAATTCTTCTTCATCGATAAGATATACTTGTTTTCCTCGTTTTTCTACCATTGTAGCGGGTAATTTTCCGGATTTGATGTATGTAAAAATAGTAGATGGAGCTACATTTAGAATTTCAGCTGCTTCTTTTGTGCTTAGTCCATTGACCTCTTCTTTTTCCATTAATTTTTCAATATCTTCTAAATAGAAAATTTTGCTACCGAATTGTTTCCAGTTATCTTTGTATACGCATTCTATTAATCCTTCTTTTTCTTTCTTTAATATGGTCTGTACGGTTACCCCCATTAAATCAGCCGCTTCTTTTGTAGTAACAGTAGGCTTTGTAATAAATAGTAAATCCTGTGTCATAAAATTATACCTCCGAATTCCGACTAATTTATAAACTCTACATAGTATCATATCAGATTTTTATATACATATAAAATTTGATTTAAATTCTAATAAAAATCGAAGTTAATAGTAAATTCAATAATAGTAAAAAACGATATTTATATATATATTGATTGTTATTATAATGTAAAAGTTTTATTTGAATTAAATAAGTGAATATATATATATAACTACACGTATAATGAATAAATATTTATAAAAAAATATATGTATGTTTAGATAGAGAAGAATATAGCATTCTTACAGAAAGAAAGTGATTTATCATTTGTATAATGGATAAAAGTAAAATAAAATAATAAGTATAGGTAATAAAGAGAATTATATTCATAATCTTCAATAGGAGAGGTGAATTCGAATTATGGGTATTAACAATATAAAGGGAAATGTACCTATTATAAACAATCAAAGTAAGTATATGGATACATATGTAGAGAATATAAGTGGTATCATTCGATATCTGCATAACAATCGTTATGTAGATAAAGTGGAAGAGAAGATGGAGGTTGCAGAAAAAGAGGGAAAGAGTAAATATACGTATTTAAATGATATAGA
>Ga0209463_1001110_pt1 | contig 17186 bp, 23 predicted proteins | sample AgamicMgSfrz_FD_187169 | JGI IMG/M metagenome (GOLD analysis project Ga0209463, IMG submission 187169) | Agave microbial communities from Guanajuato, Mexico - Mg.Sf.rz (SPAdes) (version 2) | ecosystem: Host-associated > Plants > Phyllosphere > Phylloplane/Leaf | place: Guanajuato, Mexico... | reverse complement strand
CAATTCAGCCAACATTTCATCACGTAAATTTGGATCAACTCGATCCATTTCATTAAGTACATTATTTTCCATAAAACGTCAACTCCTTTATCTTTTCTCTTTTGCAAACAGTATTCCCTTTTGCACTTTTTTTATGCAAGGTTGATAGATGAAGTGTGACATAGAGTAATATGTAATATGCATGATTACATTCCTATATTCCTTTTAGGTATTTTTCATATATTTTCAAATATAACTACATCATTAATAACTAATTGATTAAAGAGAAATGGTAGTGAGTAACAAGTAATTTTATTTATTAGAGAAATGATAAAAATTAGCTTTTGATGATCAATTTTTTATTAATTACACTTATTGATGAAAAACACGCCCTTTTTCTTGTTATTATATACCCATCTATCTTCCACTTCCCTTCTAATAAATTGATATATTCATGGTAACTAAACAGAAAGTGTATAAGCATTTACTATTACTATGTTTTTAGTAAGATAAATTCAAGTAGAAATATGTGATAAACTTATTTTATTTAAAACAGTAAATGTATGAACACCGTTATAAAAAATAAAGTTACACCATTTACTCTATATGACGACAAATATGGGCTTTTTCTACAAGATGTGTAAATGATAGAACTATTTTTAATGAAGTATTATACTATTTACTTAATGTTATAAAGTTAAAGTATATTTTTCTCTTTGTAATCTATATATTCATTACAACCTTCTTTTTAATTGGTATAACAATTAAATATATCGTTTTTAACTACAATATAATTACCACATTCATCTTAGGACTGTTCCCAAATGGACTTTGTGTCAAAGAGGAATGCTAACAATTCATCTTTTGTAAATTCATAACTAAAGATTTTTCCCTTTTTATGTTTCTACATGATTCATTTACATAATATAGCTTACCTAACTTTATAAAATAGTATGGATATTCTTTGTTAGGCAATTTACTCCCCTCCATTTCTACACCCTTCAATTGCTTTATAAGTCAATAGTAACCTATTATTTGGACTTGAAAACCTAAAATCCTTCTAAAAAGGCTACTCTTTTAGAGCAGCATCAATTACGCAATGTTAATGTGTTACGCTATCGAAATAGACACCAATCAGGTAATGGAGTCAGAATTCTTTAGGTACTATGTAGCTACTGCAGTAAGTTTGCCTGTCCACTCAAAAATAAAAAAAGACCCTTACTGCGGTAGGTAAGGGGTAGGTAGTGATGCAAGCGATTTTTGGCTTTTATATGCTAAGGGTTGTCCTCGTGGCTTATCATTTTCATGAAATAGACGAGAGATCGAAAGATGTCCTAAAGGACAAAGGTAGCAAGCATATAGATATCAAGTGATTTTATATATAGAAAAAAGCCGAGAGTTATCTTCTCGGCTTTTTTAGGTAGCTATTACTTACCTGTTTCAGCAAAACGGTGAATACGCTCACCAATTTCATCACGCACACGTTGGAAAAATGCCCATTTCTCTTCATCTGTTCCTTCTGCCTTTGCTGGATCATCAAATCCCCAGTGTTCACGTTTCACATGGGGAGGCGTTACTGGGCAGTGATCTGCTGCATGGCCACATAATGTAACGACCAAATCCGCATTATTTAAAATTTCAGGGTCAATGACATCAGATGTTTGGTTAGAAATATCAATGTCGGCTTCTTTCATTGCTTTGACAGCGTTAGGATTCAGCCCATGAGCTTCTAATCCCGCACTACGTACATCCCATTCATCATTCTTTAGATATTTTTTTGCCCAACCTTCAGCCATTTGGCTACGGCAAGAGTTACCAGTACATAAGAAGTAAATTGTTTTTTTAGACATGTGTCAAATCTCCTTTTAAAATGTTATGAAATAATAAGTAACCAAATATATAAACCAACAAGCGTAATAAACAATGTTGGGATGGTTAGGATAATACCTGTTTTAAAGTAAGTTCCCCAAGAAATCTTAACTCCTTTTGTTGAGAGAACATGAAGCCATAAAAGTGTGGCAAGAGAACCTATTGGCGTGATTTTTGGACCTAAGTCGGATCCAATAACATTTGCATAGATGAGAGCTTCTTTTATTGTGCCTGTTGCACTTGTTGCATCAATGGCAAGCGCATCAATCATAACAGTTGGCATATTGTTCATGATTGATGACAGAATAGCTGCAATGAATCCCATACAAATTGTTGCAGCAAACAATCCATGGCCAGCAGTTGTCTGGATTAGACTTGCTAATACTTCTGTTAGGCCAACATTACGCAATCCATAGACAACGACATACATACCAATGGAAAAGAAAACAATCGCCCAGGGAGCTCCTTGCAATACTTTTTTCGTTTGAACTACAGAGCTTTGTCTTGCTATTCCTAAGAAGAAAATAGCGATAATTCCTGCAATAATAGACACTGGAATATCAAAAAATTCACCAATAAAGTAACCAAGAACCAAAACGATTAAGACAATTCCTGATAACCGGAACATTTTCTCATCTTTAATGGCATCAACTGGTTTCTGTAAATCGTCCAGATTGTATTTCTTAGGGATACTTTTACGGAAGTATAGATATAAGACGATAATACTTGCAAAAAGCGAGAATAAATCTGGCACAATCATACGTGATGCAAACTCAGAAAATCGAATACCAAAGAAGTCTGCTGATACAATATTCACTAGGTTACTCACTACAAGTGGGAGAGAGGTTGTATCTGCAATAAACCCACTTGCAATAATAAATGGGAATACCATTTTATCCTCAAATTTCAATGCTCGTACCATGGCTAATACGATTGGCGTTAAAATTAAGGCTGCTCCATCATTTGCGAACAATGCTGCTACTACAGCTCCTAGAAGGGAAACATATACAAACATTCGAACGCCATTTCCTCCTGCAGCACGTGCCATATGTAAAGCTGCCCACTCAAAGAATCCAATTTCATCTAAAATTAAAGAAATAATAATAACGGCAATAAACGTCAGTGTTGCATTCCATACGATTCCTGTTACATCAAGAACATCATGAAAATCAACAACACCTGCTAAAAGCGCTAAAACGGCTCCTCCACAAGCCGACCAACCAATTGATAAATTCTTAGGTTGCCAAATGACAAAAACTAATGTCACTAAAAAGATCAGTGATGCTAAAACAACTGATGTCAAAGTTAAAACCTCCAATTACTAACAACAACTAATGCGTAACCCCTGTTTCTCTAATTCAATTAAACGCTCATCCTGATTTGGCAGTGAATCGAGTATACATACCAGAAAATCATAATGTTCGTGTGTTTGATTAATCGAATAGAAAATCCATTGACCTTTTCTCTGTTCTTTTACTAGTCCAATATCTTTTAACTTACGTAAATGCTGACTAATTGAAGGTTGGCTTGCATCATAAATTTCAACTAATTCACAAACGCAGCATTCATTTGTCTGTAAAAGTTTCATCATTGATAAACGTGTTTTATCTCCTAATAACTTAAGGATTTGAGCTGCCTTTTCAATCTCAATCGAATTTGTTGTTTTCATTAAGAAACACCTCCTAATTATCATATAATGATTTGTTTATATGTTTATATCGATAATATACTTGCTTTCATTATTATTTACAACCCTTTTATTAAAATATATTAAAAATCTTAGGCCAAATTAAATTCCATAAAAAAGGCCCCTAAACTATTCCTTAGAGGCTCTTGCGATCTATTTAAGAATTTTCTCCATTACCATCACATCTACATGCTTATTATCTAATATTCCTTGTTCATAAAAAACTCCAACTTCTCGAAACCCTAAACCACGATATAGTTTCTGACCTGCTACATTGAAAGGAAAAGTTGATAAAACCAACTTATGAAATTTATTTTTCTTTGCTATAACTTCTAAGGTGTGTACTAAAGCTTTCCCAATACCTTTTCCTCTATTCTCACGATTAATATAGACGGATACATCAGCTACGCCATTATATGCACAACGATGGGAATAAGGGTTTAAAGAGGCCCAGCCTACAATTTCATTTTCTTTTTCAGCTACAATAACCTCATACCGATCGTTGCGATGGTATAGCCACTCCTTTATGTATGGTAAGTCCTTTAGATCCTCCTCTAAAGTAGCAATTCGATCTTCAATTCCTTCGTTATAAATACTTAAAATCTGTGGTAAGTCCTCTTCTTTCATGATTCGAACATTCATAAAACTCCCCCTATCTTAAGTCTTTATTTATTATATCAATTTTTTTTGATGTATTAATTGATTTCTGTATTTTTAATTGTTATGATTAATATATCAAGAAATTTTGATCTATTCAATGTGAGGTTAAAAAATGAGAATTAACAATTCAGGAAACCTATCTGTAGAGTATTTTCATGCTTATTTCCGATTAGTCATTAATACACAAAATATAAACAAAAATGAAGCTAAAACCCTTATATTCAAACGTTTTTTTCATGATGATCCAATGTTACGTGGAAAAGCCACGTATACAAATTTTGAAAAAGCATACGATACATTTAACTATTAGATCAAAAAAAGTTGATTAAGGAGAAGAATAATGGATACAGTAAAAGATATGAAGCAAACATTTGAACAATACGAACAAAAATTTAAAGCTCTTGCAGATCAAAAACGCCTAGAAATTATGTATGAGCTTTGCCAACGGGGTCAAACTTGTGTATGTGATTTAACCGAATTCTTTGGTATATCGCAGTCCAAGCTATCCTACCACCTTAAAATTTTATTGGATGCCGATTTGATTACGAAAGAAAAGAAAGGAACTTGGAATTACTATGATTTAAATAATGAACAATTAAATCATCTATTATCTGAGGAGCTATGTTGTTTATTTAAAAATAAAAAAGGATAATTTTATCCTTATTTTTTCATCTTATAAATCAACTTTTTTTGATTTAATGCAGAGGTTATATTACTAAGGAGGAATTTTAAATGAAATATGTTCATGTAGGGATTAACGTAACGAATTTAGACCAATCGATTGAGTTTTATCAAAAAGTATTTGGTGTAAAGCCTGAAAAGGTAAAAGAGGATTATGCGAAGTTTCTATTAGATGAACCAGGACTTAATTTCACTCTAAATGTACGTGATGAAGTAAATGGGAACCAAGTAAATCACTTTGGATTCCAAGTTAATAACGCAGAAGAAGTAATTGCTCATAAAGAGCGATTAGAGAAAGAGGGATTCTTTGCGCGTGAAGAGATGGACACTACATGCTGCTATGCTGTTCAAGATAAATTTTGGGTAACAGATCCAGACGGAAATGAGTGGGAGTTCTTTTATACAAAAGCAAATAGTGATATTCATAAAATTAGCTCTGATGTAGGACCAAATGAAAAAGCTCCTAACTCTTGTTGTTAAATGAAAAGCCCGCCTCTTCAAGGAGGCAGGCTTTTTTATGAATCTCTAACCTATTCTTATATTTAGGAAATCGTATAAAGGTATACCAGCTGTTAAAGGATTAACTTTAGAATATAGTAGAAAATCATTGCAATAATTCCGGCACCCGGTAAAGTAACAACCCAGGATAGAATAATCTCTCTAATAACTCCGAAATTCATTGCTTCTCGTCCATTTTTTAATCCAGCTCCAATAATAGAAGAAGTACTTACATGGGTTGTAGAAGCCGGTAATCCAAATTGACTCGAGGCCATAACTAAAGAGGTGGTAGTGAGCACTGCTGATAAGGAGCTATTTTCATCTAATTTAGTCACTTTTTTTGCTAATAATTCTGTTACTGGCAGCCCTTTAATTAAGCTCCCTAGGCTCATCGCTACAGTAACTAAAATGAAGAATGAAAATGGTAAGGTACTGCCTTGCTCCGAGGAACCATTTAATACAGAGACTAGTAAAGCAATTGCTACAATTTTTGGTGTATCATTGACCGATCGAACGAAACAAATTAAACCACTAGAGATCCATGCAATACCTTTTCCTACTTGGGGATTGATTTTAATTTTATCTACAAATAAATTAAGGAACCAAGCTATACATAAGCCTAATACTGGGCTAAGAAGTAAAGGTAAAACAAATTTACTTCCAAGATTCCCCCACAATACACTAGATACACCTTGTGAGATACATGCAACTAAGATAACTGCTCCGATAATGGCATGTGTTGTAGAAACAGGTAATGAAAATTTAGTGGCAAGTGCTACCCAAAGAGTCGCCCCTAGTGCCATAGCCAAAGCCATGATACCCGTGAGTTGATATTCTGAATTCATTAAACCGGCAGTAAATAAACCAACTAGTTTAGAAGCAAGAAAGAAGGAGCATACTCCTCCAATTACAGTCATGACAACGCCATATATGATAGCTGTTAACGCACTAGCGTAACCAGAAGCTACTAATGAGGATACACCTTTAGAAACATCGTTTCCTCCATTTTCTGCTGCTAACCAAGCAACAACACATAACCCCATAAAGGTTATAAAAGAACCTGATGGCACAATATTGGTTAACACAAAGAAAGTTGTAGTTAAAATGGCGATGATTAGACCTGTTAAAGGGTTAGTTCCAATATTTAATTTCTTTCTTAAACCTGTTTGAACGGCTATATCTGTACTTATCTTTTGATTTTGCATCTCTATTTTCAAACCCTTTCATCCTGATATAATTTCTTAGCTTTTAGAAAGCTTATCTCTTTATTTAGAAGCCAATGTTTTATTTATATAGATCTTATTTTAAATAAGGAGCCAGTTTACTGGCTCCTTACTACTTAGCTAAATTCTTTTACTACTAGTTCTAAGTGAGGTTTAGTTGCAAAGCTTACTAAGCTCCCGTTTACAACTACAGCTGGTGTTACATACTTAAGGATTGTATCCTCGCTTATATGCTCAAATCCTCTTTGTTTAATTAATTCGCTGAGTTTTTTCTGAGCCATTACTCGATCCATTGAAATATCGTAGTTATAAAGATGCACATTTACCGATTTATCAAAGTGCTCCTTTAATTGCTCTTTTAACTCAAGGCTTTCTTCATAAAAATTTTGACTATCTTCGCAGCAGCCAGTATCCTCACCTGAATTTGGTTCACAACATTGAGCACCTGATATACTTGGAAAGATTTCGATTAAATCACTTGTTTTCATTTATATCCTCTCCTTACAATACTTCGTATAAACGATGAACAGGCTTTGGTGGTAACGGGCTAAAGCACTCATTGTATGTCTCAGTCCACTTCGTACCAAACTCTTGATTAAGCGCACCGATGGCATCTGCTACAACTAGATTTAAGATTGCTGGGGATGCTTCAATACGGATATTTAAAACAACTCTTAGTTGTTTTGCATCGTGTACATTTTCTTCAGTAAACGTTGGTTCATCACCTGTATGAACCATACTTGCTTTCACATATCCATTTTCAAGTCCTACATGAACTTTTAAATGAGCAATAGCCATTTTTTCTCTTACAAAATGAGCATTTAATCTATCTAAGAAGTTTGTAGCCCATTGACGTGGATCTACATCTTGATCAGAACTTAAATCACCTAGGATGTTCATCCAAGCTAATTGAGCTTCTCCTTCCGCATATCGTTCGTAATCGATATCAAGAACCTTATCTCCGCCTAAATCTGTTGTTAACCATGTTTCAGTTAATGTATCAAGATTATCTCCTCTTTCTGCAGAGATCGTTTGGATCACAGTTTGTGGATAGCGTTGTTGTAAATAGTTATATAGTTTTTCAATTTCTTCAGAAGAGTAACGATCTAATTTATTGAGTGTAATGATATCTGCTTCAGCTAATTGTTTCTCAAAAATATAACTTACTGATTGTGAAAAGGAAGGTCCTGTTTCATCCGTGGCATTAAGTTCATGCATCAATCTAGCTGGATCTACAACAATTGTTAAAGGTGCCGTCTTAAACTGATCCGAATAATACTGCTTTAAAGGTTGGATTACAGTAGCAGCTAAATCTGTACAACTTCCTACAGCTTCTGCAATAATGACATCCGGCTGTTTTTCTTCTAACAAACCAGTTAAGTTCTCATATAGGTCTTCAAATTGACAGCAGAAACAACCACCTGTTACTTCTTTTGTATCTAAACCATTTTTACGAGCTAGTTCAGTATCAATTAACTCTTTCCCTTGGTCATTGGTTACAATGGCAACACGATAGCCTTGCTCCTCAAGCTTTAAAGCAGAATTAATCATTGTAGTTGTCTTACCAGCCCCTAAAAATCCTCCAAGTAACACTAATTTTGCAGTTTTCATTTTCATTCCCCCTGATTATTTACTCTTCTTCATGAAGTATTTTGTAAATGAAGGCAGCACTAATGGCACCTAATACAGTTGCTATTAGGTAAATCCATAGCGTACTAACCGTACCTGATACGATTGCAGGTCCAAATGATCTAGCAGGATTCATTGAAGCTCCACTAATTGGACCACCAAACATGGCTTCTAGAGCTACAGTTGCTCCTATTGCCATGCCAGCAAATGCTTTGACGGCTTTACCATGTACAGCTGATGTTAAAATCACCATCATGAGTACAAATGTCATAACGAATTCTAAAATGAAACTTTGGGTCCAAGAACCACTAGGCAGAGTAGCTCCCAAGTTCGCTACGTCCCCAAACATAAGTAATAACGTGAGGCTTGAGGCGGAAGCTGCGATTAATTGAGTGAAAAGGTATAGTGTAGCTTCTCTTTTGTTGATTTCACCAAGAAATAGAAAAGCGAGTGTGACTGCTGGATTGAAGTGAGCTCCTGAGATATGTCCAAATGAATAAATTAAAGCCAATACAACCAAACCAAATGTGAAGGCTACTCCAACATGAGTTAGACTCTTTGTAAGGGAGTCGACGACAATTGCTCCTGTCCCTGCAAAAACAAGAAAATAGGTTCCAATAAACTCTGCTATCAGTTTCTTCTTTGTTTCTGCGTAAGGGTCTATCTTTGGCAAGACATGCGTTTGTCCAACAGGAGCTGCTACCATAGATTTCTCAGCCACTAATTATTCCTCCTTAACATTTCAAGCAGCATCGCTTAAAGATGCCCTCTTCAGCTGGTGTTAACATTTCAAAATAAAGCTCGTCCAGTTGAGGATCTGGATGTTTCCAATCATAATGAAATTCATGTTCTTCTAAATCTAAGGCTTTAATAGAGTCTTTATTTAATAATGGAGAACCTTTATACAAATATAGTCTCGTTTCATATTGAATTGGATCTACTATATTTCCTAGTTGATTATCCTCTACAAAAGTTCTGAATGTCGTAAGGTCTTCAAATTTCGTCCACGGATTAAACATGATAAATGTTGGATTCAGCTTGATATCAATCTCTCTTAAGTAGGCAATTGCTTCCTCAATATCTGAAACAGTAGTATCCTTAGCAACCGCATCAAGTACTTCTTCAGAAGGGAATTCTAACGCTGATGTAATAAATTTGACTCCTAAATCTTTCATTTCTAAAAGGGTTTTTTTATTTTCTAAGATGTGATCTACTCGGGTAGTGAAATCATATGTTAAGTTTGGAAATTCTTCATGAAGTTTACGTAAGATTTTAATTCCATGGTATTTGGCATTAAAGAAATCCGCATCAATGAATGTAAGGTGAGTCATTCCTCCTGCTACCAGATTTCGAATATCTTCTAACACAATGTCTTCTGGAACTAAAATAACTTTTCCATCGTATGCTGCAAATACTGAACAGTATAAGCATTTATGATGACAGCCCCTAGCAATTTCAGTTGAGCCTACAACTTCTTCTGATCCTAAAATATGATTAATTTGTTTTTGAGGGTATTTATACAATGGTGGCAGTAAGTCTCGTGAAGGTATATCTAGATGATTACGTGCCATATAAGGATGAATTGATTCCCCTTTTATAGCTTGTTCTGCACTTAATAATCCTGGTATATTCTCTTGTACATCGCCAGAAAGATGTTTAGCTAATAGTGTTAATGGGTGTTCCCATTCCCCGCAAATACAGGAGTTACTATACTTTCCAGCTAAACGATTAGCGTTAATTGTTGCATGTTGTCCAAAAAAAGTGATGTGAGCTTCTGGATTAAGATCTGCGGCACGTTTTGCAATCTCGATTCCAGCGTGCACTGCATCGAATAATGGTACAGAAATAGCGATTAGATCTTTATCTGAAAACTTATCTTCAACTATTCCTTCGACGTAAGTATCTAAAACTGAAACGTTAAAGCCGGCTTTGATTAATGGAGTTGCAGCTGTGGCGATTGTATTTGGCTGAAAGCCACCTTCAAAATTTGAAACCAGTAAAACATTCATTAATGAACCCTCCTAATTTCTTTTATGGCCAAACTGGATCTGTCATCATGATAATAACGGCTGCTGCCATCGTAGCGTACATAAACCAAGGTTTATACCGTATTTTCATTTTCTTCCTCCGTTCTTTGAATGCTATGATTTTCTCCTAATAAGTATTTAATACGCTTAAAGACGTGGCCAAACCGGGTCTGACATTATGATAATAGTAGCTGCTGCAATTGTAGCCTTCATAAACCAAATCTTATATTTTAATTTCATCGTTATCTCTCCATTTTTTAAAATATTCAAACTATTTAAATTGAACTTGACCAGCTGTCGTCATAATTATGTAAGGCTAATCCTTGTTAACTATTAATCTTCAAATTTTAATTTCATGTTCCTCCTTTTTTTACGCTTCTTAACATTAGTTAACATTTTTATTTCTTTATAAGTTTTGTTATAAATGTTAATTCATAAGTAAATAGTAATAGAAGTGGAATTCATTGTCAACACATTTTGAACATTTAACAAACTGTTTACATTTTGTTCAAAAATGTTAATAATAGAGATAGGAAAATAACGAAAAGATTGGGGTAGTTTTTATGTTAGGTCAGCGCATAAAAGAATTAAGAAAAGAATCCAAGTTAACGCAGCAACATCTATCAGAGGGCATCATTACTAGAAGCTATCTAAGTCAAATTGAAAAAGGACTCGTCCAACCTTCATTTGATGTATTAGAAAAATTAAGCGAAAAACTAGATTGTACGGTCGATGATTTTTTTAAAACCGTTGAAAATAAAGACTTACTTTTATCTCAAGTGAAAAAAGAAATAAAAACAGCCGAAAACCAAGTCAATGCAAATTCATTCGATAAAGTGGAGGCATTTGTCCAGAAAAAAGAGTATTTGTCCCGTGAGGACTTAAATGAGTATGATAAAGGGATTTTAATGTGGATACATGGAAAATATTACGAGTATAAAAAGGACTATAACCACGCAATTACTTTCTTTGAAAAAAGTTTTTATCAACTAGAAAAGGGAAATCATACAAACGAAATGTTACGTTCACTAGATTCCCTAGGTCATAGTCACAGTCAGGTTCATGATAATGAAAAGGCCCTTCATATCTTAAATAAAGCCTATCGTATCATGATTTATGATCAAATTAGTGGAATGATAAGAATCTCTATTTTAGTTAACTTAGGAATTGTTCACGGTAAGTTAAGAGAATTTTATTCAGCAATTAATTTCTTGGAAGAAGCGAGAGACTTAAACGATAGGCTAGGTACGTATTATAAAGCAGGAGAAATCTTTATGGCGCTGGGAGTTTGTAATATGGAGCTGAAGCGTTATAAAGAGGCTAAAATCTCTTATGAACGAGCGCTTAAATACTTTAAGCTGAGTGAAGATAGATACCATGAAGCTGGTACTTATACTAACTTAGGAATCTTATTTTCTTATCAAAAAGACTACTATCAAGCTGATCTTGACTTAAGAACGGCTATAAATATTTATAAACACGTTAAAGCTGAAGAATCTAAAATCATGAACGCACAAGTAGAGCTTGCAAAAGTATATTATCTACAAGAGAATTACGAAAAGGCTTCGTCATTATGTAATGACATTATAAAACCGGATGATAACAATAAGCATAAGGCACAAGCATTTGAACTATTAGGAGATATTAATGATAGATTATCTAATGTAGAAGTGGCGTTGGATAATTATACCGAGGCAAAGAGAATTTTAGTGAATCAATCTATGCCGTGTGATCATGTATGTAAAAAGGTCGCAGATGTTTACTTTAAGTTAGGAGAGTATCAAAAAGCTGCTGATTCTTATAAAGAATGCTTTTAACAAAAAACAGTGAGTTATCTGGACTCACTGTTTTTTTATAATCTCTTGGTAGGCAATAGGTGATAGGATACGCTTGATTTCTTTATCGTTTACTTGATAATAACACCAAGTTCCTCTTTCGCAACGTATGAGTATACCTGCCTCTACAAGCAATTTTAAGTGGTAAGATAATTTTGATTGAGAAATATCAAACTTTTTTTGTAAATCAGAGACACATAACTCCTCACAACAGGAGATTTCCTTTAAAAGTGCAAGTCTAGTTTTATCACTAAGCGCTTTAAATTTATTTTCAACATCTGCAATCATATTTAAATCTCCAGTGGATTTTTAATTTTTACGGAAAATCCCTTTTCTACAGAATCTACTTTGCTACTTGAAAGGTTCTGCTCGTCTCCATAGACAATAAAATATCCCAAACGATCAAAATTACTTTCAGTTCGTTTGACAGATTCACCATTTTTCACATACCATTTCTGTTCTTTTATATAAGCAGACTGGAACTGTTCCTTAAAGGACACTTTACCTTCCTGATTTGCTAATAAAAATCGAATGGAGGCAGAAGGAACAGTGGATGAGGACAAATCTAAAGAATCAATTCCTTTGCCTAGGGTAACAAGAAAAGCTAAGGATTTGAGGTCGATTCCGGTAACTGCTTTAACAAGGTGTGGAATCTCATCGCCTCCAGGTCTAGCGTTCACTTCTACAATCCTTGGACCCTTATTCGTTAATTTAACTTCAGTATGAGTAACGGCAAAGTCCACACCCAAAACAGCTAAACTTTCCTCTACTAGCTCTCTTATTTCCTTCTCTTCATTAGCGTGTAAATTCGCAGGGAAATCATGTCCTACTTCAATAGAAAGGGGATACGGAGTTACAAGCTTTTTAGTAATTCCAATAATAGTAGTTTGACCATTTACCGTTACAGACTCAATGCTAAATTCAGGTCCATCTAAGAATTCCTCAATCATTATATCTGCATCAAGACTTTGACCGACGATATTCTTCTCGCTCTGTACAATATGTTTAATGGCTGTTGATATTTCTGCTTCATTATTACATAAGTAAACATTTTTACTGCCAGAATCATTAGATGGTTTAACAATAAGGGGGAAATCAATATCTTCTAGTTCAGTCTTTAAATCACTTTGTGTATTAACAAGGCGATATTGAACTTCCCCTATACCAGCTTCATTTAATTTCTGTCGGGCCATTTTTTTATTCCTACAGTACAAACTAGCTTCATAAGGTAGTTTGTACTTTAATTGTAGTAGTTCGCTTATTTTAGATGCTAAAGGAATTCGATATTCATTCATCGTGAAAACTGAAATAATATCAAGCTGATTAGCTAGTTCTAAACATTTTTCTAACACCACTTCTTCATTGTTTAAATCCATTTCGATAGGTACGTCCACATCAAAAATTTCATCAAATGAAATCTCTTTTCTTAATAAAATGGTTTTATAACCTTGTTGTTGTACCAATTTAACTTCATTATCTCTAGGACTCACTAAAATAACATATTGATTATCCATAGATCGTCTCCTTATTGGCAGCATGTAGAAGATGGTTTACTCTCTACCTTTACCTCGACTTGATCCTTTATCTTTTGAGCATTCACAGCAATTGCAATAGCCGTTATTTGACCGATCTCTTCTTTAGTAAATCCTAATTGTTTAGCTGTTAGGACCGCATTCTTCAATGTAGCTTGATCATTTAATAAAGTAGCTGAAGTTAAAATAGCTACAACTTTCTCTCTTTCTGGCAGTGTTCCTCCTTCGACTGCTTCAGTAAAAAAAGTATCAAAATAAGAATTTAGTTTTTGATTTAAAGCTAACATGTATTTAGCACTCCTTTTTAACTTTATTAACATTTTTATTTTTAAAATAAAAATGTATTCTTTTGTTAATTAGATGATATAACCAATCTTTAGGTGCGTCAATAAAAAATTCTGAAAAAAATGGCAATTTAATCATTGACAATTGAAATAGTTGTATTTTACAATTGTTTCAACAAGCAAATAAGGTGTGGTGAAAAGATTATGAACAACGTAGCAGTAGGAAAAGAATCTCATCAATTTCGTCAAATGCTTCAAATCTTAATTAGACGCTTTGGTTTACTTGAAAAAGAGGGTGCACAATGTTGTGGAGTTTCTTTAGTACAAAGTCATATATTATTTGAAGTGGAGCGCACAAAAAAACCATCTTTAAATGAGCTCTCTTCTTCACTAGGTTTAGATAACAGTACATTAAGTCGTCATATTCAAGGGTTAGTAGAACGTAATTTAGTAAGCCGCATCCAATCTCCTACTGATCGTAGATATGTCACAATTACACTTACTCCTGAAGGAGAGCAATACGAAGATGAGATTGCTAAACAGATGAATGTATATATTCAAGAAATCCTTTCTAACGTACCCGAAAATAAACGAGGTCAAGTTTTAGAAAGTATTGATTTAATTTTAGAGGCTATGAAAAACAGCAGCTGCTGTTAATGCCTCTTTTTTAAAAAACAGTAGTTGTATTTTACAACTATTGCAAATATACATAGTTTTGAAGTTTAAATGAATTAGGAGGAATGCTTTATGCCAGATTTAGTCACAAAAGTACTGTTGGAGTTTCTATCTTTAAGTAAGAACTTATTAGTTTTATTCCTTGGTATTTCATTTTTTATTAGCTTTATTCAAGCCTATGTCCCTTTCGAAAGAGTTGAGAAATGGATGGGCAGTAAAAATCCTTTTCTAGGAAACTTAGCAGGTGCATTACTTGGTTTTATAACACCTTTTTGTTCATGCTCAACCATCCCATTACTTGTAACGATGCTAAACCGTAATGTTCCTTTCCAAACTGTGATGACTTATTTATTTACTTCACCTTTATTAGATCCTTGGATTATTGGATTAATGGCTTATATCTACGGAGTAAAGGTAACAGCTATTTATACCGTTACAACATTTGTATTCTCAATGATCATCGGCTGGTATTTAGATAAGAAAAATTATAAAGAACAAGTTAGAAACGTTGTAATTAAAGGTGCTCTACCTGAACAAGATGAAAGACGTCGAAAAGACTTTGTTTTAAATATAAAGGAATCCATTAAGGAAACAATAGATCTAATCCGTTCCGTTGTCGTATATATATTAATCGGGGCATTCGTAGGAGCAATTATTAAAGAGGCAGTGCCAACTGATTTCCTAACATTTATCTCTGACCAAAATCAATGGTGGGTTATACCTGTTGCAGCTATTATTGGTGTTCCATTATATATCCGTCTATCAACTATGTTACCGATTGCCCAAGCCTTATTAGTTAATGGATTCCCTATTGCTCCGACAATGGCATTGCTAATAGGAGGTGCTGGTGCAAGTTTACCTGAGATCATTATGTTAAAAAGTATTTTCCGTAAAAAATTAGTAGGTGCATTTGTTGTATCTGTGTTTCTCATGGCAACTGTATCAGGATACTTATTCTTAGTATTAGAACTTTAATGGAGGTGAAGGAAAATGGGCTTAATGTCAATTTTCAAAGGAAATAAAAAAGAAAAGGATTGCTGCAATATCGAGATCGTGGAAGTAAAAGAAGAAAAGAGCACTTGCTGCTCAAGTGAGGCTAATAAAGAGCAAAAGAAAGAAGCTTAAAAAGGAGTGATTGATTATGATGTATGAATTAGAATTCGTACTCTTAGAAGAACAACGTGTAATTGATCATGCATCTCGTCAACAGAGACATGATACTAATTCAACAACTAAAGAAACTTATATATCAAAAAGAAAAGGTGCTGCATCCAGAAACTCCAAAGTAACCCAGTCTAGTTCTCAATGTTGTGTACCATGTTGCTAACGTTATAAATAACAGATAATTTTAAATTATAAGTATAATCAAGGTGAAATAATGGTATATTGGGGGATAAAACTACCTTATGAGTTATAAGTGAGGAGGTTTTATCTTCCTTTTTTTATTCTGTGTTTCGAAAATATAAGACGAGGAGGATTTGTATGAATAATGTTATTAATTTTTATGAGTTCCGCAGACATAGAAAAATCAAGAAGTTTCTTCGTTTCGTTGTAATAATAGGGATAATTACTATATTTTTTGCGTTTGCTTATCTTTTAATTGTAACAGGAATGCACCACCCTACCGACTTTCCTTCTTACATTGAGCCTAAACCGTAATATTTAAATGATTAGTCTCCTCACTTAAACTCAAGTATCTATTACTCAACCTTATTGAACATAAACAAAAAGGCCCCTTTAAATTCTGAAGGGCCCAGTTATCTTATATTTATATTTTATATACTCTTCTTCATTCCGCATTCTCTACATTCGCGCAAGAAAACGCCACCTTTTACCGAACTTTTGAAGTAAGCTGAGTTGCAGTTATCGCATCTGCCACTAACCTTATCTGGATATTCAGCGTAGTCATACACTTTATTAAGATCTATTTCTTGCTGCTCTTTCTCTTCCATGTTGATCAGTCTTTTCTAATTGACTCTTATTAGATTACCACAAATAGTGAAGGTGAAATTATTTTATGTAAAACGAACATCAATTAGCTCACTTAACCTCATTTTATTTTTCAATTCGAATACTTCATCAATAAAAATAAAGAGATCCCCTAGGGAATCAACAAATTGGATGAATCCTGTATCGGTTATACTTTTCCCGTTCTTATAACATGTAAGGTATACTTGTTTATTTGTATGTAAGGCTTCAATCAAGGTGAAATTGATTTGTTCCATTTGCTCTTCTGTTAAAAGAGGTTGAGGTACTTCTGCTTGCTTGTTTATAACTTCCTGCAATCCTGTGTATTGTTCGGGCATACTCGCGAACGGGCGCCATTTTTTCATTCCTCTATCGTAATTCATAGTATCATCCTCCTTTAAGCTTTATGGCCGCCTATAAGACTATTTCTATAATGAGCTGTTGAGTGATCCAGATAGCTTGAAGCCCGTAAAACACTATTCTTTCCATAACGCATCCTAATTTCATCAATAGTTTTGGCAAGAGCATAGGCTCTTTCACGCTGATCGATATCCTCAAATAAGCTCATTTGCTCCTCTTCTTCAATGCTTGTGTTTGATAAGGAGATCCCAATGGAGCGAATCGGCATTCCATTATCAT
>Ga0209463_1001109_pt1 | contig 17222 bp, 17 predicted proteins | sample AgamicMgSfrz_FD_187169 | JGI IMG/M metagenome (GOLD analysis project Ga0209463, IMG submission 187169) | Agave microbial communities from Guanajuato, Mexico - Mg.Sf.rz (SPAdes) (version 2) | ecosystem: Host-associated > Plants > Phyllosphere > Phylloplane/Leaf | place: Guanajuato, Mexico... | reverse complement strand
CGATCACGAAGTAATGGTTTTTTTTGATTTTATTTTGTCCTGTGATAGCTTTCAGCTGAAAATCTCCTGTCAGGACATTCCCCATTTTATGTTTTTTCTGCTCTTTTAAATAGGGTTCTTTCCATTTTACACCATCGACAAATAATTGATCATCTACATACTTGATCGATTCTCCTGGGAGCCCAATGACCCGTTTGATCAAAATTTGATTTTTGGGTCCGTGAAATAACACATAATCAAACCGGCTAATTTTCGTGAGTTTTGGCGAGAACTTGTTGATTAATAATTCTGTTCCATCTGTAAATGTAGGGTCCATACTAACCCCTTCTACTTTATACTTCACAAACATGAAATTCTTTACCTGGAACAATAAGACGATGCATGTAATAATCATCAACCATAGCAATGGCTTCTTTTTCATTAAGAGCCTCCTTTGTCCTCACGCTTGCTCATTCGAATATTCAACCTATTTTCTACTCTCTTTCCAACATACCATAATAAAACGATAACTAGAACCGCAAAAACACTTCTTAACGGATTCTTTACTAAAGCAGAAAGATCATAACCGATAAAACTAATGATAAAGAGCATGACACACTTACCAGCTAAAGCAGCTAATGAAAATTGCCACATGCTAATTCTTGATAAGCCTGCGACAACATTGACAGCCGCAGAAGGTGTAAAAGGAAAGCAGAGTAAAATAAATAATGGACCAAATCCCCGCTTCTCTACCCAAAGCATCAATTTCTTAATGGAAGGGTGTCTGCTGATAAAGTTCAGCATTCTCATCTGTCCAAATTTTCTGATCAGTAAAAAGACAAGAATAGACCCTGCACTTGCACCGATCCAGGTTAATAAAAAGCCTTCCCAAAGGCCGAATGCATTTGCATTGGCCACCGCAAATGCCACGAGTGGTAAAAACGGCAGAAATGCTTCAATCAGAGGAAGCAATATAGCGACAATTGGTCCAAAAGCCTTGTAGCTTTCAAAAAATGATGTGATATTTTCATGAGTAAATAGAGAAAGAAATGATGTCAACTTGTTTGACTCCTTCAAGGTTTGTCTACATTTCATTTTACATGGAAAACATAAAAATATACAAATGAATCCCACTCGCCCCCCTTGAGATTGTTTGACTCATTCGATATAATAAACAAGAACACTTGTTCTATTTTTAAAGAAAGCGGGCATGGATATGACAAGACTATCAAGAATACAGCTTCAAATGATGGAACAGGCCATCTTTCTTCCAATGGTCATCTCCATCCTCAATCGTGATCTGACACACTTAAAACAACATCAAACATTTAAACTAAATGAACCATACATTCAGCTTGTGACCTCTGTGTTAAAGGAAGCACAGAAAGCACTTTACGAACTGAAGCAGCATTTACGTAAAGAAAACATGAAAGTACAAAAAATTGAACACGATGAAGGATTTACAACGTATCTATTTATCATAAATGGCTTTGAAGAAAAGCATAAATACTTTAATCCGCGTATCCGTCATCGAGTAGAGGAACTGCTGACTCGATATTTTCTCCAACAAACAAATTAACTTTTGGCTGAAATGCGGCGCGGTACCCATGCAAAAAAAGCCTGCCGCGGCTGGCGGCAGGCTCCTTCTTATTTATGATAATTCAAGCTGTTTTCTCAGCTCTGTTCTAACTTCCTCTAATCCTGGTCCATCTAACTCAAAGTAATACACATTCCCAGGCTGATAATCATGGCCTTTTAGCTGAATGGTATCCACTGATTTCAATGAGCTCAGTAATGGAAAAAGACCAATGAACTGTTTCATGGAAAGGTTGATTGAGACATTATTACCAAGCGTATCAATGATGTTGTCGTATGACGGGATCGAAGAAATCGATTTAGATTTTTCGAAGCTGGCTTGAAGTGCTTCCATTTGGCGCTTTCCGCGCATGAGATCACTGTCTGCTTTTCTCGTTCTCACAAAGGCTAAAGCTTCTTCGCCATTCAGTCTATGAGTGCCTGTTTGCACTTGAACTTTTCCCTTTGAATCCTTTTCCATCTGTTTTGCAATGCTTTCATCTTCAATCGTTACGTCAATTCCATTTAACTCATCCACAATGTCTTGAAACGCCTTAAAATTCCCTGAAATCATATAGTCTACAGGAATGTGACTGACAAATCTGCACTCCCAAACGCATGGACGTGAGCAATTTTATCATGTCCTCTCCCCGGTATATCCACATCAGCATCACGAGGAATACTGAGGAGCTTAATGGTTTTGTCTGTTCGGTTCACCGCCGCCAGTAAGACCGCATCACTTCTTGCTTCGTCTACCGTTTCACCTGGACGGCTGTCAATTCCAAGCAGCAGCACCGAAAAGCTGTCCTTTCCTGGATCAAAAGCTTTCACACGTTTTTGCGAGGTATCTCCTCTTTCTAATGATACTTGCGCCTTAGTCTTCTTTTTGATCTTTTTTCCTTCATCCTTTCCGAACTCTTAGTCTATCAATGTAGGTTTCGCTATAACATATTTCGATAAAAGTTTCCTTCACGCAATATATTTTGATGAATCCACAAAAAACACTTAAATATCAGCCGGCTCATCTATAAACCAATCAAAATCAAAAAACAGCCTGCGGCAGCGGCTGCTTTTTCTCTTATTGAATATTCAATTGAAATTGTCCCTTCAATTCCTCTTCTGCTTCTTGAAATAACTGACGTAAGCTCTCAGCATAATCACCAAGAGTATCTTTGCTCGTTTGAAAATTCACCCATGTCAGTTCTACTGGAAGAGTCACCTCTCCTGTCAAACAGTCCCAAAGGGCATCAAGGTTCTTCCCGTAATAGTCAGGAAGGTGTAAAACTTTTTTTAGCTGGTCATGAAGCTCTTCTTGCGACCTGCATGCTGCGCCGTCAAGCTGCACTTTTTTCATGTTCATCTTCCCCTCTCCTCTCTATATTTTAAACGAATTGGAAGAGAAAGAGAAAGATGGACATCTTACTTTTGTTTCTGCCCGACACCTGAGATCAATAGAATGAGGCAGGCAGCCAAAACGAGCAAGAAAAAGAGGGTTAACACGATCTGAGTATCATAAATATCAGCGAAAATGCCAACAAAGACACTCGGAATACCAAGTCCTAAATAGGCAAACAAGTAATACCCTGCAACGGCTCTAGCCGCCTCCTTTTTCCCTCGCTTAACAATGAGCTGAAGTCCACCTAAATAAGTAAATCCATAGCAGGCAGTACCCGCCAGCATCGTTCCGGCAAGCACAAGGAAGATAGATCCGCTGTTTGCACCGTATAGTAAGAGGCCATATCCGCATGGAAGACAGATATATCCCGCAAGGAGCGCTGTGCCGCTATTCATCTTGCGCACAAAGGGCTGCATCAGGACACCTGCCATATTAATCAAAAAGAGCGCCGGCCCTACCCACAATTCATAACCATTTAGTTTAAGCTGTGCTGGCAAAATCGAAATGACAAGGCCGCACACAGACCATGCGATAGCAATGGCTGCATTCGCCGGAATTGTTCCTTTTGGAAATCTTGGCATGTTCATCATCGGTTTACCTGAATCTCCTTTGACAGGCGGCACGAAAAAGAAAACACCCACAATGGTTAAGATCAAAAAGGCCAGCACAATCCAATAGCTAAGCGGTGTGAGAGACACACGCTGAAAAGAAAGAAGTGCCGTAAAAAGAGCACCGCCCCCAAATCCAACCGAACTGCATAGTGCAATAAAAGTTGGAATCCAGCCTGACTTCTCTGGATATAAAGCAATCAAATATGCGGTGCATGTTCCAACACTAAGACCAAGCCCGATACCTTGCAAGAGCCGGGAAACAAAGAGCATCTGTATGGAAGGCTGTACAATCATCAACAAGGTGGCACATAACGAAGAGCTAAGTGCAGCCAATAAAATCGGTTTGCGTCCAGCCCGGTCAGAAAGACCGCCAAGAAAAAGCAAAACTGGAATAAGCCCGAAGACATACGCGGCAAATACAAGTGCTGTTGCCGCCTTTCCGTACCCTGCTTGTTCTGCATATGCCGTATAAAGAGGCACTTGCAGATTCACAGCAATCGTAATCATAAAAAGACCAAGTAAAACGAAAATAAACGGGATGATGGATAAGTGTGCTGTTTCTTCTTTGGATGCTGGAATCATTTAACTCTCTCCTCTATGTCATTGCATATGAGAACAGTGTACACACCATTTGGCTTACTTCCTACATCCAAAAATGACACTATTGACCAGTCCATAATTCCGTGTCATCATCAACTTATAATGTGAAAACGAGAGAAGGTGCACGATGTATATTCATTTAGACCGTTCAAGCGCTACCCCGCTCTGGCAGCAAATCGTGACTGAGATCATTCACAAAATTCATTCACAAAAACTGCTTCCTGATGATCAGTTAACACCGACAAGAGTGTTAGCACAGGAGCTTAATGTATCAAGATCAACCGTACAGCTTGCCTATGATGAGCTGCTGGCAAGAGGTTACATCAGCACATCTAGAAGAGGCGGTACAAAGGTCATTTCAAGCGATCAATATACAGCTTCCCCACCCCATCAAAGTGAACCGCCTTTCTCACCTCCGACAAGACCTCACTTTGAAGAGGCCGAAAAACAAATGGATCATTGGCTGTCAGCCAATCAATTTCATGAGAAGCTTGATATTGATTTTCGTCATCAGGAGCCAGCCATCGATGCACACTTTCAAAACATATGGAAGCGCTCGCTCATGAAAGCATTACAGCGATTAGATTTGAAGGATTGGGGCTATTCCTCACCGCATGGATTATGGGAGGTGCGTTCAGAAATACGCCAATATTTATCTGTTGAACGCGGGATTGATGTAGAAGAAGATCAAATGGTGTTAACAGGTGGCACGCAGCAAGCCATTGATTTGATTTCACAGGTATTGCTTAAAAAAGGTGATACAGTGGCTGTTGAAGATCCAGGTTTCCCTGGGGCAAGGCTGTCGTTTATGCATCGCGAAATGAACATTCACCCCGTACCAGTTGATGAAGAAGGAATGGTGGTGAATACATTGCCCCGGCGAACAAAACTGATTGCTGTGACGCCCTCCCATCAGCGTCCAACTGGTGTATGTATGAGTGTAAACAGAAGGCAGCTGCTGCTGAAGTTTGCTGTCAGCCATCAGTCTTATATATTAGAGGACGATTTTGATGGAGATTATCGTTACCATGGCGGGCCGCTCCCTTCCCTATTTTCAGAAGCACCCGAGCATGTGATTTACATCTTAAGCTTCTCAAAGGTGCTGGCACCTGGCATCCGCCTTGCTGCCATTGTCGGTTCCAAAGCAGTCATGAAAGAAATTGCCGCACTGCAATCACTCATTCAAAGGCAGCTGCCCATTATGGAACAAATCACACTCGCTTCTTTTTTCAAAGAAGGAGAATTCACGCGGTATGTCAGGCGAATGAGACAGCTGTATAAAAAAAGACAGGCGGCCATGATGGAATCCCTTTTGACACATCACTTCGACAAACACTTCCGTATCTATGGAACCGATACGGGCCTTCATGTCTTTTTAGAAGGCGCGCAAGACTTTGATGAAAAAGGAAGCATTGAGGCAGCAAAGGCAGCTGGCGTTGGCATTTATCCATTAAGTCCTTATTGTTTTGAAAGCAATCGAAAGGGATTACTGCTAGGATTCGCTTGTACGGACGAAAGGATGATTCAAGAGGGCGTTTGCCGTTTAAAGAAAATACTTCACATCTAAAAAAGCCTGGAAGGTTGACTTCCAAGCTTTTTTAGGATGATTGCTGAATCTGACCTACTTCTTCAATAAATGCGGCTGTCTGCTGCAAGCCATCCTGAAAATGATGGGTAGCGGAAATAAACAGCTTTTCTTGATCAGGATGCTTCAAGAGCTTTTCCACCTTACTGATCCCTTTTTCAAAGGAAGCAAGGCCTGTCTTTAATTGTTGATCGGCCTTTTGATAAGCGACTGGAACTTCTTGATGATCAAGCCCTTTTTGAATCACACGATCAAATGCTTTCGTCGCTTCTGTCAATTTTTTATTTGTTTGGATCTTTCCATGTCCATCTGAGATAAACTGATCGGTCATCTTTTCATATGCTTTATTTAACTCATCCATATAAGACTGCACCCATTGTTCATAAGCAGCTTCTTTTGTGTCTTGCTTTGAAGGCGGCTGACCTGCTTGCTGACAGGCTGCTAGTAATGTCAAAGTTAGGATATGTAGCAGCACCAAATGTGATTGTTTTTTCATACAGAGCCTCCATTTCTTCATTCCATTCGTTCAGGTTCATATCGGTCAAATATAAGCATCCTTTACCACATAAGATTTCTTTTATTGTAACAGACAAGCTCGTGTCTCTTCTGTGATTTATGAGTAAATGGATGAAAATACGTCTAAGGATCCACATTTCCCTGTCATTTCCCAATACAACTAATAGACGATGAGACATACGTTTTTGGTTTCAATAAATTCATCTTTATGAGGTCCAGCGGCTGCTCTGCCGCTGGCTTTTGACTAATATTTGTTACGAAGCTCCCTTAATATAAAATCGTATACGAGATTGAGCTGCTGTTCCTTTGGATACAGCATAAATTCTTGTTTCTTCGGAAGACCTCCATCAAGACGATCTTGAAATTTCGTTCGGAGATATGCTGTCCGGTGCACCTGACTTTCAAATGATTTATATGAGACATCAAGTTTGACGGTTTGCTCATTTGTAAAGGTGACCACCGTGTCTCCGAGGGATGATTCTTGGAAGGTATGAATGTATTTGTGGGAGATCCAGCCGCACTGAGGACGGTTGGATGAATAGGTTGGGAAAAAGTATAAATGATTGGATGAGTCAATCACAATTGGGGGTTTGTGAGAAATTCCTGTTACTTCGTATGTTCCCGCCTTTCTGCCTGCATAGCTTGAGCCGAAGAATCTGCAGCTGCGTTCAATAATTTGCAGGGGCTTTAATTCAACGTAAAAGCTTGTCTCTCTTTCTATGACTTTTGAATATACTCTTTTTCCTTCTTCAACTGGAAGGACCGCCATTGTTGTTTGATTAATGACGTATGAATCTAAAGGTGTTCCACTAATTCCTGACACTTCATTTCCTCCTATGTTAATAATTGGTTATTTGAGATACTATTAATCTATCACCAACATATAAGAAACGACAGGATTTTTTCAAAATTTATTAAAAATCATCTTTTTATCATATTTTTTAGTCCTTTCGATCTATCGAAAAGCCATTTTTAAAGATATATCACATCCTGTCGATTGGACAAGAGGTGTCGATTCTGCTCAAAAATAAATTGTCTAAAAATTATAAATTCTTGTTGATTTTTTCTCCACCAATCCATATACTATAAAAAAGGCATCGGGGGGATTCTTTATGAAAGAGAAAAAAACGTATGCTGAGCTCATGAAGTCCCGCAACACCCAAAAAACCGAAGAAAACGGCGTCACCATTTTAGACATCTATATTCAAATGGTTTTAGATGAAGCGCTTTATAAACAGCGCTTAACCTTCCTAAGAGAAGAGATTGATAAGGCACTGGATCAGCGTGATGAAAAGCGATTCAATGACTTGTCAGCTCAATATGCAGAACACTGCTTACATCAATCATGATGATTTTACTTGCGGCAGAGAGACATCAACTCGTCTCTTTACCGCAAGTTTTTTGTTTATCCATTTAAAATGGTCCCGCCATTCACATGCAGCATTTGTCCATTCATATAAGATGAGTCTTCGCTCGCTAAAAATAAATAACTTGGCGCAAGCTCTACTGGCTCACCAGGACGTTCCATTGGGACATCTCCGCCAAATTCAGAGACTTCTTTTTCCGTAAAGGTTGAGGGAATCAGCGGTGTCCAAATAGGACCGGGAGCTACTCCATTCACTCTAATCCCTTGTTTATTGAGCGATAAAGATAATGATCTCGTAAAGGTGACGACCGCCCCTTTTGTGGATGAATAATCGATCAATGTTTCATGCCCTTTATAGGCGGTGACAGATGCTGTATTAATGATACTGCTTCCTTTTTTTAAATGAGGAAGAACAGCCTTTGTTAAATAAAACATGGCAAAAATATTCGTTTGAAACGTCCGAAGAAGCTGATGCGAGGTAATTTGCTCAATGCTTTTTTGCGGATGCTGTTCCCCGGCGTTATTCACCAAAATATCAATGGAACCGAAGGCATCTTTTGTTTTTTTAACGACCTCATTTGAAAAAGCCTCATCCCCTAAATCACCTGCAATTAAGATGACACGGCCTCCCACTTTCTCAATATAGTCCTTCGTCTCCTCGGCATCACGATGTTCACTTAAGTAAACAATGGCGACATTGGCACCTTCCTTTGCAAATAAGACAGAGACTGCTCTTCCGATCCCGCTGTCTCCACCTGTCACAATGGCTGTTTTTCCTGCTAACTTTTTATCCTGTACCTCACGATCAAAGACAGGTCTAGGGTTCATTTTATATTCAAGACCCGGACGTTCATTTTGGTGCTGAGGTGGCAATGTTTTCTTCGGCTGCTTTGTTGACACGTATTCCACTCCTTCCTTTTATCTTGTTTATTTTTATGTGCTGGCTGCTTTTTTATGTATGGCCCCTGTTTCCTTTCAAATGTATGATTTTCAGCATTGTGGAAAAATTACACACAACAAGTCAATGGAGGCGACAACATGAAACAAGAACATAAAGGAATGGAACAGGCAAAATCGTTATGGCTGGCGGACACTCAGAAACATTCTTTCCCTGCTGTCAGTGAGGATCTCACAGCAGATGTGATTATTGTCGGCGGGGGTATCACAGGTATCGCTGCGGCGTTTGAAATGACAGAGCGAGGACTAGATGTGATCATCATTGATGCTGATCAATTGCTGCAAGGCACAACCGGACACACAACAGCTAAAATCACCTCCCAGCATGATGTGTACTACCATGAACTGATTCAGCAGATTGGGATGCCAAAAGCACGTTTGTATGTAGAAGCAAATGAGAAAGCAAAAGATCTCATTCAAGCTCGTATCAAAGAGCATGACATCGATTGTCAGCTAGAGATAAAAGATGCTTACCTTTATACAAAGGAAGAAAGCGGTGTAAAAAAGTTAAAGAAGGAATTAGATGCCTACAAACAGCTTGGTATTGACCGGGAATGGAAAACAAAGCTTCCTTTTGACGCTGACATCAAAGCAGCCCTTGCGATGACCAAGCAGGCACAGTTTCATCCCCTTCATTATCTCAATGCACTAATCGACAAGCTCCTAGAGCGAGGTGTACGTATCTTTGAACAAACAACCGCTGTTCATGTAAAAGAAGGGAACCGGCCTGCTGTCGTCACAAAAAGCGGACATCATTTGACAGGGCGCTATGTCATTTCATGCTCACACTTTCCTTTTTATGATGGAAAAGGACTTTATTTCACCCGAATTCATCCAGAGCAATCCTATGTCGTAGCAGCTAGAACAACCAAACCACTCCCAGACGGAATGTACTTAGGAATTGACCAGCCTGCTCACTCTTTAAGAACGGCAGAATGGGACGGAGAAGAAGTAGTCCTCATCGGAGGAGAAGGCCATAAAACAGGACAAGGCGGAGATGAATCCGCTCACTATGAAGGACTAGAAACATTTGGAGACGCCACCCTTGGAATAGAAAAAGTACTGTATCGCTGGTCGACACACGATATGGTCACAATGGATCAAATCCCTTACATTGGCCGCTTGACCAAACACCACCAGAATATCTTTGTAGCGACTGGCTTTAGAAAATGGGGCATGACCACAAGCCACGCGGCAGCCACTCTTATCGGTGATTTAATTGAAGGAAAATCGAATCCATATGAATCAATCTTTACGCCATCAAGACCTGTTACTGACTCTTTCGTCAAAGATTTCGTTAAAGAAAATACCAATGTCGCTGCCAAGCTGATCAGTGGTAAATTCAAACGGACTGATCAAACAATCGATGATTTAAAACCAGGCGAGGGCGGTATTATCTCGTATGAACATAAAAAGTGCGGCGCCTATAAATCAGAGGATGGGAATGTCTTTCTTGTCGATACAACGTGTACTCACCTAGGCTGCGAAGTCGCTTGGAATAATAGTGACCGCACTTGGGATTGTCCGTGTCATGGTTCACGTTTTTCCATTACTGGAGAAATAGTAGAAGGCCCTGCTAAAAAACCACTAAAAAGGTCATATATAGAACAGTAAAATTTCACTCGTTTCCCTTTAAAAAATCCAATATTATCCGATAAAGAATATAAAGTCTGATATTTGTGATGATTATGGGGGGACAAACACATTGTTATTTAAAAAAGATCCGAAAAGAAAAAACACTGCTTTTTTCACACAGCAGGATGATGGGATAAAACGAATCAACTTCTCGAACAATACGGACATCGCCAAACAAATCAAAATGATCGACCTGACGCAGCATGACCTATTGATATTAAAGCAGCTCAATCCAATTGTTCAGGATGATATTGCACATATTGTTGATAAGTTTTATAAAAATTTAGAAGTCGAGTCTTCCTTGATGCATATCATACAAGACAATAGTTCTGTCGATCGTTTGAAAAAAACACTCCGCATTCATATTAGCGAAATGTTTGCAGGTGTGATTGACGAAGCCTATGTGGCAAAGCGCATTAAAATTGCGCAAGTTCATTTACGGATTGGACTCCAGCCTAAATGGTACATGGCAGCATTCCAAGACCTTCTGCTATCAATTATGGATTTATTCGCTAACCATATCCAAGATTTCAAAGAATATCAGACAGCGGTCAAAGCGACGACGAAAATTTTAAATATAGAGCAGCAGCTTGTCCTAGATACATTCCAAAATGAATATTCTAAAATTCGTGATGAAGCAGAAAAGCAGCAGCAGGAGCTTCATACAAAAATCACAGAGACTTCAAATTCGCTTGCTTCGCTCTTCTCAAACACAACAAGTGCGGTCGACAAGCTTGTCTCAAAATCGGATGAGATGGCGGACATGTCACAAGCTGGAACACAAATTTCAGCACAGGTCGAAGAAAAATCAATCGGCGGTAAAAAAGAATTAGAAATTCAGCAAACACAAATGAATCAAATTGATGGCAGCATGACAAAGATTGAAACAGAAATTAAGCGCCTTGAAGAAATCGCCAAACAAATTGAACAAATCTTTGGGATTGTCACAGGCATTGCAGAGCAGACGAACTTGTTATCTTTAAATGCCTCAATCGAATCTGCACGAGCAGGTGAACATGGAAAAGGTTTTGCTGTCGTTGCAAACGAGGTACGCAAATTATCTGAGGACACCAAGAAAACGGTTTCAACTGTATCTGAACTCGTCAACAATACCAATTCACAAATCGCCATTGTGTCTCAGCATATTGCGGACGTGAATTTACTTGTGACAGACAGTAAAGAAAAAATGACACAAATCAATTCACTCTTTGATGATATCGTTAGCAGCATGAACTTAAGCAAAAACCAAAACGGAAAAATTGAAATTGACCTTCAGACCTTCCTTAACGAATTGAAGGAAGTCAAACAAACGGTGTCTCAAGTCGCAAGCTCCGTCGAATCCTTAACAAGCCTGACAAATCGTTAATACAGTCTTTTTCCTTCTGCTTTAGTATAATAGAAGAAAAGATAAAAAAGGCGTGATTTGATTGACAACAATTTGCCTAGTCAGGCATGGGGAAACAGATTGGAATGCAGCGAAACGAATCCAAGGACGAACAGATATCCCTTTAAACGACACAGGTAAATGGCAGGCTGAACAAACTGGACTTTACTTAAAGGATGTACATTGGGATGTTGTCATTTCCAGTCCACTAACAAGGGCAAAAGAAACGGCACACTTGATTTTAAAACATGTCCATGCCCCACTTGTCATCATGGATGATTTCATTGAACGAGATTACGGTGACGCTGAAGGCATGTCGTTTGAGGAGCGGCAAAAGCTGTTTCCAAATAAACAGTATCCAAATATGGAACCACTAGAGACGATTCAAAACCGAATGCTAGAAGGTATTGAGAAAGTCAGAGCAGCCTATCCAGATCAACATGTCCTGATCGTGGCTCACGGTGCTGCTATCCATGCTTTACTCACCACTTTGGCTGATGAACATATGGGTCTACAGAACACGAGACTTGTCAATGCTTGCTTAAATTATGTGGAATGTTCAGATGGTAAATGGAAGGTCCTTGATTACAACGTGGTCAGCCATTTAACTCAATCCGCCCCTTCTTAAAGAGCCTGTTATCATAGCAGGTTCTTTTTTCATGACAAAAACAATGATAAAATAATATTTTTTATATCGAAATTCGAAATAGTTGCTAGACGATTCTACCTATTTTATGGCTTTTCGGGTATCGAATATTTAACCTAAAATGGACCATGAGAAAAAAAGCACACTCCCTTTTTAATAGATTATCGCTGAAATGATAGAATAAACATATTTTACCACCAGTTCCAAGTGACTTAATTCCCCAATTTCCGCTAGGACTTTCATAAAAATTTGGGTCTACTCTTATTTGCCTACTTCCCTTAAACTGAATATACAGAATAATCAAACAGATCATTCTTATAGACTACGGATGATTATTCTGAAATAAGAAAAAAAGGGATGTGGAATGTGCGTGAAAAAGAAAAATGTGATGACAAGTGTTTTATTGGCTGTCCCTCTTCTGTTTTCAGCAGGGTTTGGAGGCTCCATGGCAAATGCCGAGACGGTCTCCAAAACAGATAGTGAAAAAAGCTATATTGTTGGTTTTAAAGCCTCTGCCACCACAAACAGCTCTAAGAAACAAGCTGTCATTCAAAATGGTGGAAAACTAGAAAAACAATACCGCCTCATTAATGCTGCACAAGTGAAAATGTCCGAACAAGCCGCAAAAAAACTTGAACATGACCCTAGCATTGCTTACGTAGAAGAAGACCATAAAGCAGAAGCATATGCACAAACCGTCCCTTATGGAATCCCTCAAATCAAAGCTCCAGCTGTACACGCTCAAGGTTACAAAGGTGCTAATGTCAAAGTAGCTGTCCTTGATACTGGAATCCACGCTGCACACCCTGACTTAAATGTTGCAGGCGGTGTGAGCTTCATCCCTTCAGAGCCAAATGCTACCCAAGACTTTCAATCACATGGAACTCACGTAGCTGGAACCATTGCTGCCCTTGATAACACAATTGGTGTTCTTGGGGTCGCTCCAAGCGCTTCCCTATATGCTGTGAAAGTATTAGACCGTAATGGCAACGGACAATACAGCTGGATTATTAGCGGTATTGAATGGGCTGTTGCCAATAACATGGATGTTATCAATATGAGCTTAGGCGGACCAAGCGGTTCAACAGCACTTAAAAATGCCGTTGATACAGCAAACAACCGCGGAGTCGTCGTTGTTGCGGCCGCAGGTAATTCAGGCTCTAGTGGCTCTAGAAGTACAGTTGGCTATCCAGCAAAATACGATTCTACAATTGCCGTTGCCAATGTAAACAGTAACAATGTCAGAAACTCATCTTCTAGCGCAGGTCCTGAATTAGATGTTTCTGCGCCTGGTACTTCTATTTTAAGTACAGTACCAAGCAGCGGATACACATCTTATACTGGAACATCTATGGCATCTCCTCATGTAGCAGGAGCAGCAGCGCTTATCCTTTCTAAGTATCCGAATCTATCAACTTCTCAGGTTCGCCAGCGCTTAGAAAACACGGCAACACCGCTTGGTGACTCATTCTATTATGGAAAAGGGTTAATCAACGTTCAAGCGGCTTCTAACTAACCAAATGTGAAAATAAAATCCGGCTGATCCAGCCGGATTTTATTTATTACTGCTTTTTCGGCGTTTTCTCTTTTTCCGCTGCTTTTTCCATATCCATAATTCTTTCCATCATGGTCGGGTGTCCATAGCGGAATATCTTCACTAAAAGCGGTGGATTTACCTGGGACAGCCCTGATTTTGCAAGCTTTTGAAAAGACGTTACCCCTGCCTCCCCGTCTTTTGTCATATTCACCGCATATTCGTCGGCTGCCCGTTCTTGATGCCTTGACACTGCATTTGTAAAAGGTGAAGCTGCAAATGACAGCATGGATACGATGATTAAAAGAAGCGGAAGAGCAGCAATGTCGTGTGACACCTTGAGACGAAATGTGGCTGCGACTTTTTGGTAAAGATAAAAATAAAGACGGTCGATCGCAAATAATCCGGCCAATGACAGCACTAAATATCCGACTAATCCAATATAGACGTGTTTCATGACGTAATGTCCCATTTCATGCGCCATGATAAATAAAATTTCTCGGTCTTTCAGCTTTTGCAACGTTGTGTCCCATAAGACAATACGCTTATTTTCACCAATTCCTGTGACATAAGCGTTCATCGTATTCGTTTTCTCAGACATATTGACCTCATATACATGATCTGCCGGAATATGCGCTTTTTCTGCCAGCGTTAATATCTTCTTCTCTAGAGCTTGATCCTTTAGTGGATAAAAATTGTTATATAGCGGATCAATGACGACCGGCTGTATAAAGAAGAGAAACAGCGTAACTGGGACTGTCAAACTCCACGCATACAGCCACCAGCGCTTTCGTCTCTTTTGAATCAGCCAAAAGAACACAATAGCACAAAGGGCAAGGAGCGGATATTGAATCCAAAAATCCAGTGTTTGATCTTTCAACCAGCTTGCCGTACTTTGTGCAGATACTCCGTAGTGCAAGGACAACTGATAGCCAATCCACTTAATTGGCAATGAAATGAGCATTGTTAGAAGCGACAGCACAAACACATACACAAGTTTACTTAAAAACGTGAAACGAGCTGCTGCCAGGCTCCAGTCTGCTATTTTCCGTGAAAATCCTGAAATGAGCAAAAGGAAAAAGACATACCAATCTAATGGGATGGTGATGAAATACAGCAGGTTACGTATGTTCGAGAAATTCTCGCTAATCACCAGCTCATGGTTTGTCATAAAGGTATGCGGATCTGCACTTGTCCCTTTCACACTTTCTGGAACAGATGAATCCCCTATTAAAAACAAATAACAATAAATAAAAAGACCGTACAATATGTATGCTACCGTTGCAAGAGCTACCCATTGACGAACTCGCACAGGTCAGCCTCCTTTCTATTCCTCTCTCTATTCTAATCACTCTTTTTTTCGTTTAGAACCTGTCTCATGTGGCTCCATCATAGCATGCCCCATCTGAAAAAGCTTTCACGAAAAAAATGATTATGCGACTCAAAAATCGGAGAAGCTACATGTAAAACAGTAAGTTGGAGGATCAAAATGAAGAAAATCCTTGCAGGAGTTGTGATTTTTGGACTTTTATTAATCACCTTCTTTTATGTGTTCAGCCGGACGGGCGAGATTTTTGATGAGAATCGAGCAGAAAAATGGCTGCTCTCACCGGCGAATGAATCCATCTCATATGAAATAGATGATAAGGACACAGCAGAAGATTTAATTGAAGAATTAAATAAAGGCAAACAAACAAGCAATCATCTCAAGAAAAATTTAAAAAAGCCTGATTATATCGTCAAGGTGATGTTCGGACGAACAAACGGCACCACCTTCGAGCTTTGGACCAACCGATCACAGGTCGTTTTTTTAGTTGATGGGACGTTTTATGAACTGAATCAAAAACAGTCGAATTCTTTTCAGAGACAGTTAAAAGAAGCCATTCAAAAGAGCTAAAATGTCTTTGAGAGAAAACCTTGAATTGCGGGGATTTGTAAGGGAGCCTCCTCATCAGAGACTCCCTTTTTTTATTTACTTTCTTCTGCTTGATACTTTTCTCTTAGCGCTCTTCTTAAAATTTTACCTGTTGTATTTTTAGGAATATCATCTATGAAATGGATCGTTTGGGGCTGCTTATATTTCGCTAAATAGCGTGAACAATGTGTGATGATGTCTTCTTGATTGATGTGAGCATGTTTTTTAGGGGAAATGTAACAGACGACTGCCTCTCCCGTGTTTGGATCTGGCACACCGATGACAACGGCTTCTGCTACACCTTCATGTTGATAAAGTACTTCTTCTACTTCTCTTGGATAAACATTATAACCGCCAACAAGAATCATATCCTTTTTCCGATCGACAATATAAATATATCCTTCTTCATCTCTTCTCGCCAAATCGCCAGTATATAGCCAGCCGTCTCTTAGTGCAGCTTCTGTATCTTCTGGCATTTGATAATAGCCTTTCATGATGTTTGGCCCTTTTGCTATCAGCTCTCCGACTTCATTTGGACCGACTTCTTCTCCTAGTTCATTCACAATTTTATTCTTCACATTCATAATGTCAGTTCCGACAGAACCCGGTTTTCTTTTTCCGTCAAGAGGATTGAATGCAGTCACTGGAGATGCCTCTGATAACCCATAGCCCTCAAGGACCGTAACTCCGAACTTTTTCTCAAAGCCATGCAGTAAGGCAACAGGCATTGAGGCACCGCCTGATATACAGATCCTCACAGATGACATCGCTTCATTATGCCCCTCCTGTCGGTATAAATAGTTATACATGGTGGGCACACCAACAAATAGCGTTGGCTTCTCTTTTTCCATCATGCGCAAAAGCTCTGACGGGCTGAAATGCGGCAAGACATAAATCGTCGCACCATGAATCAACGGCGCATTCATACAGACTGTTAAACAAAATACATGGAACATTGGCAAAGCGGCAATGACCTTGTCCTTTTTATCAATCGATAAATACTCAGCGACATCTCTGGCATTTGAATAAAGGTTGAAATGAGTCAGCATGGCACCTTTTGGTTTTCCTGTCGTGCCAGATGTAAATAAAATAACAGCGGTATCATCTGGCTGAATGGAAGGGTGTACGTTTTCATTCGCAGCAACTGTCACAAGCTTTCCAAAGAAAACAAGCCGATCAGATACTTCCTTGAAGCTTGATCTGCACGCCGCTTCATTTTCTGCACAAATAATGACTCTTTCAATGGAAGGAAGCTGCTCATACACCTGCTCGTACACTGGCAGAAGCTGTTCAGGCGCAACAATCCCTTTAACATCACCTGTGATGAGCATATATCCAATTTCACTAGGTGTGTATGTTGGGTTAATAGGTACAACGACAAGCCCTGCCTTTAATGCGCCAAAAAAAGAAATGACAAAATGTGGTGAATTCCCTAAAATAAGCGCGATATGATCCCCAGCTTGAAACCCTTCGCTCACTAAACCATCTGCAAAACGCTCGATCCTTGTCATCAGCTCTCGGTA
>Ga0209463_1001108_pt1 | contig 17222 bp, 14 predicted proteins | sample AgamicMgSfrz_FD_187169 | JGI IMG/M metagenome (GOLD analysis project Ga0209463, IMG submission 187169) | Agave microbial communities from Guanajuato, Mexico - Mg.Sf.rz (SPAdes) (version 2) | ecosystem: Host-associated > Plants > Phyllosphere > Phylloplane/Leaf | place: Guanajuato, Mexico... | reverse complement strand
TATTAATATTGGCAATTCAACAAATCCAGCTACATTTGCATTAGGTGTTGAATTCCTCCGTTCAGAAATAGAGAGAACCCATGCTTTAGGTGCAAGACAAATTGTTCTTCATCCAGGAGCACATGTGGGAGCTGGAAGTGAAGATGGTATTTCACAAATCATTAAAGGTTTAAATACAGTGCTGACGGCAGAGCAAGATGTTCAAATTGCTCTTGAAACGATGGCTGGAAAGGGCTCTGAGTGTGGACGCTCCTTTGAAGAAATTGCTAAAATCATTGATGGTGTTACACACAATGAAAAGCTTTCGGTTTGTTTCGACACATGTCACACACATGATGCTGGATATAACATTAAAGAAGACTTTGATGGAGTATTAGAGGAATTTGATAAGATTGTAGGAGTTGAACGCATTAAAGTTGTTCATCTTAATGATAGTAAAAATGAACAAGGAGCAGGAAAAGACCGCCATGAAAACATTGGTTTTGGGCATATTGGTTTTAAAGCGCTCCACTATGTTGCGAACCATCCTACACTTGCACATGTACCTAAGATCTTAGAAACCCCTTATGTTGGAGAAGATAAAAAAAATAAGAAGCCTCCATATAAGGTTGAGATCGAGATGCTTCGTTCAGGAGAATTTGATCCAGAGTTTAAAGAGAAATTGTTTCAATAAAATAAGCCAGGAGAACGACTAGTGAGTTCCTAAGGGTTGTTCTCCTGATTATATACATTACTTTGCGATTAGTTCTTGAATGAGCTGATTAATCTTACGTGCTGTTTGTTGATCTGTTACTCGTGCAATTTTTTTTATCAACTCTTTTCTTTCCTCTACATTAAAAATATCAACCTTTTTTTCCTTCATAATATTAACAAGGGTAGCTGCCTGTGTATTCGTCAAGCTAACGTCATATTTTTTGCTATACTGCATTAGTTCTTTTTCAGACATACGATTGATTTTATTGTTCACAATCTGTTTGAAAATACCCATTCAAAAGCCTCCTTATTCTCGTTATTACAATCTATGTTTATGAAGGGCAAACGTGTCTTAGTGCACAAAACGTGATTTCATCATGCATCCTAATAAAGTAAAGCCTTGGTTAATCAAAGAATGACATAGAACTTTTGTGCATTTTAAGAAGTGAACCAAGAAGGGGGAGCCAAAGTTATTATGAAACAACATAAAAAAGAAAAGTTATCACACCTTTTAATACGCTATCTTTTAATTATTGTTGGAGCAGGTTTAGCTGCTGTTGCAATTGAGCTTTTCCTTGTTCCGAACGATATTATTGATGGTGGCGTTATTGGAGTATCTCTTATTTTGAGTCACCTTAATGCAGGATCTATCCCATTTGTAAACTTTGCAACGCTTGTTATTATCATTAACCTGCCGTTTATGTATTACGGGTACAAATATATTGGCAAAACATTCGTCTTCTCTTCGATTTTCGGAATTGTATGTCTAGCTGTTATTGAATCACAGCTTCACCATGTAGAGGCTTTTACAACACAGCCTATTTTAGCTACCGTTTTTGGAGGGCTCATTCTTGGTGCTGGAGTTGGATTAGTTATTCGAAATGGTGGTACAATGGACGGTACAGAAATTTTAGGTATCCTCTTAACGAAGAAACTGCCGTTTTCACTAGGTGAATTTGTAATGTTTGTGAACATTTTTATCTTTATTTGGGCTGGCTTTGTATACGGGCCTGAACAAGCGATGTATTCTGTAATGGCTTATTATATTGCATTTAAAACCATTGATACTGTTATACAAGGACTTGATGAAACAAAGGCTGTGATTATTGTATCCGATCATTATGCAGATGTTTCTGATACGATATTAGATCGTCTTGGCCGAGGAACAACAAAGTTAAAAGGAAAAGGCGGCTATACAGACGAAGATAAGGAAGTTATTTATGCTGTTGTAACACGTCTTGAGGTAACGAAGCTAAAAGCAATTGTACATGAAGTAGATCCAAAAGCCTTCATTACGATTATGAATACGCAAGAAACGAAAGGAGCGCAGTTCAAATCTGCCATCCACTAAAAAGGGCAGCCGCATCGATTTTTGAAAAAGATGCTGGCGTCTTTTTTTCTTTAAAAACCTTTGTATTTACAAAAATAATGTGTTCCTGTATACTACATAAGTAATCAAATCGTAATGATTCTTATAAAAAGTATGGTGAAGAACATTGACTCAACAATATGCACTTGAAGTAAACGATATGTCCTTTCGATATGATCGAGAAACAGTGCTAGATAATATTAACTTGAAAGTGCCACAGGGCGCTTTTTTAGGGTTGGTTGGACCAAATGGTTCTGGAAAATCAACGCTTATCAAAAGTATTCTAGGATTGCAAAAACCTTATAAAGGTTCTATTAAACTGTTTGGAACAGATGTGAACAAATATAAAGACTGGAGTAAAATAGGGTTTGTCTCTCAAAAGGCAAACAGCTTTAACTCAGGCTTTCCTGCAACTGTTTTTGAAGTGGTCTCAACAGGACTTACATCAAAAATTGGTTTATTTAAATTTATGAAGAGCGAGCATAAAAAGAAGGTAGAAGAAGCAATCCGAGCTGTTGGAATGGAAGCATTTATGAAACGTAACATTGGGGAGCTTTCAGGAGGACAGCAGCAAAGGATTTTTATTGCGCGTGCCCTTGTAAGTGATCCTAATCTATTAATTTTAGATGAACCAACAGTTGGGGTAGATGCGTTGAATGTTCAAAACTTTTATGATTTACTTTCTCATCTCAACAAGGAAAAGGGAATCACACTTTTACTTGTTACACATGATATTGGTACAATTACAGAAAAAGTTACTCATGTGGCTTGTTTAAATAAGCATCTTCATTTTCACGGAAAAACAGCAGAGTTTGAGAGTTTAAAAGATAAGGACCTGTCCGCATTTTATGGGCATCACGTTCACGTTCTGTCTCATGAACATGGAGGACAACCGGTATGATCGCAAATTTATTTCAGTTTGAGTTTTTACAAAATGCATTTATTACAGGGATATTAATTGGCTTTCTAGCGCCGCTTCTTGGTGCTTTTATCGTTGTAAGACGATTGTCACTTATTGCCGATGCGCTTAGTCATGTGACACTTGCGGGGATTTCAGCAAGCTTACTTTTAGAAAAAAAGCTTGGTTATCAGCTTAATCCTCTTTACTTTGGTATGATTTTTTCTGTAGCAGGTTCACTTTTTATTGAGAAACTGCGCGGTCTTTACCGTCACTACCAAGAGCTTGCCATTCCGATTATTCTATCAGGCGGGATTGGAATTAGCGTTATTTTCATTTCGCTGGCAGATGGCTTTAATAGCGATTTATTGAATTATTTATTCGGAAGCGTGAGTGCTGTAAGCCGAACAGATTTATGGACCATTGTAGGGGTTGCGATTGTTGTTACGCTTGCCATTATTATCTTTTATAAAGAGCTCTTCATTTTATCATTTGATGAGGAGCATGCAAAAGCATCTGGCGTAAAAGCAAAAGCTATTCATTTTCTATTTATTGTCATGGTTGCTCTTGTTATTGCAGCAAGTATGAATATTGTTGGTATTCTGCTTGTGTCTGCTTTAATGACGCTTCCAGTTGCAGCAAGTATGCGATTAGCAACAGGGTTTAAGCAAACAATTATTCTATCAATCATTTTTGGAGAAGTTTCCGTAATTGGTGGACTCATTTCTTCATATTACTTAGACCTTGCTCCAGGGGGAGTCATCGTTGTAATTGCCATTCTTATTTTGTTAGGGTCGATTTTAGTAAAAAAAGGGTGGGGAAGAAAACATGAACATTGATGATGCAATACGGATTTTAAAAGATGAAGGATACAAACATACAGGAAAACGCGAAGATTTGCTTACACTGTTTGCTGAAACAGATAAGTATTTAACAGCAAAAGATGTGTTAGAGAATATGAAAGATGCATATCCTGGACTGAGTTTTGATACAATTTATCGTAATTTGTCTCTATTTACAGACCTGAATATTCTAGAAGTAACAGAGCTTGCTGGTGAGAAACACTTTCGCTTTCAGTGTGCTGCTGGCCACCATCATCATCACTTCATTTGCTTGGACTGTGGGAAAACAGAGAAACTTGCAGCATGTCCAATGACAATTGTGGATGATTCATTAGATGGCTTTCAAGTAACAGGTCATAAGTTTGAAGTTTATGGTAAATGTAAAAAATGTGCGGTATAAGAAAAGGGACAAGCCTAGCTTGTCCCTTTTTTTTTTTTGTTAAAAAAATGGGAGGATAAACATGGCGATAAGGAGGGAAACAATTCCGACTCCAATGGCCCATGTACCAGCGCCCCTTGCACCTTTACGACGAGCGATAAACCCTAACACAATGCCTGCAATACTAAGGATAACTGGAAGAAAGAAAAACGAAAGAACAGAAAGGATAAGCCCTAAACGCCCATAGCCAATTCCTTCACGACCATTTTGGTTGCTACGATCTTGACTTCTATCAGTACGTTTTTGCTCAATATATCGTTCATTACGAACATCTCCGCCTAATTCTGCTGCTGTTTCTTCCATGAAGGGTTCTTCATATTCTCGGTCTTTATACGGTGTATCTAGATCTTTTCGGTATTGGTCTTTCTCCATTGCAATCCCCGCTTTCTGTAATCTTGAATGGTCAAGATAACGTGTAATAAAGCTTGATGGATGAACTTATAAGAGATGGAGAGCCTCCCATAAGCAAAACACATACTTCATTATCTCAACGAAGTATTTGTCTTATCAGCATAAAGCTGATTACTTATAGTATGGAGCAAATGCTCGTAATTATAGGAATTAAACTTTTCCATTTTTGGGACTATAGCTTGTATGCTACACTGTACATAAGGAGTGATAAAACGTGAGGAAAAAGCGATTTGGGATTGATATTGACGGAACTGTAACATCACCAGAAACATTTATACCGTACTTAAACGAAGCATTTCAGCTTACGTTGACAATTGATGATATTAAAGAATACGATTTGGTTCCGTTTGTAAATGTAAGCAGGGAAGAGCTTGGCCAATGGTTTGAACAGAATGAACGAGACATTTATAAAAATGCTCCATTAGCTCCATATGCAAAAGACATTTTAGCGGAATGGAAAGAGGACTACGAACTTTTTTACATAAGTGCAAGACATGACAAGCTACTTGACGTAACAAAAGGGTGGTTTGATGAGAATGGAGTACATTTTCATCACATTGATTTAATTGGGTCACATGAAAAAGTGGAAACAGCTAAAAAATATGATGTAGATGTCTTTTTTGAAGATAAGCATGATAATGCATGTGAAATAAGTGAAGAGTGTGGAATTCCTGTTATTTTGTTTGATACACCATATAATAGGCTGCCTGTTCCTCAAAATGTTCATCGTGTGACAACATGGCATGAAGCAAAAGAACTTATTGATAAGTGGTTTGGAAAATAAAAAAAAGCGCCGTTTGGCGCTTTTTTTATACGTTTGTTTCTTCTTTTTGTTTTGCTGCTTTTTCTTTTGCATAATGCTCTTCAGCAATTTTGTCGATTTCTTTTTTCAGTTCTTCAACCATTGTTTCTTCAGGAACTTTACGTACTGTTTTTCCTTTACGGAATAAAAGACCTTCACCACGTGCACCAGCAATCCCGATATCTGCTTCACGAGCTTCACCAGGTCCATTTACAGCACAACCAAGTACAGCAACCTTAATTGGTGCTTTAATTGTGGAAATATATTCTTCAACTTCATTTGCGATACTGATAAGATCAATTTCGATTCGTCCACATGTAGGACAAGAAATTAACGTTGCAGCATTTGCAGCAAGACCAAATGATTTTAGAAGCTCACGAGCTACTTTGACTTCTTCAACAGGATCAGCACTTAGTGAGATACGAAGCGTGTTTCCAATCCCTTTTGAAAGAATAGCGCCAAGTCCGGCAGCACTTTTTACCGTCCCAGCAAACAGCGTACCTGACTCTGTAATACCTAGATGTAGAGGATAGTCAAAAGCTTTTGCTGCTTTTTCATATGCTTCAATTGCTAAGTTAACGTCTGACGCTTTCATAGAAACGATAATATCATGGAAATCAAGGTCTTCTAAGATTTGAATATGATGAAGTGCACTTTCAACCATCCCATCTGCAGTAGGGTAGCCGTATTTATCTAAAATACGTTTTTCAAGAGAACCAGCGTTAACGCCAATTCGAATTGGAACTCCACGTTCTTTTGCCGCTTTTACAACTGCTTCTACTTTCTCACGACGCCCGATGTTACCTGGGTTAATTCGGATTTTATCTGCTCCACCTTCAATGGCTTTAAGAGCTAATCTATAGTCGAAGTGAATGTCTACAACAAGAGGAATGTTGATACGCTTTTTAATTTCGCTAATAGCATTTGCCGCACGTTCGTCTGGACATGCTACACGAACAATTTGGCAGCCTGCCTCTTCCAAACGTTTAATCTCTGCCACTGTTGCTTCGACATCGTGGGTTTTAGTTGTTGTCATACTTTGAATTATTACTTCATCGCTACCACCGATTGTCAAATGACCGACTTTAACAGGGCGAGTCTTCGTGCGATGTATGATTTCACTCACGTGTTAACATCTCCTTTTAGTAAAGTTCACATTTCAAACATTATTCCTTAATAAGAATAACGTGTTATTGAAAAAATAACTAGTAGTAAAAGTAAGTTGAATACATTTCTTTCTTCCGTGAATGGAAATACTACTAAGGAATGTGACTTTGTTCTTATATTTTAGCAATGAAAAGGGGAAGTTGACAAGAAATATACTAAGAGGAGCTGTAAATTGGAAATTTGTACTTCTTTCCAACTTGAATATTCTCAGGTGAGAGATTATCGTTTAAGCGTCGAAAATCTTGGCTGATTTTCTCAATATTTAAATTGGAGTCTTCCTTTTGTAGTTGACTAATAATAGATAGTACAGTATCTCCCTGTTGGACCACAACAGTTTGATAATCTTGTTTTTCTGATTTTTGAACAGCTGCTGTTTCAACAGCTTGTGGAGAAGAGGCTTTCAGCGTTCCTACACTAATATCGTAATAAGCGACATACCCGATAAATAATACGATAAGAAGTACGCCTAGTTTTTTCATATATTCCTCCTTGCCTTTTGTACATACTCTTTTTATCTTATGTTAGAAAAACAATCATCATGATGAGAAAGAAGGAAAAGAAATGAATGATCGAAAAATTACTGTGATGCTTGGACTCCTTCCTTTTATAATGGTTCTTGGGAATTCTTCTTTAATTCCAATCCTCCCTGAAATTCAGCAAAATCTTAACTTAAATGATACGCAAACAAGCTTTATTTTAAGTGCGTTTTCATTGCCAGCTGCTCTTGCTATTCCTTTTGTAGGCATCCTTTCTGATCGATATGGAAGAAGAAAGCTCATTGTTCTATCACTTATGCTGGTGATACTTGGAAGTTTGATTGCGGGAGTTAGTGAAATTGTAGGGTCTCAATATAGCTACTCCTTGCTTACGGTTGGGCGCATCATCCAAGGAGTGGGGGCAGCAGGTACTACACCTTTAGCAATGGCATTAGCAGGTGATTTGTTCAGTGGTGACAGAAGAGCAAAAGTGCTAGGTATATTGGAAGTATATAATGGTATAGGAAAAGTAATTGCTCCTATTATTGGGGCTGTAATTGCTCTTATCGCTTGGTATGCGCTTTTTTTTCTTTTTCCACTAGTAGCTATTATTCCTCTTATAGGGGTTACAAGATATGTGAAAGAAGAAAAACAGAAAAGCACGGTCTCTTTTTCAACTTATATTAAGAAGCTTGGAAAAGTTTTAAAACGAGAACAGCGCTGGCTGTATCCAATGTTTTTTTTAGGCGGTCTTTGTCTCTTCTTATTATTCGGCTCTCTTTACTATCTTTCCTTTCTTATTGAAGAAAAGTATGGAATAGATGGTTTTTTCAAAGGAACATCTTTTGCGATTCCACTAGGAGCGATGACAATTACTTCTTATTGGACAGGGAAAAGAATTAAGGAAGACAAGGTTCTTATGGGGAAATTAATAATCGTTGGAATCACTTTTTTAATTTCTATGTTTTTTGTTATGGTTCTTTTTCATTCTCTTTCTGTGTTAATGTTTTGTTTAACAATAGCACTTGGTGGATTAGGTTTTTTGCTTCCGTGTATTAATATGCTTGTTACTTCATCAGTAAGGGATGAAGAGAGGGGATTTATTGTTTCAATATATGGTATGGTAAGGTTTATAGGAGTTGCTCTAGGTCCTATTATTTTTGAAGTATGGATGAGTGATGTGGAAACGATGTTTTATTACGCTTTTATGCTTATTGTAATGGCAAGCTTATGGGTAATGCTAAGAACGCGTATTCGTTTACCATTTCTACGGCAAAAGGTTATTAGATAAGAGAAAATAATGTATGATTGCACGAAAATATCAAGATTTTGTTGTCTTTTGGGACTGTTATCGTCCATACTTATAAATGAGTTTCTTCCGTCGGAGAACAAAGGGAAAGCATCAGGATGCTAAAGGAGGGGAAGCGGTGGAAGTAACGCTCCAACAGCCAATTTTCGAATTTATTGGAGGTCTTGGCCTCTTTTTGTTTGCGATTACATACTTAGGGGAAGGTTTACAGAAATCAACAGGGGAGAGGCTTAGGAAAATCATTGATACGTTTACGAGCAATCCCATTATCGGTGTTTTTGCCGGAATGATTTCAACCATTCTTGTTCAAAGCAGTTCTGGAATGATTATTATTGTGCTTGGCTTAGTAAGCGCAAGGTTTATGACATTAAGACAATCTATTGGTGTCATAATGGGATCAAATATTGGCACAACACTGACAGCTTTTATTATTGGTATCAATTTTAGTACTTATTTTCTTCCTATATTAGCCATTGGCTCAATGCTTATTGTGTTTTTTAATAGCAAGAAAGTTCACTATATAGGACAAGTTATCTTTGGATTTGGTGCCTTATTTCTAGGGTTAGAGCTCATGGGAGATGGTATGGAGAAAATTGTTTCTTTAAACGTATTTCAAGACTTTATCTTAAGTATGGGGAACAATCCTTTCTTTGGCGTAAGCATGGGAACGATTTTTACGGCTGTTGTCCAAAAATCAAGTGCTTCAATTGGGGTTTTACAGGAGCTGTATAAGCAAGATTCTATTAGTTTAACAGCGGCACTTCCTGCTTTGTTTGGTGCGAACATTGGCACGACTATTACGGTTGTTTTAGCTTCTTTAAGTGCTTCTGTGTTAGCGAAAAGGGCTGCTTTAACACATGTTTTATTAAATGTTTCAGGGACGCTTGTTTTTTTAGCTTTTTTACCTGTTTTTACAGCACTTATGTCCTTTATTCAAGCCTATTTTCATCTTAATGGAGCAATTACAATTGCTGTTGCACATGCTTTTTTTAATATTGTCAACACACTTCTTTGGCTCCCATTTGTAGGTGTTTTAGTATACTTAGTGACAAAAGCTCTTCCAGAAAGAAATGCCTTTCTAACTCAAGACTACGGATACCTTGACAGACAGTTTATTGAGCAAGCACCAACAGTCGCTCTAACTCAATTGAAAAAAGAAATTATTGAAATGAGTCATCTTTCTTTAAAAAGTTTCACAGAAGCTCACAGTTATTTAGGGACAAGAGATCGCATGCATGCCCAAGAAGTCGCAAATGTGATGGAAAACTTAGAAGAAAAGGAAAGAAAGATAAAAGCCTATTTTCTTCTTCTATCTGAAAATGCTTTATCAACGCTTGAGAGCGAAGCTTACTTTAGACTTCAAGAAGAAGTGCATTATTTAAAAAGGATAGGAGCACACTGTGAGAATATTACAGAGTTTGTAGATTACCAACTTGCTAACAAAGTGCTTTTTACAAATGACGCTTCTTTTGACTTAGAAGAAATGTTCCAAAGTACGTTCAAAGCACTTTCTGGAATGATAAAAGCTTTAGAAAACAACAATATAAAGAGTGCTAGAAGCGTACTTGAAATGGAAGACCAAATTGACAGAATGGAAAGGGTACTGCGCAAAAAGCATATTCTACGTTTAAATAAAAGAGAATGTTCAGGAGCAGCTGGTATCTTATTTGTGGATATTATCAATAATTTGGAGAGAATTGGAGACTATGCTGAAAAACTATCTCAGCACATTTTAGAACAAAATAATTCCTAATCGTTAAGGATGAGAGTAGAATGTAAAATAGAAAGCTATCATCCTTAACTTTAACTTTATTTTTTTCTTAGAAAACGATTGACAAAAGCTTGTCTTGATGATAAATTAGATATTGTCCTATTTAATGTTCCACAGTAGCTCAGTGGTAGAGCTATCGGCTGTTAACCGATCGGTCGTAGGTTCGAATCCTACCTGTGGAGCCATTTGGCGGTGTAGCTCAGCTGGCTAGAGCGTACGGTTCATACCCGTGAGGTCGGGGGTTCGATCCCCTCCGCCGCTATTGTTTTATTATATTATACATAAAGGACCCTTAGCTCAGCTGGTTAGAGCAGACGGCTCATAACCGTCCGGTCGCAGGTTCGAGTCCTGCAGGGTCCACCATAATTTCAGGTGGAGGAATACCCAAGTCCGGCTGAAGGGATCGGTCTTGAAAACCGACAGGGGTGTCAAAACCCGCGGGGGTTCGAATCCCCCTTCCTCCTCCATACATATGATATTAACAAGTTTTCTGCTATGCAGAAAACTTTTTTTGTTTAGTCGTATAAAAATCGGGTAAAAGGTAAATATAAACTCGTTGTTTCAGTAAGAAGAAAATCATTTTGATTGAAACAATAGGGTATATTTGCTATTCTAAAGCTAACGGAGCAATTTTTGCTACCACAAATTTTACATAATCTAAAGGAGGAATTTTTCATGGCACATGAATTACCACAATTACCTTACGCGTATGACGCACTTGAACCACATATCGACAAGGAAACAATGAACATTCACCATACGAAACACCATAACACATATGTAACTAAGTTAAACGATGCAATCAAAGGTACTGATCTTGAATCTAAAAGCATTGAAGAACTAGTATCAAACTTAGACGCTGTACCTGAAAACATTCGTACAGCTGTACGCAACAACGGTGGTGGACATGCTAACCACAGCCTTTTCTGGACAATCCTTTCACCAGAAGGTGGCGGTGAGCCAACTGGCGAATTAGCAGATGCAATCAACAAAAAATTTGGAAGCTACGAGAAATTCCAAGAAGAATTCGCAGCAGCTGCAGCAGGCCGCTTCGGTTCTGGTTGGGCTTGGCTTGTTGTAGATAACGGCGAAGTTGCAATCACAAGCACTCCAAACCAAGATTCACCGCTTATGGAAGGTAAAACACCTGTCCTAGGTTTAGACGTTTGGGAGCATGCTTACTACTTAAACTACCAAAATCGTCGTCCAGACTACATTTCAGCATTCTGGAATGTTGTAAACTGGGACGAAGTATCAAAACGTTACGAAGCAGCAAAATAAGAGAAACGCTTCTAATAAAAAGGCTCGGAGACAACATGTCTCTGAGTTTTTTTATTGGAGAAGTTATATTCCTTTGTTCAAAATTACATTATGTAGTATAACTCTTTTATCTTTTGCCAAACTAGGGGTAGAAGAGAAAAGGAGTTTTACGTATGGCAGTTTTGAAAAAAGTGTTTGGGGATGTTGAAGTTACGAAAGATCTTTTGCTTCTTTTAACGGTTGGAGCTCTTTATTCACTTGCAATATCATTATCCAATACGTTCGTAAACGTCTATTTATGGAAGCAATCAGGGCAGTTTTTGGATCTTGCTCTCTACAACCTAGCCATTGTGATTTTTCATCCTTTGACATTTGTTGTAGCAGGGAAGCTTGCTAAGAAAGTGGATCGAGTTATTGTTTTAAGACTAGGAGTATCATTTTTAGCGGTCTTTTATATTACGGTCTTACTTGTTGGGAACAATGCTTCATCGCTCCTTTTACTTTTAGGAGCTTTGCTTGGAATTGGCTATGGATTTTACTGGCTTGCCTTTGATGTATTAACATTTGAGATTACAGAACCTGAAACAAGAGATTTTTTTAACGGATTTATGGGGATATTGAATTCATTCGCAGGAATGATTGGTCCCATTGTGGCAGGATTGATTATCTCGTCTTTCATTAAAATGACGGGATATAAAATTATCTTTTTTACTTCTTTATTTTTATTCCTAAGCGCTGTTGTATTAAGTTTCTTTCTTAAAAGAAGAGAAGCAGAAGGAAAGTATCGCTTTAAAGAAGTACTTGCTGAACGAAAAAAGAATCGAAATTGGCGTCTTATTTTATATGCACACCTTTTCCAAGGAATCCGAGAAGGAACCTTTATTTTTATTATCTCTGTTCTTGTTTTTATTACGACAAACAGTGAGCTTGCGCTAGGAACATTTGGTCTTGTTAATTCTGCTGTCGCTTTTGTTGGCTATTATTTAGCATCACGATTTATAAAGAAGAAGCATCGATACAAGTCAATCTTAGCAGGTGGACTTTTGCTATATGCTTCTGTCTTTTTAATTATTTTTAAAGTAACGTATGTTAAATTGTTATGCTATGCTGTTTGTATTGCAATTGGATATCCGCTCTTACTTGTTCCTTATATGTCGATCACGTTTGACGTAATTGGGAGAGCTGAAGGGATTAAAGAAAAGCGAATTGAGTTTATCGTTGTACGGGATGTTTTTTTAAATATGGGACGAATTATCTCCATTCTTTTATTTATCGGGGCCATCACCTTTTTTGATGAAAAACAAAGTGTGCCCATTCTTTTAGCAATAATCGGAGTTGGACATGCAACTATTTATTTTTTTGTTCGTCATGTATCATTGAAGCCCTTAGAAAAAATAAAGGAAGAAGAACCCTCAATTTCCAAAAAAACTTTAAATGAAGGTGATGGAGAGTCACCTGCATGAGTAATTTGGCGGTAGAAATCTTTCTTTATTTGCATTAAAATAACACTAGACAGTTAATAGGGCACCTTCCATAGGTGTCTTATTTGTTTGTGGAATAGCGAGAGATTGAAGGTGAAGGGATGAAGAAAAAGAGAAGAAAAAAAACGCACATTTCGTTGCGACTTAACCTCCTGTTTTTTGTTGTTTTTCTTCTTTTTGCAATTTTAATTTTAAGGCTTGGTCTTGTTCAAATTGTCCAAGGTGAAGATTACAAACGAGAAGTAGAAGAAACGCAGGATTCAACAGTGAGTAACCCAGCTCCACGGGGTAAGATTTATGATCGATATCATCGTTCAATTGTTGATAACAAGCCGCTTAATGCGATTACGTATACGCGCTTTAAAAATGACCCTGAACAGTCTCTTAAAGTGGCGAAGAAGCTTGCAAAGCTTATTGATAAATCAACAGACAAAGTAACAGAACGAGATATGAAAGATTATTGGCTTATGATTCACCCGAAGAAGGCCAAAAATCTAGTTCCGCAGAGCGAAATTAAGAAAAAAGAGTTATCTGATGATAAAGTCTATGATCTTCAGCTTGAACGTATTACAAAGAAAGATCTTGCTTCTATTTCGGATGCTGATATGGAAGTTATTGCAATTAAGCGCGAAATGGACAGCGGGTACAAAATGACGCCTCAGAACATTAAAAATGAAGGTGTAACAGATGCAGAATATGCTCGCGTTAGTGAGAATTTAGCTGACCTTCCAGGTGTTAATACAACAACATACTGGAAACGAAACTATGTTTATGATGGATTACTTCGCTCGCTTTTAGGAAATATTACGAGCGATGAAGAAGGGCTTCCAAAAGATCGCTTAGACTACTACTTAACGCGCGACTACAGTCGTAACGATCAAGTTGGGAAAAGCTATCTTGAATCTCGCTACGAGGAACTGTTAAACGGTCAAAAAGAGCAAGTAGAATATATTAATAATGAAGCAGGCGACATATTAGATACTGAGTTAGTGAAGGAAGGGCAACGCGGTCGCGATCTTGTACTAACAATTGATATGGAGCTGCAAAAAGCAGTCGAAGAGAGTTTAACAAAACGTCTTCAGGCTCATCATAGTGGAAATCCATATATGGACCGTGCATTTGTTATGATGATGGACCCACGTAATGGTGACATTCTAGCAATGGCTGGGAAGCGCTATGAGAAAAATGAGAAAACAGGTGTTCAAGAGATAACAGACTATGCGCTTGGAAATCTTGTTTCCTCTTATAATATGGGTTCGACTGTTAAAGGAGCAACAATTTTAGCAGGTCTTGATTCAGGAGCTATCCAACCAGGAACTACTTTTGTAGATGAACCAATCAAAATTAAAGGAACTCCCCTTAAAAAATCATATAAAAATATGGGGCGAATTGGAATAGGAACAGCTCTAGAGATGTCATCAAACGTTTATATGTTTAAAACAGTAATGGCTATGGCTGATGCTAATTACGTTCCTGGACGTTCACTTAACATTCCAAAATCAACTTTTGATCAACTACGTAATTACTATTCACAGTTTGGTCTTGGAACTGAAACAGGTCTTGATTTACAAAATGAATTTACAGGATATCAAGGTACAAAATATAATCCGGGTTTTGCACTTGACTTAGGGATTGGTCAGTATGACACATACACACCGCTACAGCTTGTTCAATATGTGTCAACAATTGCAAACGACGGTTATCGAGTGAAGCCACAGCTTTTAAAAGAGGTGCGAGAAGCAACGGTTGATGAAGATAAAGAAGGGAAAATTCTTTATGAATCAGAACCAGAAATTCTAAACCGCATTTCTATGAAAGATGAGTATATTGATGTTGTACAAAATGGTTTCCGTCGTGTTATGACCTCTGGTACAGCTGCAAAGACATTTAAAAATGCAGCATACAATCCAGCAGGAAAAACAGGTACAGCTCAGTCATTCTATACAGAAGGAGATCGCCCAGAAGGTACAGAGCCACCTGAAACAGAAAACCATACGCTTGTTGGTTATGCACCTTACGACAATCCTGAAGTAGCCTTCGCTGTTGTTGTGCCATATGGAACGACAAGCGATATTGGGACAATGAGTCAACAAGTTGCAAAAGATGCGTTAGATGCTTACTTTGAGAAAAAAGAAGAAGGCGAGAAAGATCAGCAAGAAAACTTGAATGCAGCAGGCGGCGTTCAAGCTGTAGACAGTGAAGACTCTGAAGCATCAAGTGGAGATGAATAAAATAGAAAAACCCCTCTTTTTATAGAAAATTTACCAAAAGTGGATTATAATAGTCACATAACAATAAAAGCACCTTTTTAAAAGGTGCTTTTATTTTGGTCTGATATAGTAAGGAGAGGGAAATATGAAAAGAAAAAAAGGCAGAAAAAGAACGCACATTACAACACGCGTTAATCTTCTGTTTTTTGTTGTTTTTCTCCTTTTTGCCATTTTGATTTTGAGACTTGGTCTCGTTCAAATTGTCCAAGGAGAAGAATATAAACGAGAAGCAGAAGCAGAACAAGACTCGACAGTAAGCAATCCTGCTCCGCGTGGGAAAATTTATGATCGGTACCATCGCTCTATTGTCGACAACAAACCCGTTAATGCAATTACATATACGCGTGTTAAAAACGATCCAGAACAGTCGCTAAAAGTAGCGAATAAGCTAGCAAAACTGATTGACAAGCCAACAGACAAAGTAACGGATCGCGATATGAAAGATTATTGGATTCTAATTCATCCGAACAAAGCGAAAAAATTAGTACCACAAAGTGAAATTGAGAAAAAAGAGCTGTCAGATAAAAAGGTCTATAGCCTGCAGCTTGATCGCATTACGAAAAAAGAGTTAGGAACGATTTCGGATGGAGAAAAAGAAGTTATTGCGATTAAGCGAGAGATGGATAGTGGTTATAAAATGACGCCTCAATATATTAAGAATGAAGGTGTAACAGCCAAAGAATATGCTAGAGTTAGTGAAAACTTAGCAGATCTCCCAGGTGTTAACACAACAACTTACTGGAATCGCAACTATGTTTATGATGGTTTACTGCGCTCGTTAATAGGCAACATTACAAGTGATGAAGAAGGATTACCAAAAGAACGGTTAGATTATTATTTAACTCGTGACTATGGACGCAATGATCAAGTTGGGAAAAGCTATCTTGAATCACGTTATGAAGAACTTCTGAACGGTCAAAAAGAGCAAGTGGAGTATATTAATAATAGTGCAGGCGATATATTAGATACAGAGTTAATTAAAGAAGGTCAGCGCGGTCGTGATCTTGTGTTAACAATTGATATGGAACTGCAAAAGGTTGTTGAAGAAAGCTTAACAAAGAACCTTAAAGCTCAGCATAATGGAGCAAATCCGTATTTGGACCGTGCTTTTGCTATTGCAATGGACCCGCGTACAGGTGATATTTTAGCGCTAGGCGGGAAACGTTATCAAATGAATGAAGAAACAGGTAAAGAAGAGTTAACAGACTATGCGCTTGGAAATCTTGTTTCCTCTTATAACATGGGATCAACAGTCAAAGGAGCAACAATTTTAGCTGGTTTAGATTCAGGGGCAATTGAACCTGGAACCATTATTAATGACCAACCCGTTAAAATTAAAGGGACAAAAGAAAAGAGTTCTTATACTACCATGGGACCAATAGGAATTGGGACAGCTTTAGAGAGATCCTCAAACGTCTACATGTTCAAAACTGTGATGAGAATGGCCCATGCTAACTATGTTTACGATCATTCTATTAATATTCCAAAATCAACATTTGACCAACTACGAAATTATTATGCACAGTTTGGCTTAGGTGTTGAAACAGGACTGGATTTACAAAATGAATTTACAGGATACCAAGGTTCAAAATATAGCCCAGGTTTTGCGCTTGATTTAGGAATTGGTCAGTATGATACATATACACCACTGCAGCTTGTTCAATATGTATCAACAATTGCAAATGATGGTTATCGTGTTAGACCGCAGCTTTTAAAAGAAGTCCGTGAATCAACAGTTGATGAAGATCAGGAAGGCAAGATTCTTTATGAATCAGAACCGGAAATTCTGAACCGTATTTCAATGAAGCAAGAATATATTGATGTTGTACAAAATGGTTTCCGTCGCGTTATGGTAGGTGCTAAAGGAACAGCGGCCACAACATTTAGAAATGCCACGTATAATCCAGCTGGAAAAACAGGAACAGCTGAGTCATTTTATACAGAAGGAAAGAGACCCAAAGGAACTGAACCTCCTTCAGTAGAGAATCATACGTTAGTTGGTTATGCTCCTTATGACAATCCAGAAGTAGCTTT
>Ga0209463_1001107_pt1 | contig 17223 bp, 24 predicted proteins | sample AgamicMgSfrz_FD_187169 | JGI IMG/M metagenome (GOLD analysis project Ga0209463, IMG submission 187169) | Agave microbial communities from Guanajuato, Mexico - Mg.Sf.rz (SPAdes) (version 2) | ecosystem: Host-associated > Plants > Phyllosphere > Phylloplane/Leaf | place: Guanajuato, Mexico... | reverse complement strand
CATATCTGCTGTAATCAAATCAATCCGACCAGACCAAGTAGGGCTTTCTTCTTCGGGTGTTGGATACATACGGAATCGCCAACTAATTTCATTTGGTATGGTCGCATATCCTTCGTATCTATCATAGCGACCATATGAAGATGGTTTAGGGAGGTGCACACCTAAAATACTGATGTTGGTTCGTGGAAAACTAGGGGGACTGCCTAATTGAACGTTGTAAACTAATGCTGACCCTTTGGCATTTTTAAGATTCTTATTGATAGGTTCTAATGCAATTGTACAGGGCATATTATCAGCTTGTGTTTGAAGTGGATACATAATAGATACGATAAATATCGCCAAAATTGTTAGAGTAAAAAGCTTAATGGGAATCAGCTCCTTTTTTTATAGTTTTTTTATAACGAACTGTATCTATGCAGAATTGTTATCAAGAGAGAGTTACAATTATTGTAAATACAAATGTATCAAACAGGGCAATACTATCCTCATATTTAGGTGAAAAAAGGAGGAATTGGGTTGCTAAAAGGGATTGCAGTAATAATTGTATTAATGATGTCATGTAGTTTTTATGCGAATAGGACATTGGCTAATCAAATGTCTCATACTGAAACCATAGAGACAGTTATAAAAGAGAAAATTTTGCAAGACGGCAATGATATAGAATCATCTATTAACGTCAAACTGATTGGGTTCGAGAAAGTACCTCAAAAAAATTATTACACAGCTTTATTTACGTTTAAATCTCATTCAACGAACTATTTAGGAGAAGCTTCATTTGTCAAAGAGAATGATAATTATCAGTATGCAGGAGGTCATGGTTACGGTGTAAACAGGATTAACCAAACAACCATTACGGTAGATAATCAGTTGTACTTTGTTATTTATGGTGAGAATTTCAATAAACGAATAAGTTCAATAAATGCTAAGTTAGCGAACAAAGCCATAAAATACGATATTAATTCAGTTAATTCGCCATACTTTGTTCATTTTCGGAAGTTGCCGTCTTTAAACATAAAGGATGTTTATCCGACGGATATTACATGCTTTGACCAAAAACATCACAAATTAACTTGGCATGAATGCGCAAGAGAATCTTAACAAACTGAAGAAGGAACTCATTAAAACACAAGCACACTTGGAGGAAAGATGAAAAAACTACTAATTACCTTAACCATGATGGTAACAATTATCTATTTTATGCCTATACCATCGATAAGCGCTTCTTCAAATGGCTCCTCTAGCATCAAAAAGCAAATTAAAGAACAGTTAAAAGAGAAACCCTATTTTGATTCATCCAAACCAGTAAAAGTCGTTAAAGTAGCCAAGACACCAAGTAAACGTTACTATATTGTTTTATTTACTTATAATCCATACCACACAGAGCATTTAGGTGACGCGATATTTAAAAAAGAAAAAGATAGGTATACATTCGTTGGCGGATTGGCATCTACTGACCAAAACTTAAATAATTACGCTATGTACCTTGATAATGTTCCATATAATTTGGTTTACGGGTTTAATGAGGAGAATCGTATTCAGACACTACGACTTGCTACTTTGGATAAGAAGTCTTCATACACCGCCGAAATTAAAAAAGGAACGTATTTTGTGCATTTTAAAAGGCTCCCACGTAATACCAATATAGAAAATATGAAGCCTTTCTATATTGACTGCTATGGGAAAGATAATAAACTAATCCCTTGGGGTGAATGTACGGAGTAAATGTGTATAACATTTTAAATAATCTCTTTTGATAAGAGCACACTATGTATTAGGAGGTGTGTATTCTAATGAAAAAAATAACTCTCATTACATTGATAACATCTATTCTTTTGCTCATAAGCAATAGCATAGAAGTTAAGGCACTTGCTTTTCCTGAATTACCAACTACAGGAACGTCCAAACAGTGGACAGTTGAGGTTTCTAACCCTGACAATGATGACCCTAATTTAGCACAAGCTAAGAGGGGAGTGTATCACACCTATAGTTTAAATGTGAAAAACGTAGGGAAGGACGTACATGATGTAAAAGTTCAATTATTTCGCAATGAACCTAATTCAAATACGAAATATGGACTTTTGCCAACTATGGAGTCACCCCAACTTAATCAAAAAGGCGGACACCCCTTACATGTTTCCAATTTCGGTATATCCGAAGATGCAACCGATTTAAACATTGTAATAACGTGGAAAGAACAAGGCGAAGAAAGAGAATATCAAGAAACATTTACGTTTCATCAAAAATAGAGTCTCAGAATTATTGAGGCTCTATTTTAGTGCCTTTAATTTATACTAGTGTAAGTATGTTACATTATGCAAAAGATGTTTATTCCCCTCCCATTCAACAATCAATTGTTCCTCACCTACAATAGCTGTATCAGTTTTTTCTAATTGTTCGTACATCCATTTTTGAATATTTAGCAATATATTATGATTAAATTCTTCATAAGCAGCTTCAGGATAGACATTACGGGATATTGGAAAGAACGAAAGATTTAGACTTTTATCTCTATAAAACGAAGCTACAGCCACTACTGTTCCATTCAAATTGGGGTGAGTAGAGCGACGACTGCCCCATTCAAAACATCTTGTTAAGCCGAATGAAAAATCTACGTTAGTAAGTGGAGAAACAAATTTCTTTAGTTGTTTTTTGGTTGTAACATATGTTTCATGTCGATTTAAATTCCGATAATAAACAGTCATTTTTTCTTCCCCTTTAGTGTAATAAGATAAGTGCTTATTCCTTTCCTATTCGGCAATTAATTGTTTAATACCTACCATAGCTGTATTATTTTAACGAAAAATAGGTTTTTTAAATTACTGTGTAATTATCAACATTGAGATTTAACAGAGCCATTTAAATAAGGAGACCTTTATTGCCGTAGATTAAAAAGCATGTCCCTTTATGAACAGCTGTTTTCACATGAATATTCCTAAATGCTATAATATAAATACAGAAAACAAGAGCGTTTTTCACGTACAAAAGTGAGGTGGGAATATGGGATGCTTAGAATGCGGTAAAGAAGCAAGTGGCAAATGGATTTGTGATGAATGTAGTACGAAGGCAATTAAGGTTTATGAGGATTGGAAACAAAAGCAAGACAAAAGGGAGATGCATTGATATGATAACAAAAACTGAAAAGGGAATATGTTGTCTATACATTGATTACTGTCTTGTATTAGCTTCTTTTAAACTTTAATATTGATAATTGACTAATACCAAAAGGGTAGCTCTATTTCATAAAGCTACCCTTTTGGTAGGGCACTATAACCCCATTTATTTGAAAAGTTTTATCTTAATATTCACTAAAATGCATTTCTTCGTAATGGATATTAATTTCGCAATGTACTCAGCATATAAAAATCATTTCATTAAAGTGTTAAGCGGAATTAGTAGCTAGATATTTGAAATTAGGAATTCGACTTTGCAGAAGTTTTATTCATTGTTACGCTAATAAAAATATTGGAGGGCAGTTTAGGAAATTGATTCTTTTAAAAATAAAGCTACCTGTTTGTTACCATATTTCTCTGCAAATGAAAGAGCATTATTCCCCTCATCATCTTTAATATTAATATCTGCTCCTCTTTCCACTAAATATTCTACTGTTTCTAGGTTTCCATAACAACTAGCTATAATTAATGGTGTAGTCCCATCTATTGACTGAATATCAATTTCAGCGCCATTATCCAAAAGAAATTCCACAAGTTCTATATGACCTTCGGATGCTGCTTGATACAAAGGAGAAAACCCTTCATTATCTTTGTCATTGATGTCTGCTCCCTTAAGTAGAAGGAGTCGAATAATCTGCATTCTGCATTCTTGCGCTGCCCAATGAATTGGACTCCATCCATCATCATCTTTGTAATTTACATCTAAATTACTACGTAATAAGCGTTTTGCTCTTTCGTAATTATCTTCGTAAATGGCTCCAACTAGTTCCTGTTCATATTTCTTTTTAAGTTTGTTTTTGATTCTTCTTTTCATAATCTCCCCCCTCAATTTTATTAATTTACCCATAAGGTATTATTGGTATATGTTTTTAATTAGACAGGTAAATATATAGTATAATAAATAAAATAAGATTTAAAGGCAGGGATACAAGTGAAATTCGAAATACGGACAAGTAATAACATGAACAATAAACCATGTGAAGAAGCAATAATGGAAACCCAACCAAATATCGATGTAAGAAGTATAGATTCTCCTTTTAAAATTTGGAAAACAGAAGAAGAAGTTCAAAAAAACTGGTTCAGCAAAGGAAAAAACCATCGAGTTAAAAATGGTCGTATTATAAGAGACCTTGATGATGAAATCTACTGGGTCGTGGAATTTAAAACCCTCCAAGAATTGATTGATTTTCAAGAAAAATATGGAGACATTAAAATAAGTGATTACTCAACTAACCCTTTGCTTAAATCAATCGAAATTAAAAGTGAATAAAAAAACGACCTAAATATATTAATTTAGGTCATTTTTTACTTTATAGAACAGCAATTTTATTTTTAAAATTAATTTCAATTCGTCTGGTTAAATTAAATATTAACTGTTTGATTTAACCTTTAAGTCAATCCCAGTTTTTTCTTCATATTTTTTATACATTTCATTATAACGTTCCTCTTCAAGTTCAGAGTTAGGAACTAATGATTTACATTCTTCACATTGCAAATATTTTGCGTCCATTTTTATCTTTACGCCTTCAATTTCCTTTTCTTCTGAAACAACTGTAATCGTACATTCTTTAATATCCATACATTCAGGGCAAAAATGTTCCATTAACGACACCTCTATAATTTTTAAAAATTTTATAACTAATTTTAACATATATTTTAACGAATACAAAAAAATATAATTAATAACATGATAAGAAGGGGATAGCATCAAGAAATATTCATCTTACTTTAAAAAATAGGTATGTTAAACAATTATGTTGATATTTGCTATAAACGAACATTTGTTCTGTAATGGGCATATAAAAACAAAAGCGGTTGGTTCGTAATGGTACTGAGGGGATATTATAAAAGAAATTGTCGAGAGCTGCTTATTTCTGACAGTGGCTACTTATGATAAATTAGGGTTATTAACATTCAAAGTTTCATAATCCTTGTTCAACTAACGGGGCGGTTTAGTTAAAGAAGTTTTTTTAATACTTCCAAAGAATACTATTGTTAAATCACTACTCATTAGGAGTTGATGGGAACTTGAGTGAGGCTTTTAAAAAAGTTAAGTTGACTGAGATTAGTAATGTCCAGATTTGGGACTTAGAACGGAAAGTGCAAAGGATAGCAAAAGAGGTAGAGGAACAATTGCAACAAAATTTTAAAAATCATTCATATAAACTAGAAATTGACTTTAGTAGAACCGATGTAAGTCCTAAGTTCTTCCCAGAGTGCCCACCTCTATCAAAAGAACAATGTATGAAACCTCACTATTGTTCAGAAATATCGGTTGCAGTAACCGATTTAGAGGGAAATCTAATTGGAGATGAAGAAGACGGATATTTATTTGGAGAAGGGTTAACAATTTGGTCTGTTGAGAAATCATTTCTTTTCTTTACGGTTGATGAAAAGTTCTCTATTGGTTCTACAAAAGGTTGTATTTTAACTTTACCTTTTCCTGAGATAAAAAAGACTTTGGAGGAAGACGTTTTCCACTTAGCAAAAGAGTTGAATATTCCGATTTAAGGTTTTCTTTGCTCAACTAACGGGTGCTAATTTTCAATAAGGATTTAAAACAAGGACCCCAAATCGGGTCCTTGTTTTATGGTCATTTATCAACAATATTATTTAACATAGCTTAAAAAATAGAAATTAGGTTTACTCAGATAGATTTTTCAAATATTTATTTTCATCCACCGAGTAAGAGAGTGTGAATTTTGAAGCAAAAGTGGAGGAGAAATTAATAGGTATAACTGAAGTTCAATCCTAGCGCCCGTGATGATTTGAAAAAATTAATAGATTGTAAGAAAATTTAATATAGAATACAAAAAGGTTGATTACGCTATCATTTATTGCGAGACATATAATCTCTGTTACTAAAAATTATTGCGTTTAACTATTACAAGAAGATTTGTATTTATGTACTTACACCTTATCTGTAAACTCCATATAGTGAGTTGAATTTGGGTAAAGGTTTTTCTTTGCAAATCCGATAGAAGTATAAAACTTATCTGCTTGTTCGGTATCTGTATGGAGCACTAAAATTTTATAATATTTTTTTGCCTCAGAAAATATCTTTTTTAACAAAAGACTACCTATACCGTTTCTCCTATATTCTTTACTAACATAAAACCGCCTCAATCTACCAATGTTGTGTTCATTCGAAAAAGGGTCCTTATTTAATCCGCCAATGGCAACCAACTTGCCTTCTTCACTTAATACGGCAAATAGACCTTCTCCCGTTTTGTGAAAAGTATTATTACCATTTTTATAATCATTTACTAATCTTTCTACAAAGCGAAAACCTTCTTCTTTACTTTGCTTAACTAAACTATCCAAATCAAATTTAAACAGGTTATCTATTTCCTTTACCGTATAATTTCCCATAGATATATCCTCCAATTCTTGAATTCTTTTAAATCACTCTGATTTGATGCTCAGAGAATTGTTGCATTATTTTCTCTTTAGTAAAGTGTCCTTTTAGTTTAAGTTTCATTTTAAGTCCCTTGCTTTTTAATCTTTAAAAATAAAAGTTTATATCAAATCAACTTTGGTAACATTATACTAAATGTAGGTTTTCAAAAGGATAATTTTATGGATTATTTATGTCATTTTTATTTTATGAAATAAAAAGAGATTAAAACATCTGTTGTAATAGGGTTTGTTGCATTTTTCAATTATGTTAACTATTGATATGGAAATTGGTTCAAAAACAAATATTTTAATAAAATTAATGAGATAAAAAGCCGCTTAATGTAATAAGCCGCTTAATTGAAAAAACGAATGAAACTACACTAAAAGATGCATTTGGTCTAAATATTGGACTACATTCTTTTGAGTCGTTTAGCAATATTCCTGCTCAAAAAGAGCACAATGTAAAAATAGGTAGAAATAATTCTTGCCCTTGCGGTTCAGGTAAAAAATATAAAAAATGTTGCGCATAGGACAAAATATTTAAAGAAAACGAAGGAATTTATTCAAATTCCTTCGTTTTTTAGGTTCCTTTCTTGCTTCATAGAATAAGTCATTTAAATTAAGTGTGAAACAACAAGGTATAAGTAATTTGTTGGTGTATTCTGTATAAGTAATTGCGAGAAGTGATTCTAGTTAAGAATAAATTAGTAAAGAATTTTTAATGCAGAGGGGGAATAGATACATGAAAAATAAGGTTGTATTTACTTTGCTAACTATTAGTTTAGGAGCAAACATTTATATATTTGGTAAACAAATATTATTTGACAAGTTGTATGAACCTACACCTGACGAAAAAGTACTTTTAAGTGAAATGGTTCAAAAAACAATAGAAAGTGAAGATTATAAAAAGATAGCTAAAAAAGAAAAAATTATTGCAATAGATACAAATGTAGATAAAAATACAGGCGGAGTATTTCCATATTATATGGAGGTAAGTGTTCGTACTAACAAGCAAACAAATATTTTTTTATGTAGTGACGAAAAATGCTCTACGATGGAAAACGGAGCATGGACCTACTCCATATATCAAGATGAAAAGCCACGACTTCCTTTTAAAGGATTATAGACTTATCTTAATTCAAGTTAAGATAAGTCTTTTTGTCTTCTACATCCTCTTTTAAAAAACGCGCTTGTATCTAATTATTAAGTCATGTTACTAGCAAACCTGTCATATATCTTTAGAAAAAAGGAGGAATAGAAGTGTATATATTAAAGAACATTGATTTTAAGAGGGATGAAATACTAGAATCTGTACCAGTGTGTCTGAAAGAAGGTAATAGCGAAGAAGTATACTGCATGGGCATGTTAACCAAAAGACAAATAGCTCAAGGTGTTTATGAAGGACTACCGTACTATCAATTCGTATATTTTTTTGGTAAAAGCCCTGTGAATTTCTCTGAAAGAGACTACGTTAAAATGCATAATGACTATTCCTTTGACACTGATTTAGAAATGGTTGCAGACTTTCGTTATTGTTACAGTGAATCTTCTTCTACTCCAGGTCCATCTACGAAAAGAAAAATAATGCAAGTGTCAAAGAGCTTTCGTAACCTCTAGCTTTTAAAAAAGAGCACCTTTGGTAGCACGTACACTTAAGGCGCTCTTTTTTAATAAATACATAAACTTAGATACTACTATTTATAAAAGTATAAGCTGCAAAAGCGCATGAACTATAGCATGTATGCTATGCTAGTAAGGCAGATGAAAAGGTTCATGGAAGGTGAAAAAGTGAAAGAGAAAGTAGAAAAAATCAATTATTTTAATCGCAAAGAAATTACTCGTCATGAAAAATTGCAACGTGCCAAAGAATTATATATTGATTATATGGAACAAGACTACTATGAATCATTTAGCAAGTTTAGTCCTGAAGCAAACCGCTATGTGATGGAACTGTTTGAAAAGTACACACCAAATCAACTAAAGGCATTTCGCAAATATGTTGGTATTCGCAAAAGAAAGAAAAAAAGAGAGGCATCAACAAATGTAGTAAAATCAGAATCGGTTGCTGATAACAAGCCAGCTAATAGAAATCCAATGCTCCATGCATATGCTCAGCTAGGTCTACGCTTCGAATCTAAAGTAAAGGAAGTCTTGTTAGTTCTAAATCAGCACAAAAAAATTGATTTCCAGGTTGTTGTTCCTGTAAAAGGGCATGGCACAAACGTAAATCATCTTAAGCCGGACATCGTAATTAATGATGACATTTGGATTGATTGTAAATTATCTATTAACAGTAATCTTAAAGAAACTGCACTTAAGTATGAAGGTCATTGCAGAACATTAGAATTTTACGTGTTAATGAGTGAAGGGAAATGGTATGGGGTAGATGAGAAATCTGGTCAAGTTGTCCGTTCTATTTGGAACATCATAGAAAGAGCTCAACGTAAAATTGGTCCAGAACTGTATCAGCACTACATTTCTGAATTTAAGAAACTAGAGCAAGAATATCTTGATATGCAGGAATCAAATCAAGAGGAAGTGACAATTTTATAAACGAACTAAGGACTGGTAGCGGACACTATCAGTTCTTTTTATTTTTTCATCTCTTTTAAACTGTTGAGTAACTATATTATTACTACGACTAGGTATGATAATAGCAAACTCGTCATATATTTTTAGAAAAAAGGGGGAATGGAATTGTATATTTTAAAAGATATTAATTTAGAGAATGACGAACTCTTAGAATCATTGCCAGTTTGTTTAAGACGAGACGAACAAGGAGAAATATATTGTTTGGGGATTTTGGAAAAAAGACAAATAGCTCAAGGCACCCTTGATGGATTACTATATTATCACTTTGTATATTTTTATGGGAAAAGCCCCATAAATTTTATAGAAGGAGATTATATTAAACTGCATAATGACTATTCATTTGACAGTGATTTAGAAATGATTGCAAATTTTCGTTATTGCTATAGTGAATATTCATTAACTCCAGGTCTATCCAAAGAGTTTGATTTAATGCAAGTGTCAAAAAGCTTTCGTAACCATTAATGTAAAGGGGAGCACAATTTTTGTGCTCCTTTTTATTATTAGAGTCTTTTTTAAGCATTTATATTATTACAAAGTAGTCTTGCAACTTCTCAGAATTGATAAGATAATATATATGTAAAGGTTAAATGTGGAAGCTAAAAGATACATTGCTATTATTCCTTTGCATCTAAATATTAGTAAGGAGTTTTGTTGTTAATGTTAACTAGTGGGGCAGAACAATTACAAGATATGTCTTTAATTACTCTAGAAAATGAACTTCGAGAAAAAGGCATGCCGACCTCTGTATTAAAAGACCTAAGGGTGAAATCAAAAAAGAAACGTATTCAGCAAAAAGTTCTAAAAAAAGTAATGGGACTTATAAGTGATATTGAGCAAAAAACAATAATTGAATTAAATGTTGTAGCGAAAACTAAAGTTAGTGAAAATAAACAGTTTAATTTTGATTTAACAAAAGTTCCAGTGATGTTTCTTTTAAAAATTGGTAAAAAGTATTTTGAAAATGAGAGCATCTTTAAGTTTTATTATAATGAACGTCAAAAGGATTATTACAAGAACATAGAACTTCTTATATCAACTTTAGAGACAGAAATTCCTAGACTTAATCCATCTTTACAAGAAGAAGTTAGTTTATTGTTGAATGAGCAGCGAATTGTGAATGCTATTGAATTCTGGTCTTAATCTTCACCATTAATACATATGAATGAGAAAATTCTACAGCATCTTCATTCCAGAAACAAAGGAAGTTAAAGCTTGACCAATCCAGGTCTTTAAAAGACTTTCATTGCATACTTGATGGAAAATTAAAGTTGCCATATAAAAGAACATGGGCATGGTCTCTAAAAAATCCTAATGTATTTGAGACACCAGTTCCTTATCATTATCAACAAGGAGCTGTTATTTGGGTAAATTTAGATAACTTAAAGATAGGAGGTATTGACCTATGAAAAAGTCTACGTTGTGCTGTTGTTTTTGCGATGGGGAATATGTTGTGGGAAAAGAGGGGTCAATTCAAATTTTTGGTGAGAAACTAACATATGGCGTTCCAGAAGAAGTACTAATGTATCAATTCTGTTCACGCCCATGTTTGGAAAAATGTCACGAAGAAGAAAATGATGAGTTATTAGAGACTTATCTTGCTACAAACTAAATAAAAGACTACTAACCTAAATTACAAAATTAGATTAGTAGTCTTTTCTATTTTAATATCCAAAATATTGGTTTACCCCGTTAGCAATACTTGCTGCAACTCGTTGTTGCATAGTAGGAGACTTCATATTAGCCAAATCTGTGCTATTAGATAAGAAACCTACTTCAAGCAATACAGAAGGCATTGTGTTGTATTTTATAACGTAAAATTCAGCATCTCTTACTCCACGATTTGTACTACCAAATGTAGGTTGATAGTTATTGTGGATGTATGTAGCTAACTTATTACTTTGAGCCGCATAAGGACTTCTGGTTTTGTTGTAATAAGTTTCAGAACCTCTTGCATTTGTTCCTTGATTTGCATGTATAGCCACGAAAACATCACCATGATTTTGAGTAGCTACATTTACACGGCATTTTAATTCGCTTTGATGTGAAGAGCCATCAAGACATTTTCTATCAGAGTCTCTTGTCATCACAACATTGTAGCCTCTTTGTTGAAGCTCAGCTTTTGTTTTTTGTGCAATAGCTAGTGTAACTGTTTTTTCTTGTGTACCATCAACACCAATTGCTCCTACATCTGAACCACCATGTCCAGCATCAATCACAACTGTTTTGTATTTTGGATTTGTTGTGCTATATAAAGCAGGCGCATTAGCATTATAAGCTTTTAAGTATTGAGCAGATACCCATCCTTTTTTATTAACGACTTCTATGTATGCCCATCCAGATGTTTGTGTCGTTACATTCACTACTTGACCCTTTGTTACTGAAAACGCAACTGGTGAAGTAAGGCTTGCTCCGCTACGCACATTTAACTTTGAAGCGGTAACTATATATTTAGTATTTGTTTGTGTTTCTTGTGAAGCAGAAGTCGTGCTCGTTTTACTAACGTATTGAACACTTACCCAACCTTTAGTAGATGAAGTTTCAATTAATACCCATCCAGACTTTTCATCGGTAATTGTTACTGCCGCACCTTTTGATAGTTTAGTTATAATCTTTCCGTCTAATCCTGGCTTAGTTCGTACATTTAAGCCATTTACATTCACTGTGGCTCTTACTTTCTTATCTCCAACATTTAGAGTAAGCTTTTGCCCAACTTTTATTGTATCTGAGCTTAAGTGGTTCCAGTCTTTAATATTAGCTGTAGATACTTTATAAGAGTTAGCAATCTTCCAAAGAGTTTCTCCTGACTTTACTGTATGTGTAGTTTCAGCATTAGCATTGGTTTGAGAGAAACCTAGGAATGCAGCGGTAATTGAAAATAAAGTTATTATTTTTTTCAAAGTAATACCATCCTTTCACCTTAAAATTGCAGTGTGGAGGGATAATACCTTTATTTTTCTTGAAAATGAAGAAAAAAGGTTATTTTTTTAAATGTGTATGGTTTTGCATATATCCAAATATCCCATTAGACCCTGTTTACTATAAAGAAGATTGAAATGAAAAAACGATGATAGCAAATCATCGCTTTTTATATAATGTCGTTAATTATCATCTACTGCCCAGAAGGAGTTACTAGAGTTATTAAAGTGAACTTTTTGTATTCCTTTTGAGGCGAAGAAGTCTTTAATTTTATCAATTAGTATATCGCTTGGATACAAGGTAGTAGACTCCAAATTAACATAAGCATCCTGAACAATTTGAATTTCTACAGTAGAATCAGATTGGTATCTTAGTCTAGCTACCCTGTTTGCTGATGATAAAATTTCATTAAATTCTTCACACATAGTCTTCGTAATTTGCTTTGTCATATTAATCAATCTCCTTTTAATTTTTCATATTATATCTTGATTTTTATAAGATGAAAGAAACAAACCCTAAACTTTTCATTTTAAAAATAAAAAGTTCAGGATTTGATGATGCTTATAATAAAGTTACAATTCCAATAGCAATTAACACGAAGGATATAAGTATACGAATGGACCAACAGCAACCCAAAACATAACTTAATAACTCAACAAAGAATTCGACTTTATCTTCAGTATTTGAAGTATAAATAAAATCAGTAATGGATGTATACAGTTTATGTATAAAAATTACGACTCCAAGAAAAATGAAAACCATAAACTTCTCCTTATCTTTTTAAACAAATATAAGCTGGTGAAATGGGATTTTTAAAGGGAATATATTAAACATTTTCTTTGTTTCTATATATAACATTTTTTGATAAAATCCACCTAACAACTTATCTTTTTCTTTTTTAGTTAAACATTAGATTAATAACCTACTTTATTCCAAAATCAAGTTAATTTAAAATAATTCACTTTTTTTATCACTAATTAAAAAGACCTGCTAAAATTTAAAAAACAAGAATTTGCCAAGTGTAGATTCACAGGAGGAATTTTTAATGAAGATGTCAGAACTAGTTAAAGTAAATTGTGGGAAGTATGCAACAGTTAATCCTTTTCTCTTACAGCACATCCAGGAGAGTAAATCCTCACAGAAGAAATGTACTTGCAATATTTGTGGCGAACCAATTGAAGACGTAGGTGAGGTTTCGTATATTGATGCATTTTTAATGGGCTATAAAGAAATTCGTAATGTGAAGTTTACATGTGTTAGAAAAATGAATAATTTCTTGCAAAACTTAATTAATCATTATGGATGGAGCCCAAAAACAGAAATTACCTTAAATGATATTGGTCCAAATGGTGAACTTGTACAGTATTTCCAATGTGAGTTTTGGCATATGTTAGAGTCTTAAGCGTTAATATATAGTTTTAATAAAATGCCCGTAGATTTATAATTTATATCAATAACAAAAATATGGACACAAAGGAGATTTAAAATGCGATATGTATTAAAACACGAGGGACAATTTGTAAGATGGATTCACTGGGTAGCTACGGTATCACCGAGTTTTAAGCTTTCTAAATTTGGAGAAGCCATGATTGTTGATGATAACTATCTTGAATATCCGCTTGGAAAGTCTAAAAAAACAAGAAAAGAACTTATTCTTGAAAAATATCCAGATGTAGAAATTAAAGAAGTTTCTGTTACGCTGGTTAATTAATAGCTATAGACATTGAAAAAAAGAAGCCTTACTATATTATTTCATATAGTTTAGGCTTTTTCTAATTATTCGCGAACCCCGTGTGCAATTATTTCTTTCGTTTGTCTATCAATTAATAACTTAATATCCCCAGCCGTATTATTTGGGACTTTATACTGTACTAAAACAACCTTTTGAAATTTGTATTTAGAACTCTTGTTATCCCATAAATATTGATAATGAAAGGTTTTTGTTAAGGATACGTTTGCTTCATTCCAATTCCCGCTGGTTTCTGATTTTTCATAGGTACTAAGGGAGTTCTAAGCCATTTTCTGGAAGGTTACTTTTTCTTTTTTACTTAGCGGTTGGTTTGCCATTATGTATTGGGAAATCCCCACTAATATAAGAATTAAAATGCCAATAAATATGTATGTTCTCTTTTTCATTTCTCACCTCATTATTTTAACTTTTGTAATTATATTCCATATGATAAATTAGTCAATTAAACACTCTGTATGAACAAAATAATTATATGAAAACCCCTCACTATGAATATTAGTGAGAGGTCTCTTGGTATTGATTAGCTTGTTGTACAGATACTTTCTGCGTAGGCATCATGACTTGGTTATCATGCATTTTTTGAGCCAATGCATATTTTGTTTCTTGTGCAGCCTTAAAATAGTCTGTATCGTTTATTGTAGCGGTAATTGAAAAGCGATAACCTAAAGGATTAACATCCAGAGAGGATAATCCATATACTTGATACTCTTCTTCATATTCACCGGTTAAACGATTTATTTTTAAAAATTCACGGTTTCTAACATTTAACTCTTCGCAAAGTTCTTCAAGAAGTGCTCGTACTCTTGAAGGGTTTTCATCAAATGAAACTACTACACTTTCAAAGATACGTCTTTTTTCTACTGAACCATTCACAATCTTACGAATCTCTCCATTTGGTACTGTTACAAGTTTTCCGTTTAATAGACGAATCTTAACAATACGGAATCCTATTTCTTCAACTGTACCACCTTCAGGTTCTTCGTTAATATGAACCCAGTCCCCAACACTAAGAGTCTTTTCGAATAAGTTAAAGCCACCAGCTAATAAGTCTCCAATTACACGTTGAGCTCCAAAACCTACAACGGCTGCTATGATACTAGAAGCCACTAATAGCTCTTTTAAGTCCCCAGCAAAAGGGCGAATAGCTGTAATAACAAAGACCGTAAATACTATGTAGCTGGAGGTGTTCTTAAACACGCTCTCAATAGTTTCTTCTTTCTTTTCATCTAATAGATGTGTACGAGCAAAGAAGTGATGTAGGATAAATCGTAAGATAACAATAACTATATAGGCTGCTAATGTAGTTAGAGCCAATGAAATAAAGTAATCTTTTACATTTCCCCAGTCCAATTCTAAGAAGCTCATTACTTCATTTGTAATTTCTTTCACTTTTAATCCTCCTCTGTGGCACTTAATTTTACCTATTCATTATAACGTTAAAATTTGAATTTAGTTACAAAAATTGTTTGGTGGGCATCTACATTATTTATAGGTATTTTGCTAAATAAATGGAAAGCTAAAGAAACTAAGAGGAGAAGTGATGAATGAGAACTTTTAAAATGTATTTCTATTTATTTGGTTACATCGCAACAAAACTAAAATTAATCTCTCAGGCAGAGCAGTTAATATATCAAGGGAAACACAAGGAAGCATACCGCTTAATGGATAAGACGGTAGAGAAGGGTACAAGACGTATTCTAAAAATAGCAGGAGCTCGCACTACGGTTAGAGGACTAGAAAATCTCTCAGCTAATGAGACATACCTTTATGTAAGTAATCACCAAAGTAATATGGATATCCCGTTGCTATTTACTATTATGCCGTACAAACCCACGTTTATTGCAAAAAAAGAGATGGGGAAAATTCCACTTCTAAATCGAGTGTTAAAGGCAAAAGGCTGTATTCTATTGGACAGAGAAAATCCACGAAATGCAATTAAGAATATTAACGATGGCATTAAGTTACTAAACAGCGGAGTCAGTGTTGTACTGTTTCCTGAAGGAACAAGAAGTAAGGGACCGGCTATGAACGAGTTTAAGCCTGGAGGTTTAAGGTTAGCCCTTAAATCAGGCGTAAAAATTGTTCCTGTGACCATTAAAAACTCTTACATGCTTCTAGAACACAACAATGGTAAAGTAACACCAGCAGACGTTGATATCACATTCTCAGAGCCAATTGATACTTCTAAATACAAGGATGCAGTTACGTTAGCTAATGACATTCAAGAAGTCATTCAAAAGAACTTATAAGTTTGGCTATTAAATTTTAATACGTATCCAAAATAACTATTTAAAGTAGAATCTATGTACTATTTTTTCGGAAAATAGATGTGTAGATTCTTTTTTTAATAATTACCTTGTATTGAGATAATAATTAGTGAAATTGGAATCATTTACAGGTATAATTAGGAACTGAAATAGAGAAAAAAGGGGGCTCCTACATGTCCAACAAAAAATGGAGTACAGAAAAAGAACAAAAAGAAACTCAGAAAACAAAACAATTAAAACCTAGAAAGCTAGACACGGTTATTAACTTTTTTACCTTATTAGCAGAAGCATCTGCTTTAGTTGCAAAGGGTTTATTTGGCTTGGTTCGTATAGCTTTGCGACTAACAAAAGAAACAGTAATGAGCAAGCAAGTTAATGTACGTTTAGCAAAAAAGTTATAAAGAACGATTTACATAAGTTTAGTCTGTTTTCACATAGGTGTGGTACAATTTTTGAAATTTCCAAGCTTAATAACTTGTAAGTTTTAAAAAGAAGTGAAGGGAAGTTTCAAATGAATTATAGTGGCAAGGACGATTGGGATTTACAGAATCAGTATGACAAAAACTACAGAGAAGGAAACAGAGAAGAAGTAACGAAAATTGAGCGGGAATTTAATTATCGAGGCTATGAGGATAATGGATTTGGTCATTTTCAAAAGAAAGATGAATCTGATGGTTATTCTAGTGATAGCGGAAGTTCAGGTTCCGGCGGATTTTTATTTGGTTTTAACCCAGGTTTCTTAGTGCTTCTAGTGATATTTGGATTTATGGCTGTTTATGCTTTCGGAATTCTGCCATATGCAGTAGTTAAGATGTTTTTTGTTAAGCTTTATACAGAGCTCTTTCCAGATTTACGACAGTACTATCCTTTAAATAATTCATACAGCAAGGATATGATGCTCGGGAAAATAAAACTAACATACGGTTTAATAAAACCTTTTACATTTTTCACTTCTGTATTTCTGACAATTAGTTTAATTAGTTTCCGTGCTATTAAAATTAGACACTTAACCAGACCAGTTGCTACTTTTATAGCATTAAGTTCATTTTATTTAATGTTTCAAGAGTACCAAAAGGGAGAAGCAACTGTCTTTTCAGGTATCATTTATGTATTAACGTTTATTATTTGT
>Ga0209463_1001106_pt1 | contig 17230 bp, 13 predicted proteins | sample AgamicMgSfrz_FD_187169 | JGI IMG/M metagenome (GOLD analysis project Ga0209463, IMG submission 187169) | Agave microbial communities from Guanajuato, Mexico - Mg.Sf.rz (SPAdes) (version 2) | ecosystem: Host-associated > Plants > Phyllosphere > Phylloplane/Leaf | place: Guanajuato, Mexico... | reverse complement strand
GCAGCATATAAAGACTGAAGCCCCTGGCCTGTTCCATTTTGATCTGCGGCGGCATCGCCAGCTCATCTTTTGCCGTAATCACATCCAGCAATACCGGTCCGTCATGGGCGAAGGCTTCCTGAATCGCGCCGTCCAGATCGGAGGCTTTTTCTACGCGAATGCCTTTTACCCCGCAGGCGTTGGCGATGGCGGCAAAGTCCGGGTTTTGCAGATCGGTGCCGTCGGTCAGGTAGCCGCCCGCTTTCATCTCCATCGCCACAAAGCCCAGCACGCTGTTGTTAAAGACCACCAGCTTTACCGGCAGCCGGAGCTGCGCCACGGTAATAAAGTCGCCCATCAGCATGCTGAAGCCGCCGTCACCGCACATCGCTACCACCTGACGATTCTTGTCCAGCGCCTGCGCCCCCAGCGCTTGCGGCATGGCATTGGCCATCGAACCGTGATTGAAGGAGCCCAGCAGACGGCGTTTGCCGTTCATTTGCAGATAGCGCGCCGCCCAAACCGTCGGCGTGCCGACATCACAGGTAAAAATCGCATCTTCACGGGCAAAGTGGCTTAGCCGTTGCGCCAGGTATTGCGGATGGATCGCCTGTTTGTCGTTGGCTTTCGCCAGATCGTCCAGATCTTTGCGCGCGTCGGCGTAATGTTTTAGCGCATTGTCCAGGAATTCACGATCGTTTTTATTTTGCAGGCGCGGCAGCAGCGCGTTCAGCGTCGCCTTCACATCGCCCACCAGCGCCATATCGACGTGACAGTGGGCGCCGATGCTGCCGGGGTCAATGTCTAACTGAATGATTTTCGCTTTGGTGGGATAGAAAGCGCGGTAGGGGAACCGGGTGCCGAGCAGCACCAGCGTATCGGCGTTCATCATGGCGTGATAGCCGGAGGAGAAGCCGATCAGCCCGGTCATGCCGACGCTGTAAGGATTGTCATATTCAATATGTTCTTTTCCGCGCAGCGCATGCACGACCGGCGCTTTTAAGGTAGCGGCCAGCCCGACTACCTGTTGATGAGCGCCCGCGCAGCCGCTGCCGCACATTAATGTGATGTTTTGCGCATCGTTCAGCAGCGCCGCCAGCTTATCCAGCTCGCTTTCCGACGGCTGAATAACCGGTGGCTGTGGCGGATACCAGGCGGGAGACAGGGTTTCCGGCGCCGGTTTCAGCGCGACGTCGCCCGGCAGCACGATCACGGAAACGCCGCAGTTAAGGATCGCCTTACGCATGGCGATGCCTAAAACCTGCGGCAGTTGTTCAGGGTTGGAAACCAGCTCGCAGTAATGACTACATTCGCGAAACAGCTCCTGCGGATGCGTTTCCTGAAAATAACCGCTGCCGATTTCACTGGAAGGAATATGGGCGGCAATGGCCAGCACCGGCACATGATTGCGGTGACAGTCAAACAGCCCATTAATCAGATGCAAATTGCCTGGCCCACAGGAGCCGGCGCAAACTGCCAGCTCGCCGCTGATTTGCGCTTCGGCGCCCGCGGCAAAAGCGGCAACCTCTTCATGACGCGTGGGCATCCATTCAATGGTGCCCATACGGTTCAGGCTGTCGCTCAGCCCGTTCAGGGAATCCCCGGTGACTCCCCAGATACGTTTTACGCCGGCGCTTTCCAGCGTTTGGGCAATTAGCGCGGCAACGGTTCGCTTCATAGTGGCTCCTTACTGTGGTTGACCATCATCCCGATGGCGAGACGTCAGACGATAAAAAGTCTAGTCAACGCCGCGCCGATCGGGTGAGTCACTATGCAACCGGGTATGTCTGAACGATCAGGCCAGCGCAATATCGCCCGCAGGTTGACAGCTACAGGCCAGCACGTAACCGGCGGCGATTTCTTCCTCCGTCAGGCCAACCGTGCTGCTGGTCTGATAGTCGCCGCTGACCACGCGCGTTTTACAGCAGCCGCATACCCCGGCGCGGCAAACCGCTTCCACCGGCACCTTGTGCTGTTCCATCGCCGCCAGCAGCGACCAGCCCGCCGGAAATGCAGCGTTGCTCAGCTGCTGCGTTGCGCTGCTCAGGTGGTAGCGCACGCCGTTATCCTCGATCGCATCCGCTGCGGGGGCGGTGAACTGTTCACGCAGCACTTTGGTGGCGCCCAGCGCCCGCACCGCACTTTCCGCCGCGTCCATATAAGGCTGCGGACCGCACATCATAACCGTGCGCTGCGCCAGGTTCGGCACCTGCTGCGCCAGAATGTCTGGCGTCAGGCGGCCTGCAAGCATATCGGCTTCCGGCTGCTGCTCGGCAATAATGGTCAGCTTCAGCCACGGGCGCAGCGCCTGCAGCGCTTCAGCGAAGATCACATCACGCGGCGAGCGCACGCTGTAGATCAGATGGACATCGGTTTGCGGGCGATTCGCGTGCAGCCAGCGCGCCATTGACATCACCGGCGTTATGCCGCAGCCCGCCGCCAGCAGCAGATAGTGCGAATCCTGATGCTGCTCGCAGCTAAAGCTGCCCTGCGGATCGGATAACCAGACGAAATCGCCCGGCTTCACCTGCTGCGTCAGCCAGCCGGAGCCTTTACCCTGCTCGATATAGCGAATGGTCAGGGTGATAAAACGGCTCTGGCCCGGCGTCGAGGAGAGTGTGTAAGCGCGTACCTCGTCGCTGTTGCCGATGCGCACCAGCGCAAACTGGCCCGCCTGCCAGCGGTAAAAATCATGGTCGATCAGCGCCAGCGTCCAGACATCCGGCGTTTCCTGAGTAATATGGTGGACCTGCATGCGCCAGGGACAAAGCGTAGTGGTATTCATGGTTTACTCCTGTGGGCCAAGGATCGCAGCAAGGTCGTTTTCAACGGTGGTAACCGGGATCATGCCAAACTCTTTTTCCAGAATGGCGAGCAGGTTATCGGTCAGGAAAGCTGGCGCAGTTGGGCCGGTGCGGATATTTTTCACGCCAAGCGACAGCAGCGTCAGCAGCACGACGATCGCTTTCTGTTCGAACCAGGATAGCACCAGCGACAGCGGCAGATCGTTGACGCCGCAGTTCAGTTTTTCCGCCAGCTTGACTGCCAGCACAATCGCGGCGTAGCTGTCATTACACTGACCGACATCCAGCAGGCGCGGCAGGCCTTCCAGCGTACCGAAATCAAGCTTATTGAAGCGATATTTGCCGCAGGCAAGGGTCAGGATCAGGCAATCATCCGGCACCGCCGTTGCCAGATCGGTGTAGTAGCTGCGTTTGTCGCGGCTGCCGTCACAGCCGCCCACCAGGAAGACGTGACGCAGCTTTTTCTGCGCAGCGAGCTCGATAATGGAATCGCAGGCATCGAGCAGGACGCGACGACCGAAACCAACGGTAATCTCATGGGGAATTTCGCTCCACGGGAAGCCTGCCATACTTTGCGCCTGTTGGATCACCGGCGCGAAATCATCGCCGTCGAGGTGGTTGACGCCCGGCCAGCCCACAATGCTACGGGTCCAGATTCGGTTCTGATAATCGCCGATGGTTGGATCGATAATGCAGTTGGAGGTCATTACAATCGGGCCAGGGAAGCGGGCAAATTCGCTTTGCTGGTTCTGCCAGCCGCTGCCGTAGTTACCGACCAGATGAGGATATTTATTCAGGCCCGGGTAGCCGTGAGCAGGCAGCATTTCGCCGTGGGTGTAGACATTCACGCCGGTGCCGGCGGTTTGCTCCAGCAGCAGCTGCAGATCTTTCAGATCGTGGCCGGAAATCAGGATTGCCTTGCCAGCAACCGGACGCACATTGACCTTAACCGGCTGCGGATCGCCATAGGTGGTGGTCTGCGCTTCGTCCAGCATTTCCATAATGGCAAAGTTCATTTTGCCGATGTGCATCGCTTCCGCCAGCAGCGCGTCGACGTTGTTGGGGCGGGTGCCGAGCCACGCCATGATCTGATGATACTGTTGATAAATATCATTATCGTAGCGGCCATGTACATGGGCATGTTCCATATAGGCGGCAGCGCCTTTCAGGCCGTACAGGCAGAGCAGACGCAGGCCGACAATATCTTCATGGTCGTCACCGGCATTCAGCGCGAACGCCTGCGCCTGCTGCTGTAATACTTCCGCATAACTGCCGTTAAGCGTCAGATGAGCCAGCAGATGTTCCGGCTCGTTCAGACCCAGCACGGCGCAGCGGGCTTTTAGCTGGTCGCGGTAGTTTTGCGCCTGAATGGCGAACGCAATAATGCGATCGGAATCGAAGTTAACGTTGGTTAAGGTTGAGAAGAAAGCGCGCGGCGCAAAGCTGTCAATTTCATGCTCAATGATATTTGCGCTACGTGCGTGCAGCGCCCAGGCAGAAAGGCTCTGCAGCACCGCAATCAGCAGATCCTGCAGATCGGACGTTTCTGCGGTTTTGCCGCACATGCCCTGCGCAAAAGCGCAGCCATTGCCAGCCGGAGTGCGTATTGTTTGCTCACATTGCACACAGAACATTTGGGTATCCCTTTATAAGTTGTATTTTACATGCAACTTATAAAGACAAGCAGGGCTGGCAGGCAAGCGGAGGCTGAAATAATTGCAGCCGATTTGATCTGAAGCAAAAAGAAAAGGGGAGGCGGCCTGAATTTCGGCCGCCTTCTTATCAGGAGGAAAAGAGGGCAATAAGTACCGGCGCCGCCAGGCTCAGAGCGAAGCCATGCACTATCGCGGCAGGCACAATTTCCAGGCCGCCTGCACGCTGTAAAACCGGCAGCGTAAAATCCATTGAGGTGGCGCCGCACAGACCGAGCGCGCCCGAACGGTGACGGCGAATTAAGATCGGAATCAGCATGATAGCGATCAGCTCACGCAACAGATCGTTGAAAAACGCGGCGCTGCCGATCACCGGCCCAAAACTTTCCGTCATCAGAATGCCCGATAGCGAATACCAGCCGTAACCGCTGGCCAGCGCCAGACCGGTGGTTAACGGTAGCCCCAGCATCAGCGCCGCCAGCATGCCGCCGACAAAGGCGCTTAAGCAGACCACGACCGCCACGATTATTCCACGCCGGTTTAGCACAATCTGGCGCAACGTCATCCCGCTGCCGCGCAGCTGGAGACCCACCAGGAACAGCAGCAGGAAGAGCGCATATTCGCTGGCCTGCGTGGCATGATGCAAAAATGTCCAGCCGGTCAGGCCGAGTAAAAAACCTAAGACTACGACGCCTAACAGCTTGAGCGATTCCAGCGCCATATGAAGCCGCGAAGGCAGCGCTTCCTGCTGGTGTTGATGGTGCCAGGGACGCCGTTTTTCCAGCAGGCGCAGCGCCAGCAGGTTACAGGCCAGAATCGCGATCGCGCTGACGCTGGCGATATGCAAAATCGCCAGCAGGTTGGCCGCCAGGTTATCGAGAAACGCCAGGCTGATGCCCATAAAAAACAGGATGATATAAACCATCCAACTGAGTAAGCAGTTAACCAAACGCTGTAAGGTGCGGGATTTAAGCGGTAGCAAGTAGCCGATAATCAGCGGCAGGAGAATAATAAGCAGGCCTGAGTACATATCCCGGTAAATCCATAAGTAAATTTGACGAACCTCACGCTAGCGAAAATCAGCAGAGTCGTAAAGCTCAACGCTGGATTTGTTAATAACTGGCGTCATGGCGGTTATGCGGAAATTAAGTAAATGAAATCAACCAGTCAGTGTTTTTTCCATAAGAGCTGTTTTATGAGGTTGAGTCAAAATTCAGTGGTGTGGCGTAAAAGATGTATTTAATATGCAACTTATGATTACATCCTGAGGTAAAAGCAATGTCATTACGCACACTCTCTCTGGGACAGATTGCCATTGAAATTCCTGGCTCCACCGCGCTGTTTCATCAATACGATCTCGATTTCTGCTGTGGCGGTAAGCATACGCTGGAAAAAATGGCTGAAAAACGCGGCCTGGATATTGATCAGCTGGAAAAAGAACTTCAGCAGCTGACGCAGCAGGAAATGAATGAAGAAGACTGGCGTAATGCGTCGCTCCCTGCGCTGATAGCACATATTATTGAGCGCTTCCATAACCAGCATCGTCAGCAGCTGCCCGATCTGATTAGCATGGCGGAAAAGGTTGAACGTGTGCATGGCGCTAAACCCGCTTGCCCGCCTGGGCTGACCAAAGTGATTCAGGACGTTTATCAGCACCTGAGCGATCATATGATGAAAGAAGAGCGTGTGCTGTTTCCGATGATTGAGCAGGGTTTCGGCTCCCATGCCTCCGATCCTATCGCCGTGATGGAATTTGAACATAATGAAGCGGGCGAGCAGCTGGAGGTGATCAAATCGCTGACCAATAACCTTACGCCGCCGGAAGGCGCCTGCACCACCTGGCGCGCGCTTTACAGCGGCATCGATCGGTTTATCAAAGATCTGATGTTGCATATTCATCTGGAAAACAACCTGTTGTTCCCACGCGCATTGCGCGGCGAGTAATAAATATGACCGACCTCCTGGTTTGTCAGGAGGCGGTATCCTTTCGCGCACGGCTCATCGTCCGGGCTGATAAAGATCAGACTGCCATTTGCTGTTTTTCGCCGCGATATCTTTCTCTCGCCAGGCACTGGCGAGGCGAAATTTACCTTTCTTTTATTACCGGCTTAGCAAAAAATAAAATGTGCTTTTCTTCAGCAGGTTAATCGTGCGAGGCACAAATGGTGTAGCCTGAGATTGCCTGCTCATTATCCTTTGCCAAAGACAGAAAATCGCTCTGCCAGGAATAATCACAGCGAAATAAATGTGGGGTTGAAAGAAATTTCTTAGCCTCCATCTTTATAAGGTGTCCCCAATGCGTTAATAAAAATGCCAGCATCCGTCGCTGGCATTTTTTAGTCGGGTTGTACAGAATGTGTTAGCGCGGTTCAGGCCCGGATGCCTTCAGCGACCTCCACCGGAACGATAAGGCTGGCGTGATTACCTTTAGGGCCTTGATGGACAGCAAACTGTACCTGTTGCCCGGCTTTGAGCGTCCTGTATCCCTCCATCTGGATTGAGGAATAGTGGGCAAAGATATCATCGCCGCCGCCGATCGGGCAGATAAAGCCGAATCCTTTGGCGTTGTTGAACCATTTAACTGTACCCTTCTCCATACTTCTGGTTCCCTCGCAAGACGTTTTTTACTATGTAGGTGAGGTAGTGAAGCTGTAGCGAGTTGTTTAAAACTCCATCAGCTTGTGCTTGTAGAATGTAGAGAAACGAGGGGGAGCGTCAAGCCATCGGCCGGTTCAGGCATTGATAAAATCGTTAAACTTTGAGGTAGTTAACGCTATTGCCAAATTTGTGATAGCGGTCGCGCCTGTAAGGTAATGGATATTTTTCCACCCGCGCGAAGCCTGGCGGCGCGCGTGTTACACTGAATATGGCATGCGGCTTTCGTACCAGTACGCAATACAGATACGACGGAACATTATGGGAAACACTAACGACTGGCTTAACTTTGAACATCTGGCAGAAGAGAAACTGCGCGAGGGTCTCAAGCCGCCTTCGATGTATAAAGTTATACTTAATAATGACGATTACACACCTATGGAATTTGTTGTTGACGTTCTGCAAAAGTTCTTTTCTTATGATATTGAGCGTGCAACGCAACTGATGCTCAGGGTGCATTATCAGGGCAAAGCGATTTGCGGCGTCTTTACCGCCGAAGTGGCTGAAACGAAAGTCGCGCAGGTGAATCGCTATGCTAAAGAGAATGAGCATCCGTTGCTGTGTACGCTGGAAAAAGCCTGATCGGCATTGTGCTATTCCGGCATAAACCGTAGGGCGATAATTGGGGGAGGTGCCTAATGCTCAATCAAGAACTGGAGCTCAGTTTAAATATGGCTTTCGCCAGAGCGCGTGAGCACCGTCATGAATTTATGACCGTCGAGCATCTGTTACTGGCGTTGCTCAGTAACCCGTCGGCCAGAGAGGCGCTGGAAGCCTGTACGGTGGACATCGTGGCTCTGCGGCAGGAACTCGAAGCCTTCATCGAACAAACCACGCCGGTGCTGCCGGTAACGGAAGAAGAGCGCGATACCCAGCCGACGCTCAGCTTCCAACGTGTTTTACAGCGTGCGGTTTTTCACGTTCAGTCGTCCGGGCGCAGCGAAGTTTCCGGCGCGAATGTGCTGGTGGCTATTTTCAGCGAGCAGGAGTCGCAGGCGGCTTATCTGCTGCGCAAGCATGAAGTCAGTCGTCTTGACGTGGTGAATTTTATTTCCCACGGCACGCGTAAAGACGAACCAGGCCCGCAACAGGGGCCGGAAAATCAGATTAACGAAGAGCAAGCAGGCGGGGAGGATCGTATGGAAAACTTCACCACCAATCTTAACCAGCTTGCTCGCGTTGGCGGTATCGATCCGCTGATCGGCCGCGACAAAGAGCTGGAACGTACGGTTCAGGTGCTGTGCCGTCGTCGTAAAAATAACCCGCTGCTGGTGGGCGAATCGGGCGTTGGTAAAACCGCCATCGCCGAAGGCCTTGCCTGGCGAATTGTGCAGGGCGACGTGCCGGAAATCATTAAAGATTGCACTATCTATTCGCTGGATATCGGTTCGCTGCTGGCAGGAACGAAATACCGCGGCGACTTTGAGAAGCGCTTTAAAGCGCTGCTGAAACAGCTGGAGCAGGATGAAAACAGCATTCTGTTTATCGATGAAATCCATACGATTATTGGTGCCGGCGCCGCTTCTGGCGGACAGGTAGACGCAGCCAACCTGATTAAGCCGCTGTTGTCGAGTGGACGTATCCGTGTGATGGGTTCAACCACCTATCAGGAATTCAGCAATATTTTTGAGAAGGATCGTGCGCTGGCGCGTCGCTTCCAGAAAATTGATGTTACCGAACCGAGCGTGGAAGAAACGGTGCAGATCCTTAATGGACTGAAACCAAAATATGAAGCGCATCACGATGTGCGCTACACCGCAAAAGCGGTACGCGCCGCAGTTGAGCTGGCGGTGAAATATATCAACGATCGTCATCTGCCCGATAAGGCGATTGACGTGATTGATGAAGCTGGCGCGCGCAGCCGTTTAATGCCGGTCAGCAAGCGCAAGAAAACCGTTAACGTGGCGGATATTGAATCGGTCGTGGCGCGCATTGCGCGTATTCCTGAAAAAAGCGTTTCCGCAACCGACCGCGATACGCTGAAAAACCTCGGCGAGCGTCTGAAAATGCTGGTCTTTGGACAGGATAATGCGATTGAGGCCTTAACCGAGGCGATCAAGATGAGCCGCGCCGGACTTGGTCACGAGCGTAAGCCGGTAGGTTCTTTCCTGTTTGCCGGGCCGACCGGGGTAGGTAAAACCGAAGTCACGGTACAGCTGGCGAAGGCGCTGGGCATTGAGCTGCTGCGTTTTGATATGTCCGAATATATGGAACGTCATACCGTTAGCCGTCTGATCGGCGCGCCTCCGGGCTACGTCGGTTTCGACCAGGGCGGTTTGCTGACCGATGCGGTTATCAAACATCCGCATGCCGTTGTGCTGCTGGATGAGATTGAAAAGGCGCATCCTGATGTCTTCAACCTGCTGTTGCAGGTGATGGATAACGGCATGTTGACCGATAATAACGGGCGTAAAGCGGACTTCCGTAACGTGGTGCTGGTGATGACAACCAACGCCGGGGTACGTGAAACCGAGCGTAAATCTATTGGCCTGATCCACCAGGATAACAGCACCGATGCGATGGAAGAGATCAAAAAGATCTTTACGCCGGAGTTCCGTAATCGCCTCGATAACATTATCTGGTTCCAGCATCTCTCGCCTGAGGTGATCCATCAGGTTGTTGATAAGTTCATCGTGGAGCTGCAGGCGCAGCTGGATGCGAAAGGCGTTTCGCTGGAAGTGAGCGACGAAGCGCGTGAGTGGCTGGCTGAAAAAGGATATGACAAAGCGATGGGCGCGCGCCCGATGGCACGTACCGTACAGGAAAACCTGAAAAAACCACTGGCTAACGAACTGCTGTTTGGTTCGCTGGTGGATGGCGGATCGGTCGCGGTGAATCTTGATAAAGAGAAGAACCAGCTGACCTATCATTTTGTTAGCGCGGAGAAGCGCAAAACGGAAGGGACCATGCAGTAACTGCATTTGGTATTGATACAGCGTTAATAGCAAAAGGCCGGTTATCCGGCCTTTTTACTGTCTGTGTTCAGTACCGTCTTCTGACGCAGGTAAGATTTTCGCCAGCAGAAACAGCAAAATAATTTAGCAAAGATGGGGAAAAGCGCGAGTTTCGTTGTTATAAAAGCGAAAGGCCAGCGTTAGCTGGCCTTGTTTACATGCAGGCGTTAATGTTCAAATTAACGCAGAACTTTAATTAACGACTACGGAAGACAATGCGGCCTTTGCTCAGGTCGTACGGGGTCAGCTCAACAGTGACTTTGTCGCCCGTCAGAATGCGGATGTAGTTTTTGCGCATTTTACCGGAGATATGAGCGGTAACCACGTGTCCGTTTTCTAATTCCACGCGGAACATGGTGTTAGGTAACGTATCCAGTACGGTACCCTGCATTTCAATATTGTCTTCTTTGGCCATCGAATCCTCTGGGTGGACATCCAAGTTTTGAATCGGCAAGATAATGCCGAATTCCACTAATTATGTAAAGAATTGTTGGTTATTATACCAACGCCCGCATGCTGCAATCGCGCAGCATACAAGCATAACCTTTGTCGTCTGATGACAGTGACGCGAGCGAAGGGGGAATAGCGGCTAAGAATCTGTTTATCGGCCACAGCCAGAAAACAGTTCTGTGATGCGTGGTGATTCCCAGCCTGGTAATTCCGGTGCGCTTACGCAATAAACGGACAACATACCAAACTTCCCTATTATACCACCATTCCTCACGGTTGCGTGTAAAACATCGGCCCGGCGGGAAAAAGCGTATCTGCCTGCCAGCAGGCTTCGCAGACCGGCGTATTCGCCAGTCTGCTTAACGTCAGCAAATACTCAATGCGCGGGATCTCTTTCGCACCCAGCGAGGCGGTATGGGGATTTAATACCTGACAGTCAATCAGCTGTCCGCCATGCTGGCTAAAATGCTGGCAAAAAACCAGCAGCGCTGTTTTCGATGCGTTTTCACTGCGGCTAAACATCGACTCGCCGCAGAAAATTTGCCCCAGCGCCAGACCATACATACCGCCCACCAGTTCTCCGTCGCGCCAGACTTCAACAGAGTGCGCGTAGCCGAGATCGAACAGACGCCACCAGGCGCGTTTGACTTCCGGCGTGATCCAGGTGCCTTCGTCGCGATCGCTGGCGCAGCCTTCGATCACTTCAGCAAAGGCGCGATTCATGGTGACATGATAAGGGGAGCGGCGATGAAATCGCTTCATGCTGCGGCTGAAGTGAAACTCCTGCGGAACCAGTACGGCTCGCGGATCGGGCGACCACCATAAAATAGGATCGCCTGGTGAAAACCACGGGAAAATGCCGCGATGGTAAGCGTTAAGCAAACGCGCCGGACTGAGATCGCCGCCCATAGCCAGCAAACCATTGGGTTCACGCAACGCCATCTCCGGCGGCGGAAAGTTAAGCGATTCCCGTGACAGCTGAATCAGTCGCATTTATCGGATGTCCCGCAGTCTCAGAAGCTATGACTATAGCGTAAACCGCTGCTGAAAATGCCAGTAGCGTCCGCCTTTTGAGATTAATTCGCGATGGTTTCCCTGTTCGATGATCTCACCCTGATCCATCACGCAAATTCTGTCCACTTTATCCAGGCCTTGCAGGCGATGCGTCACCAATATCACCGTTTTGTGGGCGGTAACGCGGGCCAACAGGGCAAGAATGTGCTGCTCCGTTTCCGCATCCAGCCCTTCGGTAGGTTCATCGAGCAGCATAATCGGCGCATCGTGCAGAAGGGCGCGCGCAATCGCCAGACGGCGTAATTCGCCGCCGGAAAGCTGACGTCCACCTTCACCGAGCCAGGCATTCAGCCCTTCGCGGGTGGTTAACAGCGTTTCCAGACCGACCTGTTTCAGCACGGCTGCCAGTTCGGCATCGCTGCTGCCCGGCGCGGCTAACAATAAATTGTCGCGTAGCGTTTGATTAAACAGATGAACACGCTGGCTGACCACGCTGATGGCGGCGCGCAGCACGGATTCGCGCCATTGCGTTAGCGGTCGGCCCTGTAGCCAGATTTCTCCTTCCTGTGGATCCCAGGCGCGCGTCAGCAACTGCAGCAAGGTGGTTTTGCCACAGCCGGTTGGACCGAGCAACGCCACGGTTTCGCCGGGGGCAACCTTCAGTGACAGACGATGAAGGGCAGGGGAAAGCCCGTTCGGATAGGTAAAGGTAACGTGTTTTAACGCCAGCGCGCCGACTTCCGGGGCAGGATCGGCTGGCCCGTCGGGAAACTGCACGCCAGGTCTGGCGTTGATAATCTGGCTGACGCGATCCGCAGAGGAAAAAACCTGGCCAAGATGAAGGAAAGCCGCGCTCACCGGCGCTAATGCTTCAAACGCCGCGAGGCTGCAAAAAACAAACAGGGCGATTAGCGCGCCGGGCTGCGGCCAGTCGCCCACGCCGCCTGCGCTTAGCCAGAGCATTAGCGTTACCGTTATACCGCTAATCAGCAGCAGCAGCGCCTGCGATAAGCCCGCCAGGCTGGCCTGCCGGGACTGCGCCTGTTGCCAGCGTTGCTCGCTCTCATCCAGGTGCCGACGGCTGGATTCAAGACCGCCGTAAAGCGACAGCTCAGCCTGAGCCTGCAGCCAGCGGGTGAGCTGTAAACGATAGCGTGCTCGCTGCGTGGTAATGGTTTCGCCCGCAGGCCGTCCGGCGCGATAAAATAGCGGCGGAAGCAGTAAAAGCGTAAACAGCATCATGCTTCCCAGCGTCAGCGCCAGCGTGACATCCAGCCAGCTCAGGCCGAGCGTTACCACAATAATGACCGCAACCGCGCCGAGGAACGGCGAGATAACGCGCAGATAAAGGTGATCGAGCGTATCCACATCGGCGACAAAGCGGTTTAGCAAATCACCCTGGCGGAATGCGGCAAGTCCCGCAGGCGCCAGCGGCAATAAACGGCGAAAGGTAAACACGCGCAGATGCTGAAGTACCCGAAAAGTCCCGTCATGGCTCACCAGACGCTCAAAGTAGCGCGCGGCGGTGCGGATAATCGCTGCGCCGCGCACGCCCGCTGCGGGAAGCATATAGTTGAAGCTATACAGACCAGCACTGCCGGCCAGCGATGAGGCCGCCAGAAACCAGCCGGAAAGTGTCAGCAGGCCGGTACTGGCAAGCAGTGTGATGATGGCCAACAAAATACCCAGCAGCAGTTGCCAAAAGTGACGGCGCCAGAGCTGCAAAAAAGGACGTAGTTTCGCCATTAGCTCCTCTCCTTCTGGCGATGCGCCAGCAGCGCGGCAAACGGGCCGGACTGGCTGCTAAGCTGCTGCCAGCTGCCGCGCTCGATAATTTTTCCTGCGCGCATGACCCAAATTTCATCCCACTGTGCCAGTTCATTCAGCTGATGCGTAACCAGCAGTGTGGTTTGCTGATGCGACGCCGCCAGCAGGGCACGCATCACATGCTGTTCGCTACGGACATCCAGGCTGGCGCCTGGCTCATCCAGCAACAGCAAGCCGCAGGGTTTCAGCAACGCGCGCGCTACGGCGATACGCTGCGCCTGCCCGACCGACAAGCCCGTAGCCTGATCGCCGATTTCGCTCTCCAGACCCTGCGGCAGGCGGGCAATAAACTCATCGACGCCAGCCAGCGCCAGCACCTCCTGCAAACGCGCGGCGGAAACCGACTGGCCGTTAAGAATATTCTCCCGTACCGTCAGCGCCGGCAGCTGGGGATTTTGTCCGACCCAGGCAATCGCCTGATGCCAGCTGCTACGCTGCAGCGAGCGTAGCTCGTGACCATTAATACGTAACGACCCCTGATAAGGAAGAAAGCCCAGCAGCACATTGACCAGCGAGCTTTTTCCCGCACCACTTTGCCCGACCAGCGCAATGCGACGCCCTGAAGGCAGCGAAAAATCGAGCGGGCCCGCCAGCGGCGTCCCATCTGGAGCAGTAATAATGAGCCCCTGTGCCTCGATCTGTAAGGAGCGATGAGGCGTCAGCGGCTGAGTGCCTTCCGCAGTGTAGTCATCATCCTGTGCGGTCATGAAGGTATGCAGCGCATCGGCCGCACCCGTCGCCTGCGCTTTGGCATGATAAAAGGTGCCTAAATCCCGCAGCGGCTGGAAAAACTCCGGCGCCAGAATCAGGGCAAGGAAACCGGCAAACAGCGTGACGCCGCTGCCATAATGACCAAAATTGAGTTCGCCCAGACAGGAAAAACCGAAATAGACGGCGACGATGGCAATTGAAATCGACGCGAAAAACTCCAGCACCGCCGAAGAAAGGAAAGCGAGTCTTAATACTTCCATAGTGCGCTGGCGAAACGCTTCAGAGGAGGCGGCGATCGCCTCGGTTTCTGCCGCGCCGCGATGAAACAGGCGCAGCGTGTCTAAACCGCGCAGGCGATCGAGGAAATCGCCGCTCAGCCGCGCCAGCGCCAGAAAATTACGGCGATTGGCATCAGCGGCACCCATGCCAACTAACGCCATAAACAACGGAATCAGCGGGGCAGTCGCCAGCAAAATGCAACCAGCGACCCAGTTTACCGGGAAAATCACCAGCAGAATAAGGCAGGGAATGGTGACGGCTAAGCTCATCTGCGGCAGATAGCGGGCATAATAATCCTGCATATCTTCGGTCTGTTCCAGCAGCAAGGTCGCCCAGCTTCCGGCAGGCTTTCCCTGAATCCAGGCGGGCCCAAGCTGTTGCAGGCGATCGAGTACCTGTTTACGCAGGGTGCGGCGGATTTTTTCTCCCGCCCGGTAGCCGACCTGTTCGCGCAGCCAACTGAGCAGGGCGCGAGCAGCGAAACAGGATAAAAGCAGCAGCATGACTGGCAGCCATTGCGCGCGCGGCTGTTGCCCGATAATCAAACGATCCATCAGCGTAGCCAGTAGCCATGCCTGAGCAATAATCAGCAGCGCGCTTAGCAAGCCCAGCAGGGTTGAAAGGGTAGTCCAGGGCCGGGCATGTACGCGTTGTTGACGTAGCCAGCGGGTAAGTTGTTGTTGACGTTTCTTTTCCATCCGAAGCCGTTTCATAAGAAAAGCAGGCTGGCCAATATCGCCAGATACTGTGCCAGCAGAGGCGCAGGCAATGTAGCATGGCGGACAGAAAAAAGGCGACTGTATAACAGTCGCCTCAGGAAAATAGGATCAGTTTATTAACAAGTTACTTATCGTTTTTAACCAGACCATCTAAATAACGTTCTGCATCCAGCGCAGCCATACAGCCGGTGCCCGCAGACGTGATCGCCTGACGATAGGTATGATCCATCACGTCACCAGCGGCAAATACGCCAGGAATGCTGGTTTGCGTCGCGTTGCCCTGCAGGCCGGACTGCACTTTAATGTAGCCGTTTTCCAGCTCCAGCTGACCGGCAAAAATCGCGGTGTTTGGGCTATGGCCGATAGCGATAAACAGACCGGCAACCTCTAACGACTCCGTCAGGTCGCTGTTCCGGGTGCCGCGCAGACGTACGCCGGTGACGCCCATCTGATCGCCTGACACCTCGTCCAGTTCGCGGTCGGTGTGCAGAACGATGTTGCCGCTCTGTACTTTTTCCATCAGGCGATTAATCAAAATCTTCTCGGCGCGGAACGTGTCGCGACGATGAATCAAATGAACCTCAGAAGCGATGTTTGAAAGATAAAGTGCTTCTTCCACTGCGGTGTTGCCACCGCCGACAACGGCGACTTTCTGTTTACGATAGAAGAAACCGTCGCAGGTAGCGCAGGCGGAAACCCCTTTTCCTTTAAACGCCTCTTCTGACGGCAAGCCCAGATAACGGGCGGAGGCGCCGGTGGCGATAATTAACGCGTCGGCGGTATATTCGCCGCTGTCGCCCGTCAGACGAAAAGGGCGATTTTGCAGATCAACCGTATGGATATGATCGAAAATGATCTCGGTATTAAATTTCAGCGCATGTTCGTGCATACGTTCCATTAACAGCGGACCAGTTAGGTCGTTTGGATCGCCAGGCCAGTTTTCAACGTCGGTAGTTGTGGTTAGCTGACCGCCTTTTTCCAGGCCGGTAATCATTACCGGATTCAGGTTTGCGCGTGCCGCATAAACGGCTGCGGTGTAGCCCGCCGGACCAGAGCCCAGAATAAGCAATTTACTGTGTTTGGCCGTGCCCATGAGATCCTCATTAGTTAACTGGCAACATGGAGCCAGATTGTAGGGAATTTAACGGCGCAAAAAAAGCGTTCTGCGATTTTGTTAACAATTGATGCAACAGGTTTAAACGATGAGGCATTCTCGCGGTAACGGCATCATAAAAAAGAGGGCGTAAGGAATAAATCGCAGGCAAAACGCGCAAAATAACCGGTTAAAAATAGCCGTGACGCCAGCTGGCTGGCATGTTCTCCTGATTTTCAATGTTTTGCTTTGACAATCGCCTGCGCTTTTGCGAAAACATTGTGGGAAGCAGAGAATATTTGGGCTATGTAAACAGGGTTTCGTACCAGCTTTTGCGTACAACGCCGAATAAACTCAGTCTGTCATTCGTAATGACGCATGGTGTGGACAGACAGCATGCGTCATGCGGATGGGCGCTGCAATAGCAACAGGCTCTATGTCTTCACTTAACGAAAGACCCTGTACAGTGACGTCGTTCAGGGTATGGCAGGTAAAGGGAAGGAATGAAGAGAGACAATAATAATGGTAGACAATAAAAAACGCCCCGGAAAAGACCTCGACAGAATCGACAGAAATATCCTGAATGAACTGCAGAAGGATGGTCGTATCTCTAACGTTGAACTTTCCAAACGTGTTGGGTTATCGCCCACGCCGTGCCTGGAACGTGTACGCCGCCTGGAACGTCAGGGTTTCATTCTTGGCTATACCGCATTGCTCAATCCGCACTATCTCGACGCTTCGCTGCTGGTTTTCGTTGAGATTACTCTGAATCGCGGCGCGCCTGACGTGTTTGAACAATTTAACGCCGCCGTGCAAAAACTTGAGGAAACTCAGGAGTGTCACCTGGTTTCCGGTGATTTCGACTACCTGCTGAAAACCCGCGTGCCCGATATGTCCGCTTACCGTAAGCTGCTGGGCGAAACCCTGCTGCGTCTGCCGGGCGTGAACGATACGCGTACTTATGTGGTCATGGAAGAGGTTAAACAGAGTAATCGTCTGGTTATTAAAACGCGGTAACACAGGACAGGTGCAAAACCTGGTGGTATTCGGTACACTCCTGTGAATTCATACAGGCACAGCGTCGGTAAACCCG
>Ga0209463_1001105_pt1 | contig 17238 bp, 15 predicted proteins | sample AgamicMgSfrz_FD_187169 | JGI IMG/M metagenome (GOLD analysis project Ga0209463, IMG submission 187169) | Agave microbial communities from Guanajuato, Mexico - Mg.Sf.rz (SPAdes) (version 2) | ecosystem: Host-associated > Plants > Phyllosphere > Phylloplane/Leaf | place: Guanajuato, Mexico... | reverse complement strand
TAAGCGTTGCCATCGAAAAGGGTAATGTATTACCAGAAGATATTTCTTCAATCGGTATTAGTACAGCAATGCACGCATTAATTGCAGTAGATGAAAATGGTGCGCTGTTAACGCGCTCTATTATTTGGGCAGATAATCGTAGTACGAAACAAGCAGAAAAATTATTACAACATATGAATGGACATGAAATTTATAAACGTACAGGTACACCAATTCATCCAATGTCTCCACTATCTAAGTTGTTATGGATGAAAGAAGAGGAACCAGAATTATATAAAAGTGCTTATAAATTTATTTCTATTAAAGAGTATGTTATTTACCAATTATTTTCACGCTACGTAGTTGATTATTCCATTGCTTCTGCTACAGGGTTATTCAATTTAGAAACGTTAAATTGGGATGTTGATGTGTTGGGAATGTTAAATATTTCTACAGAACAATTATCAACTCCAGTACCAACTACATATATTTTATCGGGTATGAAACCGGAATTAGCACAAAAGATGGGGATTCGTAAAGATACTCCAGTTGTTATTGGTGCAAGTGATGGAGTTCTTGCGAATGTAGGCGTTGGTGCAATATCGCCTGGCTCAGCTGCAATTACGATTGGAACAAGTGGTGCAGTTCGAACGATTTCATCAAGTGTTAATACAGATGAAAAAGGAAGAACGTTTTGTTATGCATTAACAGACGAGCATTGGGTGATCGGCGGACCAACGAATAACGGCGGAATATTATTGAGATTGTATAGAATGGGAGATTGATTAATATGAAACTAGGTTTAATTGGATTAGGAAAAATGGGATTCCCATTAGCGGAACATTTATATGAAGACAAGCATGAAGTAGTTGTATATGACGTAAATAAAGAGCTTGTTGAAAAGGCAGGAAAACTAGGAATTACTGCACGTCATACATTAAAAGAAATGATTGCTGAACTAGAAGCTCCTCGTACAATTTGGGTAATGGTACCTGCTGGAGAAGTTGTAGAGTTAGTACTAAAAGATGTATATCCATTATTAGAGGAAGGCGATATCGTTATTGAAGGCGGAAATTCATTCTATAAAGATACGTTACGCCGTGCAGAAGAAGCGAAAAGCTTTGGTTTACATTACGTAGATATCGGAACATCTGGTGGTGTAGAAGGAGCGAGATACGGTGCTTGCTTAATGGTTGGTGGAGAAAAAGAAATTTATGATCAATTAGAACCTTTATTTAAAGATTTAGCGGTAGAAAATGGGTATTCTTATGCAGGCCGCGTTGGTAGTGGGCATTTCTTAAAAATGGTACATAACGGTATTGAGTACGGCATGATGCAAGCAATCGCTGAAGGGTTTGAAGTGTTAGATAAAAGTGATTTTGATTTCAATTATGAAGATGTTGCAAAAGTATGGGCGAACGGATCAGTTATCCGTGGCTGGTTAATGGACTTAACTGAAAAAGCATTTGCAGAAGATCCGAAACTAGATGGCATTAAAGGTGTAATGAACTCTTCAGGAGAAGGGAAATGGACTGTTGAAACGGCACTTGAACTGCAAGCAGCGGCACCGGTAATCGCGATGTCACTATTTATGCGCTACCGTTCTCAAGAAGATGATACATTCCATGGAAAAGTAGTTTCAGCACTACGTAATCAGTTCGGCGGACATGAAGTTGTAAAAAAATAAGGATGTTTTTGAAAAGAAACTTGTGCATAAGCGCAAGTTTCTTTTTTAGAGCTTAAGAAATCACTAATTTTAAAATAGCAATCAGTCATTGTTTTTTATTACAAATGACAGCTTCAACGTTCATCGATTGAACAATGTATTCTATATTTTCGTCTTTAACTAATAATAAAGTTGTAAAGGATTCATACATACTCATAAATGCTTAATCCTTGTTTTCGTTAGTAATAATTAACTCATTCTAGCTAATGTCCCAATATAAAAATAAGAATAAATAAAATGAAGTTTTCATAAATAGTAAAAGGATGCTTATGTCATCAGTGTAGCTATGAAATGGTGTTACATATGAAAAGAGCGTGTTAATAAAATATGAGGTGGTTAAATGGGAAATGAGCAAGTGAAGAATGTAGGGGAAGAAAAAAAATTATGTCTTTGTATGATTGTTAAAAATGAGTCTAGAATTATGGAAAGATGTTTAAATGCTACAAAATCAATTGTAGATTTTGTTTCTATTTGTGATACTGGATCAACTGATAATACACCTGAAATTATTGAAAATTGGTGTGAAGAAAATGAAATTCCTGGAACAGTTCATCATGAACCATTTAAAAACTTTGGTTATAATAGAAGTTTAGCTGTTTCATTAGCACAAAAAACATATCCAGAAGCAGATTATTTATTAATATTAGATGCAGATATGATATTAGAAGTTGATCCTGAGTTTGATAAGACTAGTTTAACGGAAGACCATTATCTTACACTGCAATATGATATTCATATTAAATATTGGCTTACACGGCTTTTAAAAGCTTCTTTACCATGGAAATCTGTCGGTGTTACTCATGAGTATTGGGATATAGATCGTTCCAAAGTTGGAGCGAATTACAATACGAGAGTAGCTAGGCTAGAGACGCTTGTCGTTAATGATCCTGGGGATGGCGGTAGTAAAGCTGATAAATTTGAAAGAGATGAGAGGTTGTTGTTACAAGGAATAAACGATCCAGAAACAACGCCAGACTTGCATATAAGATATTTATTTTATTTAGCCCAAACTTATTTTCATTTAAGTCAATTTGAAGATTCAATTAAATGGTATAAAAAACGAGTGGAAGCAGGCGGATGGGTTGAAGAGGTATTCTACTCGTTATTGAGAATAGGATTTTGTTATGAACAATTAGCGAACCGTTCAGCAAATAAACAACATGAAGTAACAGAAGCGGATGAAAAAGAAAATGCTAAGAAGCAAGAAGAACAATATACAGCATTAGCTGTTCTTTATTTTCAAAAGGCGTGGGAATATAGACCAACTAGGGCTGAGCCGTTATATCAACTTGCAAGAATGTATCGATTAAAATCTCAAAGCAATATTGCTTTGATGTATGCCCTGCAGGGAAAGGAAGTGCCTTTTCCGAAAGATGATCTTCTATTTGTAGATTATCATGTGTATGATTACTTATTTGATTATGAGATTTCTATAAATGCTTTTTATATACCACATAAAAAACATTTAGGTGCAGTATCACAAAAATATTTAGAATCGAAAAAAGAAGAGTTACCATTGCATATAGCAAATATGGTGGAAAGTAATGCGAAATTTTATTAAATACAATTTCGGTTAAAGGAGTAGTGGAGTAATCATGGAATTAATACGATGGGCGCTAGAACTAGGGGAATCGGTGCATGGAAATACGTATGAAGAATTGATGCCACTACTAGATTACTATTATGATCGTGATCATTTAAAAGCGTATTGTATCGCAAATCTTCTTTTAGACATGGACGTAGCAGATGAACATCGGCAAAGAATTGAATTAAGAAGGTGCATTGCTGCTTATTATGCTGGATTATATAAAGTAGCAAAAAAACATGCAAATGAGCTTTTACTGAAATATCCGGATGTGGATTTATATAAAAATAATTTAAGGTTAATGGAAGCATATTTGAATAAAGGATATGATTATTGTCTGTTTATATGCCCAAAGACGTATGGGAGCTTCATAGATGTCGCGCGAGCTTTGAAATGGCGATTAGAGCAGGAGGGAAATACAGCAATCATATCAGAAACAATACTAGAAAATGTGAAAAATACAATTGTTTTTGGAGCGCATACATATGCACATAACCCGAATCTACTTCCGAAAAATGCAATTATTTATAATCTAGAACAGCTATATGAAGGAAGCCCTTATGCGCACCCACTTTATTTAATGTTATTAAAAGATAAAGAAATTTGGGATTATAGTAAACAAAATATAGAATGGTTAAAACAAAAGGGAGTAGGAAAAGAAATAAAACATGTAGGAATGAACTATGCACCAACTTTAGAAATAAAAAAAGATGTATTTGAAGATGAGATTACGGAAGACATTGATATACTGTTTATAGGTGCTCTTAATCCGAGGCGGCAAGCTATTTTGGATCAATTAAAAGCAGTTGCACCCAATTTAAATATTGTTTTTAAAAATAATGCTTGGGGAATTGCTAGAAATGAGCTAATTGCTAGGTCTAAAATTATTTTAAATATTCATTTTTACTTATCAGGAATTCTTGAAACACCACGTGTTTCTTATGCAGTGGCAAATAAGAAGTTTATTATTTCGGAAAATAGTAATCCCGAAGACGAGATAGAGTGGCCAGGAATTGTATTTACTTCGTACGAAAAAATGATAGACAATATAATGAAATATGTAGCCTTACCAGAAGAACGTATCAAATTAGCAGAAAAAGCGTATAACCATTTTGAAGCTAAAGGTAGTATAGGCATACTGAGTCCTAAAGGGGAGAAAAAATAATTGTGAAGAACTCATACTTTCGTATGAGTTCTTTTTTTTCTTCTATCATACTATTTTATCAAGATAGTTCCCTCTTTATAGTGTGTTTTGTATAGAAATTTCTGATAATATATAAGTGTAACTTGAAAACAAAGGGGAGAAATAATGATGAAACTAGTTGTTATTAACGGTACACCAAGAAAATTCGGTAGAACTCGCGTGGTAGCAAAATATATTGCAGATCAATTTGAAGGGGAATTATATGATTTAGCGATAGAAGAGTTACCGTTATATAACGGGGAAGAATCACAACGCGAATTAGAAGCGGTAAAAAAATTAAAGGCGTTAGTGAAAGCTGCTGATGGGGTAGTATTATGTACACCAGAATATCATAATGCGATGAGCGGCGCGCTGAAAAATTCATTAGATTACTTAAGTAGTAGTGAATTTGTTCATAAACCTGTCGCATTACTTGCGGTTGCAGGAGGCGGTAAAGGTGGAATTAACGCATTAAACAGTATGCGCACTGTTGCTAGAGGGGTATATGCAAATGCAATACCAAAACAAGTGGTGCTTGATGGACTTCATGTACAAGACGGTGAACTCGGAGAAGATGCAAAACCATTAATTCATGATTTAGTTAAAGAATTAAAAGCATATATGAGTGTATATAAAGAGGTGAAAAAGCAACTAGGAGTTGAGTGATATGTCATCTCTATATAAAGATTCACGCTTGTATTTCATTCTGGGGGCCAATAGTCTATCAGCTATTGGTTCCGGAATTGTAATGATAACGATTCCATGGTTGTTAATTAAAGAAAGTGGAGGGGAGACAACGTTTGGCTATGTTTCCATCATCTCAACTCTAATTATGTTTTTATTAACGCCATTTATCGGGCAAAGTATTGATCGCTTCTCAAGAAAATCTTTATTGTTATGTAACGAAGGAATCGGGATAGCCGTAATCGGAATAATGGTTATATGGGGATTTGCGGGGCAATCCTATCATTCTATTCACTATATTCTTATTTATATAGCAGGGTCTTTTTACTATTTGTTATTTTATCCTACAATTTTTGCATTTAACCAAGAAATTTTTCAAGCAGAACATTATAAAAGTTTAAGTGGGACGATGGAAATACAAGGACAGTTAACACAAGTTATTTCAGGAGCAGCCGCGAGCTTCCTAATTGAAATTGTGTCTTTGAAGTGGATTTTGTTAGTAGATATGTTTACTTTTGTAGGAGCACTTTTCCTGTTCTTATGTATACCATACGTAAAGAAAAAGGAAGTAAAAAAGAAAGTAACATTTAAGAAGCAATTGTTCGAAGGAATTCACTTTATGAAAAAACGTCCCAAGCTCTTTTGGTTCTTACTGGCCACTTATATGCCGTTTATCGGTGTCATGATGGCAAATTATTTAATACCAGTTTATATTTCGGATATACTCAAAGCCAATGCCTCTGTATATGCAATAGAGGGCATGATGTATGGTGTCGGAGCGGTTGTTGCAGGGATCTGTATTCCACTTATAATGAAATATGTGAAAACAGAAGTTTCAATCGTTATGACGATGTTCATTTATGTAATTTCAATTACCGTAATGATTATTGAACCTTCCGTAATTTTGTTATATGGACTTGCGATTTTACATGCGATTGGAAATGCGGGGACAAGAGTGGCGAGAAATGTATTGATGATGGAGGAAATTCCAAACGAAGTAATGGGACGCGTAGACAGCTTATTTCGATTAATTGGTACAGGAATACGAATTGTATTATTAATGCTGTTTACAGCTGGTGTATCTAAAGCTGGGGTAATGCTCCCTTTTTACGTATTAAGCTGCATATTGATCTTTTCATTAGGAATCGCTATTTATTATGTACTTTCACAACGTAAAGTAGGGACGAACGTTTCAAATAAATCAATCGTATAAAAAGTTCTTCTGCCTTCCTATTTTTTTCTATATAATAAAAAGAAAGGGAGTGCAAACTTATTTATGAACAAATGGATCTTGCTTAGCATCTTATTATCACCACCAATATACATTATTTATATGACGTTTCAAATGAAGAAAGTTGCTCGTGAAAAGTTGAGCCAAGACTCTCCGTACGTTCTTATACTGGGTGCAAAGTTATTTGGAGATAGACCGTCTTTATCTCTTCGAAATCGTTTAGATGTAGCGCTGGAATATTTATATTCTCATCCTGATGTAAAAGTAATTGTTTCAGGCGGTCAAGGGGAAGATGAAGATATACCAGAAGCTCACAGTATGAGAAACTATTTAATGGCACATGGTATAGATGAGAGTCGTATTTTAATAGAAGACAGCTCTACAAATACGTATGAAAATTTAAAGTTTAGTATGGATTTATATGATGTGAAACATGCGGTAGTTGTAAGTAATACGTATCATTTATATAGAACGAAAATAATTGCAAAGCGTTTAGGTATGAAGATGGAGGCACTAGCTGCTGAAACACCAATGCGTTCTAAGAGAAAAATGTATGTGCGTGAATATGCTGCTATAATGAAAACAATATTGTTAGACCGTTAGAGCTCAAATGTGAGCTCTTTTTTTGTGGAATAATGCGTATCATTTGAAATGAATTCCATATTCCATCAAAATAAAGAAAACAACGATAAAGGAGTTGTATTTGTGATTCAGTTTAATCAAGTGTCAAAATCATATGAAGATGGCACAAAAGCAGTGGATTCATTGCATTTAGAAATTAAAAAAGGAGAATTTTTTGTTCTCATTGGTCCGAGTGGTTGCGGGAAAACAACGACAATGAAGATGATTAATCGTTTAATTGAAACGACAGAAGGCTCAATTTTAATCGATGGAAAAGATATTCAACAATATAATATTAATGAATTACGTTGGGATATAGGGTACGTGCTGCAGCAAATCGCTTTGTTTCCGCATATGACAATTGCAGAAAATATTGCAGTTGTTCCTGAAATGAGAAAATGGAATAAAGAAAAAATAAAAGCCCGTGTCGATGAGTTGCTACAGATGGTCGGGCTAGAACCAGATGTATATCGTAATCGTATGCCTGATGAATTGTCAGGGGGGCAAAAGCAACGTGTTGGTGTCGTAAGGGCATTAGCCGCAAATCCGAAAATCGTTCTTATGGATGAACCGTTTAGTGCGTTAGATCCGTTAAGTAGGGAACAGCTTCAGAAGGATATTGTACAATTGCAAAAAAAGATTCAAAAAACAATTGTGTTCGTAACGCATGATATGCAAGAAGCGTTATCGCTTGGAGATCGTATTTGTATTATGAAAGAAGGAAAAGTTGTTCAATTAGATACACCAGAAGGTATTATACATAATCCGAAAAATGAATTTGTAGAGGAGTTCATTGGAAATCGTGGACGACCTTGGTATGAGGGGAAAAGTATAGAAGATGTATTACCACTTGATGAAAGCATGCGGGTAGAAGGGGAGGCACTATCATTACATTCTTCTTTACAAGAAGCATTAGTTCGTGTACGAGCTGAAGAAGTCGTTCCAGTTGAAGAAAATGGTCAATATGTTGGTGCTTTAACAAGTCGTCATATTGTCAATTACATTGTTGAACAAATGAAGGAAAGAGGCTAAACAGTGACTGATTTTATACAAACGTTCCAAGAACGAAAAATAGAATTACTAACTGCATTAAGTGAGCATTTACAAATATCGCTTATTTCATTATTTTTTGCAGTAATTATTGCAGTGCCACTTGGCATTTTATTAACGAGAAAAGAACGACTGGCTGAGTTTATAATAGGAACTTCAGCAGTAATGCAGACGGTCCCATCGCTTGCATTACTAGGACTCTTAATTCCGTTAGTAGGAATTGGCAAACTTCCAGCCATTATTGCATTAGTTGTGTATGCACTATTACCTATTTTACGAAATACATATACAGGAATAAGGGGATTAGATGAATCTCTAATAGAAGCAGCGAGAGCTATGGGGATGAATAGTTGGAGAAGACTGTGGAAGGTAGAACTTCCTCTTGCCTTACCAATTATTATGGCCGGTATTCGTACGGCGATGGTATTAATTGTTGGAACAGCTACATTAGCAGCTCTTATAGGTGCTGGTGGGCTCGGTAAACTCATTTTACTTGGTATCGATCGGAATGATCATGCGCTTATCATTTTAGGGGCCGTACCAGCCGCGTTACTCGCTTTATTCTTTGATGTAGTACTTCGCATACTTGAACAACCAAAACGCTCTTCTAAGCGTGTTATATTGACGATATGCATCGCTCTTGTAATGGTCGCCGCTCCATTTCTTTGGAATACGCAAAAGAAAGATATTGTTATTGCGGGGAAACTTGGATCAGAACCTGAAATTTTGATTCAAATGTATAAGCAGCTTATTGAACAAGATACCGATTTACACGTACAATTAAAACCAGGTCTTGGAAAAACAGCGTTTGTATTTGAAGCGTTAAAATCAGGAGAAGTAGATATATACCCAGAGTTTTCAGGAACAGCTTTATCTACTTTCGTGAAGGAAGAACCGAGAAGTACAAATCGTGATGAAGTATATGAACAAGCTCGCATAGGAATGGAAAAGAAATATAATATGGCCATGTTGAAGCCAATGGAGTATAACAATACATATGCATTAGCTATGCCGAAAAAAATAGCAGCTCAAAATAATATAAATACAATTTCTGATTTAGGGAAAATTGCACAGGATGCGAAAGTAGGATTCACATTAGAATTTGCTGATCGTGAAGACGGTTATAAAGGAATGAAAAAATTATATAACTATAAGTTTTCAAATGTGAAAACGATGGAACCGAAACTACGTTATAGTGCAATTCAATCAGGGGATGTTAACGTAATCGATGCATATTCAACAGATAGTGAGCTGGAGCAATACGGACTTAAAGTACTAAAAGATGATAAAGGATTATTCCCACCATACCAAGGTGCACCATTATTAAGAAAAGAGACATTACAGAAATATCCTGAACTTGAAAAAGTGTTAAATAAATTATCTGGGAAGATTACAGATGAAGAAATGCGAAAAATGAATTATGAAGTAAATGTGAATGGGAAAAGAAGTGAAGAGGTTGCGAAACAATTTTTACAAAAGGAGAATTTAATTCGTTAATTTTACAAAAAATATACAAATTTATATGTGTGAAATGACCGTTCATTACAAAATGAACGGTTTTTTTGTGCATACTTATACATTTTTTCAAAAAAGTATTCCATTTTTCTTCATTTTCTTTTAGAATAAGTAATGTTTTCCTGAAAAAATATAAGAGAAACGTCTATTAGAGAAAAGGTGACTTTAATAGTTGAACGAACATAACACCTAGAATGACAGATGGGGTGGTACAAATAGAAAAGAAGTTAGGGTTTTTTCCATTAATTGCATTAGTAGTCGGAACAATGGTTGGTGGCGGTGTTTTTAGTTTACCGCATGATTTAGCAGTAGGAGCGAATAGTGGATCTATAATAATTGGCTGGTGTATTACAGCGATGGGAATGATTCCACTTGCGCTCGTATATCAAACGTTAGCAAGACAAAAACCGGAGCTTGAGGGCGGAATTTATAGTTATGCACGTGCTGGTTTCGGTGAATATATTGGATTTAACAGTGCTTGGGGATACTGGCTAGCAGGAATTTTAGGAAACGTTGCAACAATCATGTTACTGTTTAGTACATTAGGTTATTTCTTCCCCATTTTTAAAGGCGGAAATAATGTTGCGTCTATCGTTGGAGCATCGCTTTTATTATGGACACTTCATTTTCTAATTTTATTTGGAATTCGTGAAGCATCAATTATGAATGTGATCGCAACAATAGGAAAATTGGTTCCAATCGTATTATTCATTGTTGCCATGGTAACAGCGTTTCGATGGGATACATTTACACATGATTTTTGGGGAGAAGGAACTATTTCAGTTTCCTCTATACTTGGTCAAGTGAAAAATACAATGCTTGTAACTCTTTGGGTTTTCATTGGGGTTGAAGGAGCGGTAGTATTATCTGGAAGAGCAAAAAATAGTCGAGATGTAGGTAAAGCGACAGTATTAGGGCTTATTTTAGTAATGTCTATTTATATTTTAATTTCTGTTCTATCAATGGGAGCGATGACAAGGGGAGAGCTTGCTGTTTTAGAAACGCCGTCAATGGGACATGTATTAGAACATGTTGTTGGGACATGGGGCGCAGTTGCGATTAATATCGGATTAGTTGCTTCACTTGTAGGTACATTAATAGGTTGGTTTTTACTTGTTTCTGAAATTTCCCACGTAGCAGGAAAAGATGGCGTGTTTCCGAAAGTCTTTACAAAAACAAATAAAAAACAAACGCCGCATATGGCATTATGGATCTCAAATGGTGTTGCCCAAATTATCTTTATAATTGTTCTGTTTTCAGAATCAACATATCAAATTATGTATTTCATAGCATCAACATCAATTTTAGTACCATATTTATTATCAGCGTTATTCCAATTTAAATTGGTAATTACAAATGAACTAAAAGATGCAAAAGTAAAAAACGGTTTGCTAGCTTTAGCTGCTTCCATTTACTCTGTATGGCTTATTTATGCAGCTGGTTTAAAGAATTTATTACTCGTTTCAATCGTATATGGAATCGGGATTATTGTTTATATGTATGCAAGAAAAGAAAAAGGGAATCGTTGTTTTACTGGCATAGAGAGATATGTAATGTGGGCAATTGTAGTTGCAGCTGTCACATCTCTTTATATGTTATTGACTGGAAATATAAAAATGTAAAAGTCCTTTTCATTTAAAGGGCTTTTTTCTTTGTCTAGAGAATATTTAATACATAAGATATTCAGGAGGGATGAAAATGGAAGAAAAAGAACAGTTGACTAGAATTGCTGATTTAGCGAGTGAAGTAAGGAAAGTATTAGTGCAAGAATCTTTTTTTAATCATCATCCTGAACTGCGAGGAGTGATTGAAAATTTAGCGAGTGCTGTAGAGAATTTGGCGGAATTACAGCAAAATAAAGATGAAAACGCTGAAGATCGATTACGATATGTACTTGCTAAAATAAAAATTGCCCATAATGCCATTTTACAAGAAAAAAAAGCATTTCCATCTCATTAATATACGTTTTCATTTTGAACCTGGCGGATAACGTCAGGTTTTTTGTTTCTAGTTTTGTGTTTCTTTCATACACTAAGAATAGTATGAAAAAAAGAAGGTGACGAAGGTGAAATTACATAAAGCTCTTCAGCCAAGTTTTATAAAACGAATGTACTATATGAGGTTTATCGGAAAGTTTACAAAAGCAGAGAGAGAGAAGAGTGGAGAAAATTTCTTTGTACAATGCCTATCGCCAATACCATTCACGTTACAAGAGCAATTAAAAAATGAAGCATACGTATTTGAAGGTTTATGTAGCAATAAAAAGAATGAAAAAGTCTTTTCGGAATTAAAGAAAAGAAAATTAGAAAAACAATTGGTTATGTTTCGTCTCTATTATGAAAGAGGACATATATACGTGGAGTTAATTTGTGCAGAAGAACCGCGAGAAATGGCAAACGACTATAAAATGATTCCAGTACCTAAAGTTTCCGATTATAGAAAGGGAGAGTCTTTAGAAAGAAAACTTAGTAATGGTTATTTGTCATTTCTAATGCCAAAATATCCGAAAGACTTTGAGCCTCCTGAATTATTGTGGCACGAGGGAAGGTTATATGGAAATATATCTTTAAAGTCATCATCAATTAGTTCAATCGCATATTTTGAACAGCAGCGGGAATGTAAGTATATAGAATTAAATGACTGGATGAAGTATGTAGAAATAGCGGTAGAAGATCAATTATATTTTGTAAGCAATCATGTGTATGAGCAATTAAAAAAACGAATGACTGAAGAAGGTAAGCTTGTAGAGGTAGAGGAAATAAAAGTGCATAAGGATGAATGGGAATGGGATGAGCGTGAATCCGTCTTTTTACAGTATGTAAAAAGTTTTGTGCGTAATAAAGGGATATATTTGGATGAAACGGATATTTATAATTTTCATATAAGCGTAAAAACAAATATGTTGACGATTCTTGGTGGTATACCAGGCGCTGGGAAATCCCGTTTTGTGCAAGCTTATGCAGAAGCACTCGGATTAAAGTATGGGGAAGAATTGGTTTGGATTCCGATTTCACCATCGTACCAAGAACCACATGATTTACTTGGTTACCTTCACCCAAATGGTACTTTTATTGAAAGTGAAACAAAATTAGTTAGGGCATTAATGAAAGCAAAAGAAAATCAAAATCAACTGTATATAATCGTTTTTGATGAAATGAATATGTCACATATTGAGCATTGGTTTACTCCGTTTCTATCTGTTCTTCAACTTGAAAAGCAAAACCGTATTTTAAATTTGTATGAAGGTGTACAAGAAAAAGAAAATCCAATTCCACCAACAATTGAAATTGGAGAAAATATTATATTTGTAGGTACTGTAAATTTTGATGAAACAACGAAAGAGCTCTCAGATCGATTATTAGATCGGACGAATGTAATAACTTTACGAAAGATTCCGTTTTGTGAGATGTGTATGGAACAAGAGAAAGTTGTATTACAACCACCTCTGAAAGTAACTGCAGGAGAATTTCGCATAAATTGGGTCAGGAATAAATCAATGATTGAAGTGTTTTCTGAAGAAGAGTTAGAGCTATTAGATAAGTTACATGGTGTATTGTCATCACACGATGCGTCAAAGGGAATTTCTTTTCGATGTGCAAACGCAATAGCTACTTACTTGCAAAATATACCGTTCCAAAATAATCATTCCTATATGATCAGTAGAGAAGAGGGATTTGATTTACAAATAAAGCAACGTGTATTGACGAAAATAAGAGGGACTGAAATGATGGTGGGTTCTTTACTTTCAGAAGAAGTAAAAAGGGGAGCGACATTAGTACCTCTCTTGCAATCTCCACTTGCAAACAGAGTATCTACATTTGAACACTCTTTAGCATATATAAGAGAAAAGCGTAGAGAACTGGAGTTGTATGGCTATGCAAAATGAAGGGCGATATGAAACAGAAATCGTTGATACGAAAGAAACACTTCCTTTTGTATTAAAGTTAATCATTGGAACAGAGGCAAAAGGGGAATATATTTTATTAAATCGTCTTTGTACATCTACTACAGCATTAGTTCAATGTATTTATAAAGTACAAGAATTAAAACCAATCAGATTGCATTACCATTATGAAAGTCCAATGAATATTACTTTTATATGGAATAAAGTATATGAGGGTCAGAAAAATATAAAAGAGTCAAAGTATGAAATAAATGAAAAAAAACAAAAAGTACTAATATATGAACATGGTAAAACAGAATTCTTTTATCCATGGCGTTGTGGTTTATATCATTTTGAAGTGAATATAGAAGATAGAACGTATTATGGCGCTTTTCAAGTCGTCCCTAAAAATTTTTTTGATGACCAATTTGAAATGATTCAAAACTATGTGAAATCAATTTTAAATGAGTTGATTTTAGATAGAGGTTATTATAAAAAGACTTTCTCTACACTTAGTGATATTGAAGATTCTTCTTATTTAGTGTTACTTAGAAAGTTGCCGCAAAAAATGAAAAAGATAAAGCAAATTTTTAAGAAAATAGAATCGAGTTCAAAATTTATACATGAATATAAATGGGAAGAAAAGGAGCGTAAAGCAACGAGAAAAGGAACCGTAGTAGCGGATAGAAAACCGTATGCAAAATATTATAATCGTAAGTTTATAGAACAAAAAAATAGTAAGGAAAATGCATTTCTTAAATTTAAAGCGATGCAATTTTATCTCTATTTACTTGAAGCTGAAAGTTTTTTGTGCCAAACAATTGAAATATTAGAAAGAGCAAAAAGGAAGAAATCTGAAGAATTTCAAGCTGTAAAAACGATTATACAAACAATTGAGCGTAATGGATCAGTTACCGATAGAGAGAAACAAAAATATAAAAATTTACATTTACTAAAAGAGGCGGATTTACGAAAAAGTTCTATGAAGATACAAGAATATAAAATATTAGCGCATTTTGTACATGAAAGTGTACAATATTTTCAAACTTTAACGCATTCTCCATTTTGGAGAGAAGTTTCTGAAACGGGTAACATGAACACACATAATTTACCGATACCACATCAACAATTACTACAGCATTTAGATATACTTCCACAATATACAGAACAATCCCCATCTTTATTATTTGTTTATAAACCAACATTTTTAGTGTATGAATACTACGCTTTTTTTATCGTTATTTCTATGTTAGAGCAAATTGGTTTTGAGGCTAGAAATTCCATTCGTGAACAAATACAGGAACATTTTTATGTTGATGGATTACAAGATGGAACGACAGTAGTTTTACATCGAGATGATATTAGAGTGAATGTCGCATTTAATGATTTAATTGAAACACATCCACTTATTGCATTAAGTAAAGGGAGTAATTTTTATAATGGAGAAGACACGAAGAAGCCAGATATTCGCTTAGACTGTTATGTAAAGGAAGAAGAGAAATATGTATATCAATCTTCTATTATTATTGAAGTGAAGTATAGCCCAATGTACAATATTTTTCAGCACGTTGGAAATACAAAAGCAACTGAGCAAATGTATAAGTACTGGTCTATAAAATATGTAGAAGAACAGGATGGAAGACGAGTCTATTATCGAAGGGCCATTTATGAAGTCATTTGTGTATATCCAGGAAGTCATATGCACAGTAAAAAAATTGAGTCTGGGTGCGGTATGTTCTTGCAACTATATCCATATAAAACGAAACAAGGAGAAGAGAAATTAGCTGGAAAACATGGAATGGTACAAATTTTTGAGAAGTGGTTAAAAAGCATTAAGAAGTAAAAGAAATCCTTTTTCATAAAGGATTTCTTTTAGATTAAGCAGAATTATATGCAGTATGGAAAGAAGCATAATACGATTTGAATTTGAAAGTAATCTAAATATGTTGTAAGAAGAGCGGTACATGAGGGATAAAAGACAATAAAGGTGGAATTTAATTCATTTTACAGAATATAATAAGTCGTAAATATTTTTAGTTGCATACGAAGATTTGTTCTTATATGATAGATAGTGAAAGCGTTATCAAAAACAGAGCGGCGATGGGAAAGGCGGGTATATATGTTCCAGCGTGTTCAAACAAAGGAAGAACATTTTTGGTTCGAGCAACTATGGGGAGATTTTTGTGAAGAAAGAAACTTAATGTTCGTAGAACGTAATTTAAATCCATCACGATTTTTATTAATAGAAGATGAACATCATATCGGTACAGTAGAATGTATTAAGTATACGGTACCAGAACAATCGAATTCTGAGTTTTTCTATCCGTTTTCTAAAAATGAATTAGTGAAAGATTTGAAAAATGTATATGAAATAGGCAAGTTAAGTATTGCGAAAACGTCTCGTGGAAGAGGACACTTCAAAAGATTAACAGCTATTTTATTTATGCATGCATTAGAAACGAAAGCAGAATGGTATATTGCAGCAGTTACAAAAAGAATGTATATGTATTTATTAACACTCGGTTTCCCAATTGAACCGATAGATAATCCATTTCAGTTTCATGATACTTTACAAGGTGTACCAGTACGAATTCATGCCCGAAAAGGGGCTACACATTTGTATTCTTTAAAAGAATTTCGAGATGTGATTCAAGGGAATGCTCATGCACAGGCATTAATCGCAGAATACAGTAAAAATATTATGTTAACCAAATAAAACGAAATGAATATGTATAATAAAGAGAATGCTATTTTAATATGAAATCATTCTTCATGAAAAAAGACCCTTATTATTTTAATAAGGGTCTAAAAATTATAATCCAAATATACTAAAAATCATTTTACGGCGCTTCGGTTTTTTTTCTCGTTCATATGTTGGTTTTGTATCAGGAGTAATATATATTGGTTCTTCTTTCTTAAGGGAAACTTCTAGCTTTTGAATTCGCTCTAACATTTCCTCCATTTCACGGCGATGTTGTAAAAGTTGGTATGTAACAACATCATTTGCTTTATCTTGCATTTGTTCTTCCATTCGATCTAGCCTTCTCGTAATAGTGTTTAATTGAGCGGTTAATTGTTCAAAATCATGCGATGATATGTTTTGAACAATTGTGTTTACTTGAGTTTTTAATTCTTCAACATCATTTGATGATGTTTTTTGAGCAGGTTGAGAGCTTTGGGGATGCTCTATTTGTGAAAGATGGTATTCTAACATTTGATCTAAATCATCTTGTGTAAAAATAAAGTGACCATATTTATTTTTTTCTATCGTAAGATTTAATTGTTGTGCAATCCGGACAACAGCTTTTGGGCTAACACCTAATTTTTTTGCGATAAATGGTGTTTTATATTCCAAAATAATCCCTCCTATATATATCCTGTTGAATGATTTCGATCTATGAAGTAAGTTCCCTTCTGGTGTGACAAAAGAAGTGTGGAATCGGCAAAGAAAGTGTTTTTTCACGAAATGAGGCTGTGAAGAATATATCGTGTATATAAAAAACGTTGTAAGATTTAGAATCATTTGACTAAGAGAAATGAATTAGATTATCATAATGATAAATATCTTTTTTATGTATGCATATAATATATAAAAAGGTGGTTGCTAATGTAGAATTTTGTTAAAGTATTAGAATGCTTACTTCACTTGAATAAAATTAAGTAGGAGGTGGCTTCCTTGCTTACAATGTAAGTAAGGAAAAGTATTTGGACATATATAGTATAAGTATAGTGATTGTTTTAATTGCCTTAACGGCATTTTTCGTTGCAGCAGAATTTGCAA
>Ga0209463_1001101_pt1 | contig 17297 bp, 10 predicted proteins | sample AgamicMgSfrz_FD_187169 | JGI IMG/M metagenome (GOLD analysis project Ga0209463, IMG submission 187169) | Agave microbial communities from Guanajuato, Mexico - Mg.Sf.rz (SPAdes) (version 2) | ecosystem: Host-associated > Plants > Phyllosphere > Phylloplane/Leaf | place: Guanajuato, Mexico... | reverse complement strand
GTCGCTATGAATTTTACATTGGAGTTGAACTAGGTAAAAGCACACTAGACGATGAGGCAGAGGATATGACGTATAAGGAAATGTACCAAGCATTAAAAGATTGGCTTTCCTCTAAATTTGCGAAAATTCGTGGAGATCATCATGTGTATTTAACAGAAGATCGTTTGAGAAAAATCTCTCGTTCAAATAAAGAAGTCACGAAGTTTTTGGAGGGCTTACCTTTTTCTTTTACGCCTGTAACAACGGAAGGAATGACAAAATTAATTCCGTGGATTTTCAATATAGGATTACGTTTTCCACCTAATTGGAAAAAGTGGGAAGATCGATTCACACCTATTTTTAATAAACAAGGAGAGCTCATTGCCCGTATTCAGACAGAAGATGATGTATTAAATCTTCAATTAACAGGAATTGAAAATCCTAAATCACGTCGCTATCTAACGTTGCATCAAACAGATGCAAAGGGGTATAACCATCAAACGCATGTTGCTTTCTTGCACATGGTGAGTATGCCAGAAGAAATTCATTTTCCAGAAACACGATGGTTAGAAGCTCTACGGTCATTGCCTTTTGCGGTAGGTGTGAACTTGAAAATGAGTTATCAAGATGCAGACCAACGGTTGCGGAAGTTACGCCGAAAAAAATCAAACTTAGAAGATCAAGCAAATCATTTGAATACATTCGGAGAGGATGCAGGTTCTAATGTGTATCAGGGTATCTCACACGCTGAAAGCATTATTTCGAATGTGGAGAAGGAGCGAGAAGGCGGCTACCTAATGAGTGCTATTTTCTCGGTTAGTTCTTCTAATAGAGATGAATTAATGCAGCGTGTGAATGACTTAATCGACGAGTACGCAGGTATGGGGATTACACTTCAAAATACGTATGGTCTTCAATTGCGAAGCTTACTTGAATGCTTACCAGGTTCAAGACGCTATGTAACGGAATTTATCCAAGACGTAGACATCAATGCGGTAACGGCTAGCTTTTTTGGAAATCGTCAAGAACTAGGAGACGAATACGGCTATTATGCAGGACGAACATTAAGTGGTACGGCTGTTTATGTATTGCCTGGTTTGGCTGCATCGGGTGCAGCTTTGACCCAATCTCTTGTAACTGTGTATACAGGAAAAACGGGTTCCGGGAAATCAATGGCTGCCAATCGAGATATTTATGAAGCCGCATTAAGTGGTGCAAAAGTGTTGTTGTTGGATCCTAAGTCAGAACGCAAGGACATCTGTAAATGGGATGAAAAATTAACTGAATTGGGGAGCGAACTTAACTTTATTTCGTTTTCAACAAAAGATGAAGATGCAGGCAAATTAGACCCGTTCCTTTTATTTGATAACCGGGCTGAAGCTGTCGAAGTTTCCCGAGAAATAATCTATTACTTGTTAAACATTAATATTCGAAACGATAGTGCAAAAAGTTCGATTGTGACAAAAGCTGTTAAGCGTGTCGGTCAATTGGCAGAGCCTTCTATTCGATTTGTAAAAGATGAGTTACGACATTTAGTACAAGAAAATGACACGTTACCAGAAGAACATCGACCAATGGCGTTGGAGTTAGCTTCTATTTTAGAAGAATTTGAAGATGTGTCCCTGGCTCGTTTAATTTTTGGAAAACGCATAAATGATGAAAACGTCTTGAATTATGCAAATCAATTTAATGTCCTGCAAGTTGATAATTTGCAGTTACCAAAAAAGAGTACACCATCAGAAGAATATACGGAAGCTAACATTGTATCAGTAGCCATTCTGTTTAGTCTAACGGCTTATATGATGAAATTTTTACGGATGTTCCAAAATGAATTAACGGTTGTTGCGATTGATGAAGCGTGGAACTTCTTCCAAAACCCAGCAGGTGAACGTCTAATTGATCGCTTATTCCGTGAAGGACGTTCTTTATTTTCACCCATTTACTTAATGACCCAAAATCTGATGGATATTCCAAGCAGTATGCGTGGTCAAATTGGTACGGCCTATTGCTTCCGTACTGATATACCAGAAGAAATTGAGACGATTCAAGAGTTTATGAAACTAGAAGATAGTGCTGGGTTAGAAGATATGATGCCTAAAATGCAGTCGGGTTATTGCTTATATCGTGACTTACATCAACGAACAGGCGTGATGCAGGTCCGTATCTTACAAGAACATCTATTTGATGCCTTTGATACATCTGTAGACGTGAGAGAGCTTGCAAACCAAGTATAGAAGGTTAATCCTTTTAAGAGGTTTAGAGAGAGGGAGACTAAATATGAAAAAGATACTTGCCTTTATTTCGACTATTGCGATCGTTGGTATGCTTGCAAGTTGTGGGAATGATGAAGCTAATACAGAGCCAAAACCAAAAACATGCGAACAAATTGAGCCTTGTAAAACAGCTTTACAGTACGCCACATACGTAGAGCAAGGCGCAGAAGATAAAGTTTATGAAATGGAAGACCAAACGGGAGAGCACAAAAGTTATGACAGTTTGGAAGAAGCTAAAGCAGATATTAATGACGATTATAAACAATATCAAAATCAAAAAATTAAGCATTATGGAGTAGTGGAGTATGTCCTTAATCCAGATGAAAAATATATCTATAAATTCAAATATAAAGATTTCCGTACTGAAGAAACAAAAAACATAACAGTAGGTATTACTAAAAAACAAAATCAGTATTTTGCAAATGAATACTACAGTGGAGCAACTAAACAAGATGTAACAGTAAATGGGGAGATAGCAAAACATAAAAGATACTATTCAATAGGTATAGATAAGCAAATGAAAGAAGACTTTACTCCAGACTTAATTGAGCAATATTGAGAAAAAAGGAGGAACAAGCAGTGAAAAACAGTCTTCATATAAAAATAATGATGGCACTGTTTATATTATGTTTTTTATGTCCTTTCTCATCAGTCTCAGCAGCTGCACCGAATGTCATGGATGAATTAATGCCCAAAAGTGATTTACCACAAACAAATGCACCTTTACTTCGATACAATGAAGTACCTCTGGAAAACTACGACATTGATGTGTATGTAAAAGATGATGACGATAAAGGTTGGTTTGATTCCATTAATATTTTTAAAGTAGATGAAAAAGTTTATAACAACATCGCAGCCTTTCAACAACAAATCTTAAGTGGCATTTGGTACGGATATTTAGTAGTTGTGAATTTCGGTATTTTCTTAATGGAGCAAGCGTTCACTTTTGACATCATCGACAGCATGCTTTCATACATTACTGGATTTATTTCAGAAACGGGTGGAACGTATGGAATCGGTCAATTTATGGGCTTTATGATGATTATGGTGGCTGGATGGCTGGTCTATTCTTTTGCTCAAAAGAAATATCGCGCTACCGTTTCAGGGCTCTTTATGGCAGCGCTCTTATCTGCGGTTTTCACTGTTTATGTACAAAATAGTGATCAGCTACTAGGTCAGTTAAATCAAGCTCGTAACTATATATCAGGTGCTGTTTTAACTTCTTCTACTTACTCATTAGGTGATGGGAATGAGGAAGCCATAAGAGAAGAAATGATTGAAGATAGACAACGAGATCAAGCTACACAAAGCTATAAGGACACATCATCCGTAAGGTATGGTGTATCAAGAATACGGAACTTAATGCACGATTTATTGATTGTAAAACCGTACTTGTTACTAGAGTTTGGTACAACAAATTACGGTGTTATTGGTGGGGGAAAAGGTGATAATGCTTCACCAGCACAAATAAAAGAGGGGAAAGAAGCAGTCAAAAAATTATTAAATAAAAAGCCAGGAAGTGACGAGCGAAAAAAAATAGTTAAGAAGAATGCTGAAAACTCTCTTTTTGCTCCAGAACATACAAATAAACGGATTGTTCTATCTCTCTTAATTTGGGTTCCGGCACTTGTCATATTAACAATGGTAGGCTATTTAGCCACATTCATTCAGATATATGGAGTAGGTTTCTTACTAACAGCCATTACAGGGGTATTTGTTTTATTTCTTAGCATCTTTCCAACGTTTCAACGGTTCGCCAAACAATTTGTTGGTAAGTTAGTAGGGTTCTTGGCCATGTGTATCGGACTTACGGTTTTACTCATTTTATTATTTAGTTTTGTTAACATCACCTACAAAGTCGCCAGTGAGAATAATTGGGCCTATGCTCAAACCATCGTGGCCGTTCTGATTGTGGTTGCAGCCATATTTGCTCTTCAAAAACAGCTTTTCGGGTATAAGATTTATTCAGAAAAGAAGCAACAAATCCAACAAGCTTGGAGACAAAAAGTTGATGCCATTAAATTTCGAGATGCACAACGTCAATATGCACACGTAGAGCCATTTTATACAGGCGATAACGTACATTCACGTTCGAGATCTGGCCAAAGGGGAACAACAGACGCAAGAGCTAGAGAACAAATGGAAAAAGCGATGGAACGACAAAGTAATAAACCTACTTTACGAAGAAACAAACCTATCGATAGCAATGGGAACGTGATTGAAGATACACCAAAACAAAATGTAATGCCGTTTAAAAAACGACCAGATAAAGAACGGAAAAATAATTTATCGTCTGAAAATGGGGTGATTCCAAACCCTCACAAAAAGGGTCAGGCATCAAATCATAATCAAGCCGTGTCTAATCAGATTGATAGGCAACAGAAAAAACAAGAGCCTGCACCTTTGAAGACACAGCCTAAAGGACCTCAACAAGAGAGTATAAAAGAAAATGCACCTATTTCGGGCAAACAAAATGAACAAGTCATGAAAAAAATAAGACAACAAGAAACACAAGAAAACTCACCATTGAAAGCACAGCCACAGCAAACGTCAAGTTCCTCTCAATCAAGTAAAGTTGTAGAGCAAATGAGACAACAAGAAGCGCGTTCTGGAAATCAGCAAGCACCGATTCAACGTTCTCGCCGTTTAGTTCCAGCTAGTGGAGACGTCTCAACGAAACAATTCAACCAAGAGAACGCACCGTTAAAAGCACAGCCTAAACCACCTCAAACAGATAAAACAAATCGGCAATTTCATAAACAAAAGAGGCAACAACAGGCACAACAAGAGATTCAGCAAGGAAAAGAAGAAGCGTCTGTTGCGAATGAATCAAATGGGAGTCATATAGACCGTTCTAAAGAGATTGAACAAATGAGACGACAGTCTCAACAAGATTAAAAGGAGGGCTTTTCATGAGTGTTCAACAAAAGAAAATGCTTGTATTTCTAAGTGTGGTTGTCTTTTTGGGCATTATGATTAGTTCCTTTCTTTCAAAGGAAAAGCCTGCTTCTTCGCAAGGGGAGAAGCAGGCTCCTTCCTCTGAGTCTGTTCAAAAAGAAGATGCGCCATCTACACAAAATAACGAGAATCCATATGATCAAACACAACGGAATACAAAAGAAGACTTACAGAGTACGAAAGAAATCGCAAAAGAGTTTGTCAAAGCTTTTGCTAGTTTTAATGCTAAGAACCCTTCAGAACATATTGACAAAGCTAAGCCTTATATGTCAGAGGACATGTATGAAAATTATAAAGAACAAAAAGAACGAGGTACGCTTACTTATGATAAGGTTGTCCCGAAAAACCTTGAAATGACAGAGGTTTCAAACAATAATACCGATGTTATTCAATGGAATGTCATTATGCAAGGGGACGTGTACGACGTAAATGGAAACTCTGAACCGGAGGAAGATTGGTATTTAGTCACACTTGAAAAGCAAGAGGCCGAATATAAGGTGGTGGGTGTTCGTGTCAACGTATCGAATTAAGCCCATCCATAAATTAAATCATTCTGCCAAACGAAGGTCTAAAATTTTACTAGCCCTTGTGGCAGCTTTACTAGCATTAGGCGTCGTCATAAGTGCGATGGCTATGGTGAGTGTGTTTGGTATCCTTTTACCAGATCAGGAAGACGTAGCAGAATTAGACGGTACAGCTGTAGATTTTGGAGATATTCAAATATCCAAGGTTGGGGAAGGTCAGATACCTAAAGAGTATATTCCTATTTATAAAGCAGCAGGTGAAAAATACAATATCCCCTGGACACTCATTGCTGCGATTCATCGTGTTGAAACGAACTTTGGTCAAGACTTAAATACATCTTCGGTTGGGGCTATTGGACATACTCAGTTCATGGTAAAAACATGGGTTGGATGGTCTTTTCCAGGAGGAACTAGGCTCGGTGACGCCTCTATTCCCAAAGAAACTCTAATGAGTCCAACTGCTATATCAAAGTATGGGGGTTTTGGGGTTGATGGCGATGGAGACGGAAAAGCTGACCCTTATAATGTAACAGATTCCATGTATTCAACAGCTAATTATCTAGCCGCAAATGGTGGGGCTTCTGGAAACTATCAAAAAGCTGTTTTTGCTTACAACCACGCCTCATGGTATGTTTCGCGAGTCATGGGATTTATGAAGGAATACACAAATGGTTCTGTTGAAGCTGTTTCCATTAAAGGTGGTTCGGCAAAAGGTTCAGAGGCTATCGAAAAAGCGATTAAAGTGGGAACATCTATCGTTGGAAAAAGCCCTTATGTATGGGGCGGTGGACGAAATCAAGGAGATATTAACGCACGTAAATTTGATTGTAGTTCTTATGTTAGATGGGCCTATAGTTCAGCAGGGGTAGATTTAGGGCCGGTAAGTGCTACGACAACAGATACCTTAGTCAAACTTGGTAAAGTCGTGAAGGCAAGTGAAATGAAGCGTGGAGACGTTATTTTCTTTGATACGTATAAGATTAATGGCCACGTGGCCATTTACTTGGGAGATGGTAAGTTTCTTAATGATAGCAGTTCACAAGGAGTGTCAGTGGGGGATTTAAATACAAAGTACTGGAAAGACCGATTTAATGGAAATGTGCGCCGTGTAGCTTAATAAAAAGGGGGTAAGTGCATGGAAAAAGAACAAGTGGAAGGCGTAAAAGCCATTGTAATTAGGAATGTCAAAGGCGTTTGGAGCGATTATTGGCTACCTATTACGGCGTTTGTTGTGTTAATTGTTTCGTGTCAGCTGTTTAATTTAACCCATAGTGGATTCTTTTATCCTCTTATGTTCGTTTCAGGATGGATGGTTGTGATGTTTGCCTTGAAATTTAAGAGTGAGAGTTCAGTATTCTCCTTGAAAAAACTTACAAAACACAGGCAGCAAGATACCTCATATGAAATGTATACGGTTTTACGTGTTTACACCAATGACTCAGACTTTCAAGAATATATGCACATACAGGAGTATTTTGATAGTCAGCATATCCAGATGGAAAATAGAGTAATTGATCATAATCAGGATATCAAATCGCAAATCATGTTCATCCGAAAACCGGAGTTTGCGTATTGTTATCACTTGTTAATGGATCAAAAAAATGAAATGTATTTTATAGGAGAATATGTGTAAAAGAGAATAATTCCCTTAAATAAATAGAAAACAAGGTGTTGCTGAGAAGCGCTTTGCTGCAATTAGTTTTTATTCTATAGGTAAATCTCTTATTAGTTGCAACTTTGGACGTTTCTCATAACGCTGTACTATAAAGGAGTGAACGAACATGCAATTACCAGGATTAAAACCTCTTTATGCTAGCATGAAGCAACAAAATATAGATCGTTGTCGCTTTACTTTTTCGTTTAGGAAAACAGTTTTTGATGTCATGTTTTTTATTGATGAAAAACCTTATGAATTGTTGTTTGGAGCTAAAGGAAAGAACTTTTTTTTCGAACGAACCGTTCATGAGGGATTCAAAATAAATACTGGTTTTGATCGAGAAACGTATAGTGAATTATGTAAAGTGTTAGGGTTAAAATATGACCCTAATAACCCCTTTTCCCCTAAATATTTATTTGAGGAATTTAATAATAGAGTTCCAAATAACGTTGCACTAAGCGATGTTCCTACTACGGCTCAAATTTCTACTTATCGAAATATTGAAGAAGAACCAGACAAAATATATTTTTGGCGATGGATATTTCATGATGGGATAAAGAGTAATGCAAAACCTGAAAATCTAGATAAGACAAGAAGACTTTTAGGTTTAAAAGCTTATAATGCCTGCAAAAAGAGAAATATTAGTAGTGGATGGAGTGCAGACCCTGCTAAAGAAAAGAGGGATAGTAAGTATATAAATCGTATTTATGACTGAAATATAAAAGGGGCTATATAATAGCTTTTTAAAAAAAGGAATGCTAATAAATCAACTATGTATAACTAAAAAAGAGCATTGAGAATTCTCAATGCTCTCTCTTACATTGGGTAGAAACAGAATGCCACTTTCATAGGAAGATAGCCCTTTATTTTACTCCTAATCCCTCGGCACGCTCTTCTAAATCAAATGCTTCTTTCTTATTTCGTTTTCGTCCAAACACTGTATAAGCACCGACTCCACTTATTAGAACAAGCAATCCTACAAATATTTCAAATGCTGTTTGACGCTGCTTTTTCTGCCCTAATTCATAATAGTGTGTATACATAGCTACAGCAGGTTTGGTATGTCTATACTTTGCTGGAATTGTCATCGTATCGCCTAGCTTCCAACCTTCCTCATATGCCTCTTTTCTTAACTGATTAGCTACTTTATTGGATTGAAATCCTTCTTTGTAGGTTTCTAGCAACCGCGTATTAGTCTGATACGCAGAAGGGCTGTGGTAAGTCGTATATGTAAAGGCCGCGTTAAATCCTTCTTGTCGTACATCTTGATGTCGCTGCTTTTTACCTTTGGAATAGCCCAGTTCAAATGCTGTTGCTACTTCTGAAGATAAGCCTGAAGGGACTGACAAAGCATTTAAAGCATACCCGTGTTTATATCCCTCTTGCTTATATTCTTTCCTTAATTTTTCTACCTGACCTTGTTGTCCACTTTGAAATCCTTCTTCATATGCTTTTGTTGTGATTTCATCTGCACTGTAGAGTTCTGGCATGTTAAGTGCTTCTCCTTCTAAACCTTGTGTATGACCATCCTTCTTTGCTTTGATGGATAGGTCCATAACTTCAATTGCTTTTGTATATCCAAGGGAAAAACCTTTATTCCAATCCTTTGATTTAGCAGGTGTTTGAGGTGGATTATAAGCCACTGTAGCATGCTTGTAGTCCTCTAACCCTTGCTGATAACCTTCTTGCTCACCTGCAGTTTTCTCCTGTTCATTTAGGAAAGTTATCTCTTCCCTTCTTTTTCTCTTACCTTTTTCATATCTAACTATATACCCTGTATTAAACCAATCTATTTCTTGAGAAGTATATTCGGAAAATTGATTAGCATAAAGGCTTTCATAGATCTTCCCTTTATATCCGTCTTCCTCACCTAGTTTATATGCCTCCTCATAAACACGATTAAATATGGATTTTAGTTCTTCTGATGAGGAGGAACTAAAATTATCAGTAGAACCTACTTTTCGTTCTTGTGTTAAAGCCTGGGCACTTTGCCCTGAAAGCAGTTGAAAAAGTACTGAAAAGTATCCTATCATTCCCCAAATAAAAATTTTTTTCTTCATTTTTCTTCACCTTTTACCAGATTTTAATTCGTTCTTATCGTTGTAACAGTAGTATTTTTGACCAGTTTCGACACCTACTACCTTTACGATGTTTTTCCTGAACAACCTATATAGTACTATAAAAATGTGTTGAAATGTGGGAAATATTACATTAAGATTACAAAGTCACTAGAATATAAGGAGGATTTTCATGAGTAAAAAAGTACTAACATCAACCTCTAAATGGATATGTTGGCTCATTGTTTTTACGTTAGTAGTCAGTTGCTTCCCTATGAAAGATTGGGCTGAAACAACTACAGATCAGAACAAAGAACAAACAAGTCCGTTAACTGAGGGACAAGATGCAAAACGTATTAATCAAGAAATCGAAAAAAATCAACCTGATGTACAAGCACCTCCGGTTGACCCAGTTGAGAAAGGACCTGTAAATACTCAACAAGAAGAAAACATTCAGGTTACTCAAAATGCAGCAGGAGATTACACTAAAAAAGTATATCTAGATCCTGTTCAACGAAAAGACGAACAAAATAAATGGCAAGATATTTCTACTAATCTAGAAATTAATCAAAAGGAACAAACAATTGAACCTCAAAATGCAGCTATTGACGTTACCTTTGAGCAAAAAACTGATGAAGGTTCATATGTAACTGTACAAGATGACACAAGTAAAGTGGAATATAAGCTAGAGGGTGGAGAAGGAGATCAACCTTTTACTGATTCAACTGATGTAGTAGCTGAACATAAAGAGAATCAAGTGTTCTATCAAAATGTTCTACCTAGTGTTGAATTACGAAATACAGTTTTTGATCAATCAATTAAAGAGGATATCATTCTTCAAAAATATGAGGGCTTTTATAAGTTCCGTTTTCAAGTTGCCACAAGTTTAGAAGCAATAATTAATGAAAATGGAAGTATCTCGTTTAAAAATAAAGAAGGAAGTACAGTATTTAGCGTTCCAAAGCCTTATATGACTGATTCAAAAGTTGATAAAGCTTCAGGAGAGCCTCAAATTTCTTATGATGTTCATTATGAACTGAAGAAACAAGACAACGGTTATCAATTAACTTTGGTGGCAAATAAAGATTGGTTAACAGCTAATGATCGTACATACCCAGTTTATATCGATCCTACGCTTACCTTAGGTGCAAGTGATGATACATTTGTATCTGATGCGTACCCTACCACAAATTATGATAAGTTCTGGGAGTCAGCTTCTGGTTACTATTCATTAAAAGTAGGTAAATATGATAGTTCATCTGGCACTAACTATTCGTATGTAAAACCAGATATTTCGAAACTACAAGGATCCATAGTTGATTCAGCAAAATTTAATATTTATACAGCTCATTCATATTCTTCAGTAGCAACGAATGTATGGTTAGATCGTGTAGATGGAAATTGGTCACCAGGTTCTGTTACATGGAATACGAAGCCTGGTTCAACTAACATTGCTACAACTTCTACGGCTAAAGACCAAATGGCGAGTTTTGATGTATTAAACACGGTCAAAGATTGGGTAGCTGGTACAAAGCCAAACTATGGATTTAAGCTACACGAGAATGGAAATGGTCAATCTTATTGGAAGAAGTTTTATGCTTCAGAGAACAGTGCAAATAAGCCTTATTTAGCTGTTGATTATCAATATCCAACACTAAGCGCTCCAACAGGGACAGTAACTTCAAATAACGATGGATCAGGTTATGCTAACCTTAGTTGGAATACTGTTAAAGGCGCAACGGGTTACCGTATTAAAATGTTTAATGGGGCTACTTACCAGACATTTAATGTAGGAAACGTTACAAGCTGGTCTACAAAAGGCAAAGGAATCTGGCCAACAGCTGATGAAATTGCAGCAGGCAAGTATCAATTGCATAGTGATGGAAAAGGGACCGAATTATCTACATATCCAAGTGAGGTATATAGTAATGCTGGTACAAAATATGCTAATTCCCGTTTATACTATTTTCGTGTAAGTGCGATTTTCCCGGGAGGAGAATCAGATAATTCCGAAGCTTACACACCAATTATGCCGTTAAATCAGCCAAAAGCTACACCATTTGCTAACTCTACTGGCGGAGATAATGGATATGTAAAATTATCTTGGGATGAAGATCCAAATGCAGCAGGTTATAAAGTATGGATTTATAACGGTAAAAATTATGAATCGTTTGATGTAGGAAATATTACTACGTGGACAACACAGGGAAAAGGAATCTGGCCAACTGCTTCTGAAATTACTTCTGGACGCTATCTCCTTCATTCGGATGGAAAGGGTACGGAATTAGCAAAGGATCCTTCTGCAGTTTATAAGAACTCTGGTGGGCGTTATCCAGATAATACAAATTATTGGTTCCGTGTTACTGCTTATGGTTCACAAGGTGAAAGTACCTTATCAAGTCCAGCGATGCCCAAGATGCCTGGTTTAGAGGCTAGTTATCTTGGTATGGAAGATTTTTGGGCTTCTTTTGAAGTTCCGGGCGGAAAGGTAAACGCTTTTAATGGAAACTTTATTCTAGAGAAAAATGACTTTTCCTTAGGTGGAAGAGGTAAGGAAATCGATATCTCCCGTACTTATAATAGCCAAGATAAAGAATCAGGTTTTTTTGGAAAAGGATGGAGTAGCTCTCTAGATGTAAAAGTAAAAGAGGAAAATAATGGAGATGTTCTATATATAGAGCAAGATAAGCGTATTCATCGTTTCAAAAAAGTAGCAGATGGTTACCAAGCACCTATAGGTATATATTTAACATTAACTAAAGATAGTAATGGTTTTTACTTTAAAGATCTTGATCAGAGTGTAACTACCTTTAGAACTGATGGGAAGCTTGAATATAAGAAAGATGCAAACGGAAATAAAACAACATATAGTTATGTAAATGGTAAAATTACAAGCATTAGTGATGCATCTGGTCGATCTGTCTCACTTAGTTATACAGGAGAATATATCTCTAAAATAACATATGAGGACCAAATTATTAGCTTTGCTTATAACAATAATGAATTAACTGAAGTAAAAACAGCGAATGGTCGTACTTATAAGTATGGCTATGAAAATGGCAAATTAAAATTTGTATATGACCCTTTGCATACGGAATCTTTTCCTTCTTTCACAGAGTATACTTACGATGAAGACGGGAAGTTAATTAAAGTGACTGACGCTTTAAAGAAAGTCACAAATATTACTTATGATACAGATAACCGTCAGGCAACTGTCACTGGGCCTAAAGGAAATAAAGATGTATATATTTATAATGAGGATGGAAACCCCAAGACCTATATCAGCGATTCTAATAATTTAAAGTTAACTACTACTTATGAATATGATAATAATAATTTAGTTGAAATGACAGCACCAAAAGACCAAGGCGTTGATTCCTCTGAGACCTATACCTATGATAAAAATGGAAATATATTAGAAGAGAAAAATGCTTTTGGTACCGATAAGTATGAATATAATAATAATAATGATGTTGTAAAAACCATAGATACAGAAAATAAAGAAACTACAATAGCTTACGATGAAACGAATCCTGTTTCTGAAGTAGATCAAACAGCTAAAACTGCTTCTATTTCTAATTACAATAGTTTCGGAAATTTAATAGAAAGTAGCAATGATTTAAGTGCTGCTACTAATTCTTTAATAAACCCTAGTTTTGAAAATTCTCTAGGCAATGAATGGTCAAAAATGACAAATAACGACGATGGATCTTTTGCTTCCATTTCTATGCAAGCATCTGGGAGTTTTTCTGGTGAAAAAGTATTAAGTATCTCTCCACAGCGTAAAGCTGGATTATCCGAAGGACAACAATCTTATATCGCTGCTGTACAAACTCTTGATATTGAGCCAAATAAAACATATACCTTAAGTGGTTTAATTAAAGGTCAAAGCCTAAAGAATGCTACCGCATTTTTTAACTATCGTCTACTTAATGATAGTGGTAAGTCAGCAGGATCTGGATCGAATCGATTCAATAAAGTTACAGGTGATACGAAATGGAAAGAGCGACAACTAACCTTTACAACATCAGCTACAGCTGTAAAAGTTGAAGTTTACCTAGAAGTAGAAAGTCATACTGCTTCTGTAAGTGGGGAAGCTCTATTCGACAATATCCAGTTAGAAGAAGGTCCTGTTTCTTCAAGTTTTAATATCGTGAATAATAGTGGTTTCGAGAAGGGTGATACTGGATGGGTAAAGTCGACCAGTTCCTCGACGGAAGGTACAACAAAATGGGCTATTGAACCTGAGGGTTTTTCAGGAAATCAAAGTATCTCTCTTGAGCGTACATCCACGAGTCAAGGAGCTGTGAATATTCAACAAGATATCACATTAAATCAGACTACAGCTCGTGATATTACATTAACAGGCCTATCAAAAGCAGAAAATGTAAAAAATAGTGCAAATAAAACTTTAGATCAGGATTATTCATTATGGGCCTATGTAACATTTACAGATGGTTCAACAGGTAATTATAAAGCGATGTTTCCAATTGGAACTCATGATTGGAGTCGTAGTGCAATCACCATTAATGCAGGCGATGTAAATAAAACTATTCAAAAGATACGCATACATGCAATATTTAGAGGAAGTTTTACTGGAAAGGCTTATTTTGACGATATTCGCTTAGTGGAAGATAATAGGCTTGTCAAAAACACCTATGATATTGAAAATAATTATTTAACAAAAATCTTTGATGAAAAAGGCCGAACTCAAGAATTTTCATATGATAAGTATGGGAATATCATTCTAGAAAAAGATGCAAATGGCTATCAAAAGACATTTGAGTACAATAAAGACAATGAACTAATTCAAACTAAATACCCAAATGATACATCAATAATAAATGAGTACGATGCAAATGGGAATGCTACAAAGAAAAGTTTTAAGGCGGGATCCCTAACACAGCTTCTCCAGTATGAGTATGACCTTAACAATAAGTTGAAGTCTTATACTGATAGATTAGGCATGAAGACCTTATACAGCTATGATGATAATGGGAATCTTATTAAAACACAAATGCCTAATGGGCAAATACTAGAATGGACCTATGATGGTGCTAATCGTTTAAATAACGAAAAACATAATGGAAACACTTCATTTGCATACGAATACGATAAAAATGGAAATGAAACAAAGCTTACAGATTCAGCAAATAATATGACTTTAACTAAAAGTTATAATAATAGAGATTTAATTGAGAAAATAGTAGATAGCCGTGGCTCAACATTTAACTGGACTTATATAGATGGTTCAGAAAAAATTCAAGATATGGTATACAGCCAAAATGGAGTTGCAAATAAAACAAGTTATAACTATAATGCATTAAATCAAATAATTAACGTGATTGATCCACAAAACAATAAATATTATTTCGATTACGATGAGAATGGAAACATTCATACGTATACAGCTCCAAATGGATCGGGTTCTACTTTTACCTATGACGTTACAGGAGAAGTTAATCGCCTAGAGGCTGGGACACCCACTAATAAAGTTATTTTATCAGATGCATATAAATATGATAAAAATGGAAATCTTACAGATATCACCTCTTATAACTTAGATGGGCAAGTAATTTATACTACCTCTTACAAATATGATTCTATGAATCAACTATTAGAGGAAAACCGAAACAATAAATTAAAAGCATACACGTATGACGGTTTTGGTAACCGTACTTCTGTAAAGATCACAGAGGAAGGGAAATCACCTACTCAAATTAATGCAACATTTAATGAAGGTAATCAGCTTCTAACATTTGGTAATGAAACTTTGTCCTATGATAAAAGTGGGAACCGTATATCAGATGGGAAATATGTATACAAATGGAATGCCTTAGATCAGCTTGTGGAGATTAAGAGAAAAGGTGAAAATTCTCCGTTTGCTCAATATAAATACGATAATTTAGATCGTCGTATTGAAAAAAATATAAATGGGAATATAACACGATTCTTTTACGAAAATGATAATATTAATCCTTTGTATGAAACCGATGCAAATGGCAATATTACTCGCTCTTACGTTTATCTAGATGGTGGAGATCTTCTATCAATGCGTGAGAATGGAAAGACTTATTTTTACCATTATAATTTACATGGCGATGTCGTAGCTTTAACCGATGAAAATGGAAATATTGTAGTGCGATATAGTTACGATGCATGGGGAAATACTGAGAAACAAACAATTAACGGGGAACCAGAAATAAATAACCCTTTCACATATAGTGGATATATGCAAGATACAGAAACAGGTCTGTATTATTTAAATGCACGTTATTACAATCCTACTCAAGGAGTATTCCTTTCTACAGATCCCGATGTTACAGATGAAGAAACAATTATTTCTCAAAATGTTTATACTTATGTAGATAATAATCCAGTTATGAACATTGATCCTGATGGAGCAAGAGGATTTAAACCTGCTAAACCGTTAGGAAAAGGAAAGGCACCTAAAAGGAAGAATACTAAGTCAAAACCACCGAGTATTTCTAATAAAACAGCTGAGAAAGCATTAGCTAAACTTGATAAAGAAAAAAATAAACAAAATCATATTCTAAAATCAAAACATGCTTGGAAAAAAGTGGTGAAAAATCCTAATTGGAAATCTGTAAGGAAGTTAATGAAACAGACGCTTACCAATGGTAAAGAAGAAAAATATGATGGCAGTCCGGTAGTAAAGATAAGATCTAAAAAAATAAACGGACAAACTGTACAAGTAACATTTGTAAGAAATTCTAAGAACAGCATTTCTGTTTCCAATGGATGGGTAAAGACTGCGAAGAAAAAGAAATAATGGGGTTAATTCTTATATAAGAAAGGTGTGATATTAATTGGGATTTTGGGAAATTAAACAAACAGATCAACTTGAAAAAGAAGAAGATTGGAAAAATGCAAAAGAGCTCCTTAATAAAAAATTTAGTGAGAACCCAAATGATCTAAAAATTTTTATTAAATTAAGCTTTTTATGTTGGTATGTTGTGGTTGAATGGGAAGTAATTGATACTATAAATTTAAATAGATTAGATTATGAAAATTTTGAGAACACTTTAAAAGATTTGTATAAGTTTGGATTATCTAACTTTAATGAAGAACCTATGTTTAACTGTATATTTGGTCTAATGATATCATTATTCCCTTTTCATTTTGGGGGGGATTATGACGAATTAGAGAAAATTGGATTAGATATGATTAATAAATCATATCTAATAGATCCTTCTGATCCCCTTATAAAATTAATTTATTTAGGAAGCCCTTTATATGAATCTGACCAGGAAGGAGAATATGTACAGTTTTTGAAAGCAAATTCGAAGGAATTAATTTCTCGGTTTAAAGGGGAGGGAATCCTTCAAGAATATATAAAAGATATGACAACCATTTATTAAAAGGTTAATCTTTCCCTAATCATTTTACAAATAGACATTTTATTAACTAAGGTGTCTATTTTCTTTTCTTGATAAAATACATAAACTTTTGCTCATTATAGAATATCTATGTTTAGCGTACTTTTGAGTTGCTTACTAGTCTATAAAATGTTATCTTATTTTCTCTTTTTTACATATTTTTCCTTTTATCCTAACAAAAACGTTCGTAAAAGTATATCCATGTAAAAGGACGTTCATAATTTATTTTTAAACTTAAACGAACATTAAAAATGATAGATTTCTTATACAAATACAAAGTCCGTAAAAGTATACTTTTACGAACTTCATTATTTTCCATTAATTTATGAATCAAAATAGGTTTTAAGTATAAAAACTTAACTATTCAAACCCCAAAACCCTCATTCTATGCTCTTAATTGGCTTTTACTGGAACAATTATTGTTATATGTTAAAAATCCAGTTAATGTT
>Ga0209463_1001100_pt1 | contig 17303 bp, 15 predicted proteins | sample AgamicMgSfrz_FD_187169 | JGI IMG/M metagenome (GOLD analysis project Ga0209463, IMG submission 187169) | Agave microbial communities from Guanajuato, Mexico - Mg.Sf.rz (SPAdes) (version 2) | ecosystem: Host-associated > Plants > Phyllosphere > Phylloplane/Leaf | place: Guanajuato, Mexico... | reverse complement strand
GTGTTTCTTTTGTAATTGCATCTATTATTACAAAACCTATTAAATCTATTATTTATTCTATCAATCAAGTTAAAAATGGAGATTTAACCATTTCTATCCCTGTAACTTCAAAAGATGAAATTGGGATGTTAGCTTCTTCATTTGAAGGGATGCTTCTATACTTAAGAGAAATGATTACATCCATTAAACAACACAGTAATACAACTAATCAAACCTCTTCAAAATTAAAAGAAACGATACATTCCATCCAATCTTCAACAACAAATGCAAAAATCTATATTGAAGAATTAAAGGAAAAAAGTTCAAATCAAGTTCATTCTATCGAAAAAGAAGTAAAAGACTTAGAACGCGTAAAAAATGAAATGAATGATATTCAATCTTTTTCTTCAGAAGTAGAAGAAACAAATAAAAAAGTAAACTCCTTAGCTATAGAAGGGCAAACAACGATGGAAGATACGGTAACCAAAATGGAATTAATTGATATCACAAACAAAGAAACAGTTCACGCAGTAAGTGCCGTTAAAGAAAAATCAAAAGAAGTAGAACAATTTGTTACATTTATTCAAGAAATTGCTACTCAGACGAACTTACTTGCGTTAAATGCTAGTATTGAAGCTGCGCGTGCAGGAGATGTTGGTAAAGGTTTTGCAGTTGTAGCAGAAGAAGTAAAAAAACTAGCAACAGAATCACAAAAATCTGGGGATACTATCACATCATTAATACAAGAAATGCAGATCTCTATTCAAACAGCCGTTTTAGCAATGGAAAAAAGTAGTTTTCAAATCCAAGAGGGAAATATTTCAACAAAACAAACGAAAGAAATGTTTTCTGAAATCGCTACTACGATTAATCAACTTAGTGGGAAATTTGAAATAGTCGCAAACAAAACAGAAAAAGTAAAAGAAGAAACAACCAAAACAATCGAATCTATGTTAGAAGTTCAACAAACTTCACAAAACAATTCTCATCAAACAAATGATTTTTCTCGTTTTATTGAAAAGCAATTAAATATGGTGGAAGAAGTGGAAGGAATTACAAAATATCTGCAAAATATTAGTGAAGACTTATATGATTCGACTAAACAATTTCGAATTGAAAAATAAAAAAACCGCAAAAAGCGGTTTTTTTGTCGAAAGGTACTTGTCTTTTTATCTTTCCTTCGATACAATAGGAATAATGACAATAAAAAAAAATGGAAGGGGATGTAAAAGATGTCTTACTACCTGGATATCGGACAAGGAGAAACTCTTGTTTTTATTCATGGCTTAGGAAATAGAAAAGAAGCCTGGAATGATCAACTTGAACTTTCCAAGCATTTTCGTTTAATTGTTCCTGATTTACGAGGACACGGAGAATGGAATGAAAGTGATGATATTAGCGTAGCACAATTTGCAAAAGATATTATCTTTTTATTAAATAAATTAGGTATTCGAAAAGCTCATTTTTGCGGAATTTCACTTGGAGGAATTATCGCACAAGAAATTTACAAAGAATTTCCTGAACGTGTTTCTTCTCTTATTTTATCAAATACGTTTTCTTATTCATCTTGTTTCTTAAATACATTATTTTTCCAAAGTCAAATGCGGAAAATTCAATCTGTCGATCAAGAAACTTTACATAATGCTTCCGCAAAAAAATGTTTATACAACCAAGACGATCAAACATTATTTGAAAAAACAAAAAATGTTTTTTTAATTCGAAAAGATGTATATAAAACAACTTCTCTTTCGTCACTGCGTTCTAATTATTTATCTACTTTACGTAAAATCGATGTACCAACCCTTGTCATTGGAAGCAAAGAAGATAAAGTTGTTCCTTATATTTGTTCACTGCAAACACATTTTCTTATTACAGGATCTGAATTTCATGGATTTGAAAAAACAGGTCATTTATCTAATATTGAACAAAAAGAAGAGTTTAATTTTTTAATAAGAAATTTTATATTAAAACAAAGAAGACGTTCTGCTTAAACGTCTTCTTTTTCTTATTTATGTTCCAAAAAAGAAATGCCACATTCCTTTTTGTAGCCCTACGAACTTTTCTACAAAACCATCATTTTTTTCATGCTCTTCAATTTTTATTCTTCTTGCCGCTACTTTTATTTCTCTTTCCATTGATAATAAAAACAATTCAATGATTTTAGCATCTTTTTCTTTAAATGGCTTTCTGCATTTTAAAGTTTTTTGATCATTATTTAATACATAATATTCCAAATTTTTTTTGATATAAATTAAAGGTTTTCTTTGTTTGAATGTTTGAAATTCTAAACGGTATTTTTGATTCATTGCATGAAAATAGATAATAGATGTATTCCCATACACTTCTCCGTACAAAAGTTCTACCAAATTAAGCCATTGAAAGGCTTTTGGCGAAAGTTCATGTATCCATCGAAGGCGTACTTTGCTATACTGTTTTTCCCATTTCATCTGCCATCTTTTTATTTTTTCATTCATCTTTTTCCCTCTTTTCATTCCTTTTTTTTATTATACAATCGATTTAAAAAAAGACGATCAACTTGAACGTCTTTTTTTATCTTGCGCCAATACTTGCGCTAAGCTTTTGACAATTTCTTCATCACTTTTTCCTTTATAAGCACTTTTCATTTCATCTCGTAAATAATCGAGGGATTTCGTATCTTCTCTAAATTGTTCTAATTGAAGAAATAAATCTTGGTCAATTTCTTGTGTATTTTTACTAAGTGTTTTGTTTTTTGGTTCATCTTTTTTCAACATCTTATTAAGCATTTTTCGGAAAAACATATTTTCACCTCATTTTCTTCACGTTTATTTCTTTACTTGGAAAAAATAGAATCCCTTTTTTACAAATGAAAAAAGCGGCATAAAGCCGCTTTTTCTTACTTAATTTCAATGATGTTTTGATCGTTCGCTGTTACATTTCCTTCTTTTACAACTAGGACCGCTTGTTCTGGTTGTAAATTCGTGAAAATAATTGGTGTAATCGTTGATGTTGCATGTTCTTTAATATAATCAAGATCTACATTTAATAATGGTTGACCTTTATCCACTAATTGATCACTTTCAACCAATAGTTCAAATCCTTCACCTTTTAATTTCACTGTATCAATTCCTACGTGAATTAATACTTCTGTTCCATTGTCTGCTTGAATACCAATAGCATGTTTTGTCGGGAAGATATTAATGATTTTACCTGACACTGGAGAAACAACTGTTCCTTCCGTTGGTTCAATTGCGAAACCATCTCCCATCATTTTTCCAGAAAATACAGCGTCAGGAACTTCTGTAATGGAAAGAATTTTTCCTGTTAATGGTGCTACTAAGTCCAGCGAAGCTGAAGTGGTTGTTGTTTCTTTTGTTTGTTCTTCAACAATGACAGGTGTTTTTCCATCAATAATATCTTGAATTTGTCCTTTCAAATTATCTGATTTAGGACCAAAGATAGCTTGAATATTATTTCCAACTTCTAATACACCTGCAGCCCCTAATTGTTTTAATCCTTCTTTGTTTACGTTTGTCGGTTCTTTTACTTGTACACGTAAACGCGTGATACATGCATCTAAGTGTGTTAAGTTTTCTTGACCGCCAAGTGCCTCTAATACTTTATGTGGAAGTTCTCCCGCTGTTGTTGTTGTTTTTTCTTCTGTTTTATCTTCACGACCTGGTGTTTTAAGATTAAATTTCACAATCGCAAAACGGAAACCAATATAATAAATAACAGCAAATACTAAACCTACAGGAATTACTAACCACCAGTCTGTTTTATTTGGAATTACACCAAATAACAAGTAATCAATAACTCCACCCGAGAATGTCATACCAATTTTAACATGTAATAAATACATCGTCATAAATGATAAACCAGCAAATACAGCATGAATACCAAATAAGACAGGAGCTACAAATAAAAATGAAAATTCAATCGGTTCTGTAATTCCTGTTAAAAAAGATGTTAATGCTGCTGAACCCATAATACCTGCTACATATTTTTTATTTTCAGGACGAGCAGTATGATAGATAGCAAGCGCTGCTGCAGGGAGACCAAACATCATAAATGGATATTTACCTGTCATAAACGAACCTGCTGTTAAAGGTACTCCGTCTTTTAATTGTGCAAAGAAAATCGCTTGATCTCCTCGAACAATTTTTCCAGTTGCATCGGTATATTGACCAAATTCAAACCAGAAAGGCGAATAGAAAATATGATGAAGTCCAAATGGAATTAATGAACGTTCAATAACGCCAAAAAGGAAAACTGCCAATGTTTTATTTGAATCGATCATACTATGAGAAAATGTATTTAATCCTGTTTGAATAGGACCCCATACATAATACATCACAATCCCTAAAATTAATGACGCTACTGCTGTAATAATCGGAACAAAACGTTTTCCAGCAAAAAATCCTAAATAAGAAGGTAATTCAATATTAAAGAATTTTTTATACATGGAAGAAGCTAATATCCCAATGATAACCCCGCCAAATACACCCGTTTGGAGTGTTGGAATACCTAAAACGTTTGCATAAGCAGGATTTTTTCCAACCATGTCTGCCGTAATATCACCTACAACACCCATTGTTACGTTCATGATTAAAAAGCCAATAATAGCTGCAAGACCCGCAACACCATCTCCTCCTGCTAATCCTACCGCAACACCTACGGCAAACAATAACGGAAGATTTCCAAAAATAATAGACCCTGCTTGTTCCATTACTTGCGCTAATTTTTGAATCCAATGCGCTTCAAAAAATGGTGCTAAATCAGTTAAAGCAGGATTGTGAAGCAAGTTACCTAATGCTAATAAAATACCAGCTGCAGGAAGAATTGCAACAGGAAGCATTAGTGCTTTCCCTACTTTTTGCAAAACACCAAACATTTGTTTCATAAAAATACCCCCAAATTCTACAATGTGTGAACGCATGATGATTTATTTCACAAAACCCTTATTTTGTCGAAAAAACTTTTTTCCTTTTTTACCGAAAATATTTAGAAAATTTTTTCTTTTTGCACAAAAAAGATGCAGTTATTTGCATCTTTTTTGAATTTCATCCGAAAATATGCTGTAAGCAATCACTTTCTTTTTCATTTGTTTAACGACATCTACACGATCACGATAACAGAAGACAAATATCGTAACTTCTTTTTTACCTATTGTGGTTGTCACCACAATAGGTGTTTGACCACTTTCAGGTTGTAAAAAATAGTGTTCATTGCCTGGATAAATATAGTGTTGTTTGATAAATGTTGCTTCATTAAACATTCGAATGAATGTTTCTTTTTCTTCTCCTTCAATTGACTTTCCGTCAATTACAAGAGAAATGTTTTCTGTTTGCAATGTAGAATGTACTTTAAATTTATTCAGGATCCATTCTACGACAGGAGTTGGTAAACATGTAATTGCTAATTTTAACGCACTTACCAACACAATGGAAAGAATCACAATCCACGTCATCATTCATCACCTCTTCGCTTCCGCACTCTATCTTTTTTTGTCCTTATTGTCTATTCCTTATACACTTTTTGACAAAAAAAAGAACTCTTTCGAGTTCTTTTTATAATCCTAATTTTTTCAAATATTTACCTGTGTAACTTCCTTTTGTTCGTGCTACTTTTTCAGGTGTTCCTTTGGCAACAATTTTTCCTCCACCATTTCCACCTTCTGGACCTAAATCAATCACATAGTCACTGACTTTAATAACATCTAAATTATGTTCAATGACCAAAACAGAATTTCCTTTTTCGACCAAACGATCGAGAACATGTAATAATTGGTGTACATCATGAATATGAAGTCCTGTTGTAGGTTCATCTAGTACATATAATGTTTTTCCAGTGGAACGTTTTGATAATTCAAAGGCTAATTTTACACGTTGCGCTTCTCCACCTGATAACGTCGTAGCAGGTTGACCTAATTTTACATATCCTAATCCTACATCAACAATAGTCGATAATTTACGGTGAATATTAGGGATATGTTTGAAAAATTCACTTGCTTCTTCCACGGTCATTTCTAACACATCGTGAATATTTTTCCCTTTGTATAACACATCTAACGTTTGGGCATTGTATCGTTTTCCATTACAAACATCACATTGTACATAAACATCGCTTAAAAAGTGCATTTCAATTTTCACAACACCATCTCCGCGACATGCTTCGCAGCGACCACCTTTTACGTTGAACGAAAAACGACCAGGTTGGTATCCTCTTGTTTTCGCTACGGTCGATGCGGCGTATAACTTACGAATTTCATCAAATACCCCAACATATGTTGCAGGGTTACTTCTTGGCGTACGACCGATTGGTGATTGATCAATGTTAATAATTTTATCAATTGCTTCGGTATTTTTAATTTCTTTATGCATACCGTATCGTTCATTTGCACCATTTAAGGTATGAGCAAGATATGGATAAAGTGTTTGATTGATTAACGTTGATTTTCCGCTTCCTGATACACCTGTTACCGAACATAAAACACCTAAAGGAATCTTGACATTCACATTTTTTAAGTTATTTTCAGAAGCGCCTTTGATTTCCAAGTAATCACTTGGTTCTCTTCGTTTTTGAGGGATTTCAATTTTTTTACGTTCAGACAAATAATCCGCTGTAAGCGAATCTGCTAATAAAATTTCTTCAAACGTACCACTTGCTACAATATTTCCGCCATGACTACCTGCTTTCGGTCCAATATCCACAATGAAATCTGCCATTCTCATGGTATCTTCATCATGCTCAACGACAATTAACGTATTACCTAAATCACGTAATCGTTGAAGACTAGCTAAAAGTCGATCATTATCACGTTGATGAAGTCCAATACTTGGTTCATCTAACACATATAATACACCTGTTAATCCTGAACCAATTTGCGTAGCTAAACGAATACGCTGCGCTTCTCCGCCTGATAATGTATTTGCACTTCTTGATAGTGTTAAATAATCAAGACCTACTTCATTTAAAAATTGAAGACGTGCTAGAATTTCTTTTTTTACTTGTTCAACAATTTGCATTTGCACCTCGGATAGTGTTAATGTTTCAAAAAAGTCTTTTGAATCTTTAATTGCCATATTTCCAATTTCATTGATGTCTTTTTCGCCAACTTTAATAGATAACATTTCAGGACGAAGACGAGCCCCCTTACATGTTTTACACGTAACAAATGTGAAAAGTCCATCGTTTTGTTCTTCCAAATCCTCTGGTATTTCTTCTTTTTCTACATATTTTGCTTTCATAATTTTAATAATCCCGCCGATTCCTTCTGGGAAACGATGTTGATTAGTTTTTCCCATCAAATTACGATAATGAAACGAAACAGGTTCTTTTGATCCTTTTAGCAAAATATCTTGCTGTTCTTTTGATAACTCTTGGAACGGTACACTCATAGGAATATCGTTGGCTTCGCAAAAAGCGTATAATACTTGACGATAGTATCTCGAGTTAATGATATAAGGAAAACATCCTTCTTCAATCGTTTTATCTTTTACAATAATTTTTTCTAAATTAGGTTCTTGTGTTAACCCTAATCCGTTACATGATTTACACATTCCATAAGGAGAGTTAAATGAAAACGCACGAGGAGAAATTTCTTCAAAACTAAATCCACATGTTGCACATGAGTGGTTTTGGCTATAAAGAGTTTCTACTTCATCACTTAATGCAATAACAAGTCCATTCCCTACTTTTACAGCAAGCTCAACCGAATCAGTTAAACGTGCTCTCACATCTTCTTTTAATTTTAATCGATCAATGACTACTTCAATGGTATGTTTTTTATTTTTTTCTAGTTTCATGTCCGCTTGGATTTCAATAATTTCCCCATCTACTCGAGCACGGATGAAACCTTGCTTTCCTAAATCCGAAAATACGTGTTGATGCTCGCCTTTTTTTCCTCGGATCGCTGGAGCTAATACTTGTAATTTTGTTCCTTCTGGAAGCTTCATCATTTGATCGACGATTTGCCCCACTGTTTGTGCTTTAATTTCCGTTTTGCAATTTGGACAATAAAGTATTCCTACACGCGCAAACAACAAACGTAAATGATCATGAATTTCTGTTACAGTTCCAACGGTCGAACGTGGATTACGTGAAGCTGTTTTTTGATCAATCGCAATTGTCGGAGATAATCCTTCAATACTATCAACTTTTGGCTTATCTAACTGCCCAAGAAATTGACGGGCATACGATGACAAACTTTCGACATAACGTCGATGACCTTCTGCATAAATGGTATTAAACGCTAAACTGGATTTTCCTGATCCTGATAATCCCGTAAAAACAATGAGTTTATTTCGGGGTAATTCTATATCAACATTTTTTAAATTATTTTCTTTGGCACCTTTTACTTTTATGTACTCATTCATTTCTATCACCTCTTATATATTAAGTATATCTTATTTCAATCTCTTTTTCATTTTCAATTTTTTCCTTAAATACCTATCTTTCTTTTTTTAAATATGATTTAATTATCATAAAAAATAAATAATAGGAGAAAAAGATGAATATTTTAGAAACCATTGAAAACATAAAAAAGTCATTTAACATTAACGAACCCGTCCTTTTTTCAGAAAACCAATTATTTGTCGGTCTCTTTCGAACGTATGGAGAAAATAAAACCGAATGTTTTTACGTTCATGCAGATATTAATACCCATAATACAACACACGAAAACACGTATTTAAAATGTTGTCTTTCTTTTTGGGAAGAAATTGCAAAAGAGCAAAAACAAATGAAAATCGTTTTTTCCCCAACTGTGTTTAACTATTTTTTAAATGAAAAAAACTATTTAGAAAGCATTGAGTATGGAAACATTTCTTCTCGCGAAAGACAGTTGTTAGAAGATAAAGGACTATATTATGTAAATAGCCATCATAAAATCAAATATTTGATCTTGGATGAAAAAGAACACGCTCGCATGCTTCAAACAAAAAAAGAGATTCAAAAATTCATTAAAAATCTTACAAAGACAGAAGTGCGTACAAGTATGGATATGTTAGATGATCATCCTACCTTGTTTCATTTTTCTTACCGAGAAACGAGTTGTGAAACGGAATTTTTAACAGAAAACAATCACTTTTATTTAGTTCATCTCGCATCTAAAAAACGTTACTCTGTTAATTCATTTGAAGAAATTCAACTCAATTTAATGCAATTACTAAACGATTGTTATAATCGACAACGAATTATTTTTACCACTTCACCGCCAAAAAAGCATTTTAATAAGTTCTTTTCGTTTTTAAATGAGAAAAACAAACATAATGTCTATCAAACGTTGCTTCAATCGTTTGATTTTAACAAAATCGAAGACCTTTGTTTTTTACGCAAAAAAAAGAAGATGAATTACTATGAACCTTTTTCTAACATTGTTTTCTTTTACTTTTCTGGTATCTACTTTTTGTGTTTAGAAAACAGCTTCCGCACTTTCCCAAAGGAAAAATACGATGAAGCTAAAAAAACATTTGAAACGTTTGTTTTTGAAAAAGTAAAGAAACAAATGGACGAAAAAATTTCCACGATAAAAGAATCATAAAATGTAAAAAGAAGGTGTGTATGTTTGTCCATTCAAGAAAAAATCATTCAATGGAAAAAAGAATTAAAAATACGTGAACAAGTTACGTATGATGAAAACAAGGTAATTGTTGGTCTTTTTTCTATATCCATTGAGCAAAATCGTGATTGTTTGTATGTTTCTTCTCCGATCAAAACATCAAAAAAACATTACAACAAATCAATTTTATCTCTTGTGTTTTTATTATGCGATGAATTCGCCAAAGAAAAAAAAGTATCGATGATTATTTTTTCTCCATCCGTTTTTAATTATTTCTTTCAAACATCTTACAGTACGTTTTTGACCAAATATAATTTTCAAATGGTAACTTCTGATGAAAAAGAATTTTTTCAATCAGTTGGTCTTTTCCAAGTTAATACTTTTCATTGGATTAAATATTTAAACTTTTCGGTTAAACAAACGTACGAAGAAGAACAAAAACGCATTCGCGAAACATATCATTTCATCACAGAAGAAATTCAAATAATCAAACAAAAAGAACCACGAACGAGTGTAACAACTTTAGGAGATAACGCTTTTTTTCATTTTCAATACCGCTCAACGAGCATTAATCTTGAATTTCAAATCCATGAGAATGTCTTTTATTTGGTGGATAATATTTCTAAAAAACGATATTCTGTCAATTCAAAAAAAGAAATCCAGGAAACCATTCCTGAAATTTTAAATCGTTCTTATAATCTTCATCGAACACGTTTCATTCTCACTCCACCAAGAGATTATTTTGATAAATCTTTTGATTTTCTTTCTGATGAGAAAAAGAATACGTTGTATGAGTTTTTACGAAAAACATATTCCTTTGATGAAATTGAAGATCTGTGTTTTTTGCATCCACATATTTCTTGTTACGACCATGCTAAACACTCTTATTTTTTTCTTTTTAATGATTTCTATTATCTTTTTCTTCAAGATAAACTTTTTGCCTATTCATTAGAATCATCGGATAAAGCGAAAGAGCATTTTGAAAGCTTTATTTTAACTCAAACTAAGCAACAATTGGATAAAGGTCTTTCAAAAATTATCGTTGACAGTTAAAAGACTTGCCTAATTAAGGCAAGTCTTTTTTCACACATATTCTTCTCCAGGTAAGTTTTGTTGAACTTGATTAGCAGAAAACACATCAATAACAGGACATTCAATTGACGAAGCAAACCATTCAATCAATTCATCAGGCAGTTGAATTAAATGATAATCTTCATCGACAACAAGTTTTAAGATTTCTCGATTGATTTCTTCTACATTTAATGCCAATTTGTTCATATGACTTCGACTGATATTTAGTTTTTCTGCAAATTCGGTTTGACTCCATCCTTTTTCTTCTCGTAATTTCATCACAGTTAATCGAATTTGGTCTATTATACTCACTTTTTTACGACTCATGGTTTCCAAATTGGAACTATTTTGACAAGGTTATTTTAATTATTTTTGCAATAATAAAGTATCCAGTAAAGGAGAGGATTTTTTTATGTCAAATTTATCAAACGATTTAGAGTTATTTCAACTTTTAAATGAAAAAGGAGAACTCGTCGATCCATCTTATACATCTCCTTATACACATGAACAATTAAAAGAACTCATGAAACGAATGGTGTTTACACGTACATGGGATCAACGAAATGTTAGTTTAAACAGACAAGGTCGTCTTGGATTTCACGCACCTTTTGCAGGACAAGAAGCAAGTATTATCGGAACTCAATTCGTACTAGATAAAGAAGATTGGTTAATTCCAGCATATCGCGAATTTGCTGCTCTTTATTATCACGGATTTCCACTTCATCACCTTTATTTATATTCATTAGGTCATTATAAAGGCGGTCAAATACCTAAGGGGGTAAATGTCCTAACGCCTCAAGTAATTATTGGTGCTCAAATTACTCAAACAGCAGGAATTGCATTTGGATTAAAGAAAAACAAAAAACAAAATGTGGCACTAACTTATATTGGTGAAGGCGGTACCTCTCAAGGTGATTTTTACGAAGGAATTAATTTTGCTGGAGCATTTAACGCACCTGCTATTTTTATTGTGCAAAATAACCAATTTGCCATTTCAACGCCTGTTGAAAAACAATCAAAAGCAAAAACAGTTGCTCAAAAAGCTGTCGCTGCAGGAATCCCAGGTGTTCGCGTGGATGGAATGGATGTATTAGCTGTTTGTCAAGCAACTACCGAAGCAAGAAACCGTGCACTAAACGGAGAAGGACCTACATTAATTGAAGTAGTTAACTTCCGATATGGTCCTCATACTATGGCAGGAGATGATCCTAGTCGTTACCGTACAAAAGAAGAAGAAAACAATTGGTTGAAAAAAGATCCTCTTATTCGTTTCCGTACCTATTTAACAAAATTAGGAATTTGGAATGAACAAGAAGAGCAACAAGTCGTTGAACAAGCAAAAGAAGAAATTCGTATCGCGTTTGATCGCGCAACAAATGAACCAAAACAAAAAGTAACGGATCTTCTTACATTGATGTTTGAAGAAATGACAGAACCTCTTCAAGCACAATATGATGAATATGCAGAAAAGGAGCAAAAATAACATGACAAAGATGACGATGATTCAAGCCATTACAGATGCGATTACAAGCGAAATGGAACAGGATGAAAAAGTCCTTATTTTTGGTGAAGACGTTGGAAAAAACGGTGGAGTATTCCGTGCAACCGAGGGTCTTCAAGAAAAATTTGGAGAAGACCGTGTATTTGATACTCCTTTAGCTGAAAGTGGAATTGGCGGTCTTGCTATTGGTCTTTCTCTTGAAGGTTTTCGTCCCATTATGGAAATTCAATTTCTAGGATTTATTTTTGAAACATTTGACGCAATTGCCGCACAAGCTGCTCGTTTACGCTATCGCACAGGCGGTTCTTATGGCGTTCCTATTACGATTCGTTCTCCATTTGGCGGAGGCGTTCGAACACCTGAATTGCATGCAGATAGTTTAGAAGGGTTATTAGCTCAAACGCCAGGATTAAAGGTTGTCATGCCTTCGACTCCTTACGACGCAAAAGGGTTATTAATTTCATCAATTCGCGATAACGACCCTGTCGTATTTTTAGAACATATGAAACTTTACCGTTCTGTTAAAGAAGAAGTGCCAGAAGAATCTTACACAATTCCCTTAGGTGTAGCTGATGTAAAACGAAAAGGAAAAGATATTACGATTATTTCATACGGAGCAATGGTTCATGCTTCGCTTCAAGCAGCGATTGAACTTGAAAAACAAGGATATTCAGCAGAAGTCATCGACCTTCGTACGATTAGTCCTGTAGATTTAAAAACTATTATTAAGTCAGTGAAAAAAACAAATCGTGCTATCTTTGTTCAAGAATCACAACGACAAGCAGGAATTGCAGGAAATGTTATTGCTGACATTCAAGAACAATTAATTTTCCATTTAGAAGCACCTGTTTTACGTGTAACGGCAGTTGATACGGTTTATCCATTTTCTCAAGTGGAAGATGATTGGTTGCCAAGTCACCAAGATATTGTAGAAAAAGCATTAAAAGTTATTCATTTTTAAGAAAAGGGGTTAGACTCATGCCATTTGAATTTAAATTGCCCGATATTGGAGAAGGTATTCACGAAGGAATTGTTGTGAAATGGTTTGTACAACCTGGAGATGAAGTAAAAGAAGATGATATTTTACTTGAAATTCAAAATGACAAAGCTGTTGTTGAAATTCCATCTCCTGTAACAGGAAAAGTACTCGATATTGTCGCACAAGAAAATCAAACTGTAACAGTTGGCGAAACGTTAATTACATTAGAAGCACCAGGATATGAAAATCTTACGTTTAAACATACTCATTCTTCTTCGTCTTCTTCTAGTCAAGTGCCCGAAGCAGAAGAACAAAAAGAAGAAAACGAAGAAGAAGATTACGTAATTGCTATGCCATCTGTTCGTAAATATGCACGCGAAAAACGTGTTCAAATTAAACAAGTAGTTGGAACAGGCAAAAATGGTCGCATCACGAAAGAAGATATTGACCAATTTGTACAACGAGGGAACCTCGTTGTGCAGGAAAAAGTTATAGATGTTCAAACAAAAACAGAAGAAACAACTGTTGCATCTTCTGAACGAAGAGAAAAAATGAGTGGAATTCGTCGCGCCATTGCCAAAGCGATGGTTCACTCCAAGCAAACAGCTGCACATGTAACCATGATGGATGAACTTGATGTAACGGCACTTGTCGCTCATCGTAAAAAATTCAAAGATGTAGCAGCTCAGCAAGGGATTAAATTAACCTATCTTCCATATGTGGTGAAAGCTTTAACTGCTATTTTGAAAAAATATCCGATTTTAAATGCATCAATTGATGATAGCACAGACGAAATTATCTTTAAAAATCATTTAAATATCGGCATAGCAGCAGACACAGAAAAAGGATTATTGGTTCCAGTTGTGAAACAAGCAGAAACAAAATCAATATTAGCATTAGCAAACGAAATCAACGAACTAGCAACAAAAGCTAAAGAAGGCAAACTTTCACCGCTTGAGATGAAAGGCGGAAGCTTTACTGTAACAAACATTGGTTCTGTTGGCGGTCAATGGTTCACACCTATTATTAATTATCCTGAAGTAGCCATTTTAGGTGTTGGTCGCATTACCGAAAAACCAATTGCTAAAAATGGCGAAGTGGTAATTGTTCCGATGCTTTCAGTAGCAATTAGTTTTGATCATCGTTTAATTGATGGTTCAACAGGACAAAACGCTTTAAATGATTTAAAACGTTTATTACAAGATCCTGAACAGCTATTATTAGAAATTTAAAAAAAAGAAGCCTTTTGGCTTCTTTTTTTATACAAATAGTTTTAATAGCAAATAAATTAATGCTGCAAGACCTGCAGAAATAGGCAACGTAATCACCCATGTAATCACCATTCGTTTCGCTGTTGTCCACCTAACTCCTTTAATGCGATGAGCTGATCCAACACCTAAAATGGATGATGAAATAACATGCGTCGAACTAACAGGCAAATGAATGTATGTCGCACCAAAAATAATGAGAGCCGAAGATAAATCGGCAGCAACTCCATTAGCAGGACGAATTTTCATAATTTTTCCGCCCACCGTTTTAATAATACGCCATCCACCAATCGATGTTCCAAGCCCCATTGCAATCGCACACGACAATTGAACCCAAAACGGAATATCAGATGTTTCATGCATACCACCCGCAATTAACGCCATTGTAATAATCCCCATTGATTTTTGTGCATCATTCGTTCCATGTGTGTAAGCTTGAATGGCAGCTGTTGCAATTTGATACCAACGAAAACGCTGATTTGTTGTGGTTAAATTGCGATTTTTAAAAAATAATTTAATTAACGAATACATGATAAATCCAATCACAAATGCAAGGATTGGTGAAATGATTAATGCTTCAACAATTTTAATAAATCCTTTGTAATTTAACACACTAGGACCTGCAGCGATAATAGCTGCTCCTGCAATTGAACCAATTATAGCATGAGAAGAACTACTTGGAATACCGTAATACCATGTAACCAAATTCCAAACAATTGCTGATATTAATGCCGCTAAAATAACTAAAGAACCATTAGGAAGTGTAAAAGGATCGACAATATCTTTTGTAATTGTTTGAGCAACACCTGTAAATGTTAATGCACCCACAAAGTTCATTGTCGCAGCTAGAACAATCGCATGTTTAGCTTTTAATGCTTTTGTCGAAACAGATGTAGCAATCGTGTTTGCTGTATCGTGAAAACCATTAATAAAGTCAAACACCAAAGCACCAATAACAATACAGGTTGTAAGAATAAGTAATGAATCCATTCACTAACCGCCTTTATACGTTTTTCATGACAATGGTTTCAAGTGTTTTAGCTACATTTTGACAATCATCTGTTATTTTTTCTAATGTTTCATAAATTTCTTTGTATTGAATAATTTTGATAACATCTTTTTCATTTGTAAATAATTCTTTTAGCGCTTTTCGCAAATATTGATCCGCCGTTGTTTCATGTTCTTTGATTTTTTTTGAATGTTCATGAACAGATGCTAATTTTTTAGATGCGATAAGTGAAATTGCTTCTGCAATTTCTTTTGCACTTTCTGAAATGGTATCAATGAATTTTTCCATGTGATCATTGGCTGTTTGCATCGAGTAAATTTCAACTAAAGCCGCGTAATGTTCAATCCCATCCAATACATCATCGACACTCATACCCAGTGCCATTAAATCTTCACGTTCGATCGGAGTAATAAACGTTTTATTTAATTCTTTAATCAATGTATGAACGTATTCATCTCCTTTTACTTCGATTTTTTTAATTTCATCAAATGTAAAATCTTTTTGTTTTGTTTCCACTAAATACGTAGTCGCTTCTTGTAAATTAGCAGACATATCTTTTAATAGTTCGAAAAACTTATCTTTCTTTTGTTTAAATGGCATACTGATTTCCTCCAACATTATAATTTTTATTTCTTTATTAATTGTTTTTTGAATTAATTTTTTCCTTAGTCTTTACAAAAAATTTACATTTTAAAAGACGGTAAATACCGTCTTTTTTTAGTTTATCACTTTTTATCAAAAAAAACACCTATTAATCTCTAGTTTATTTGTTGTGTTTTCCTATATAATGGGTATAGACAAAAAATGGAGGGTTATTCATGAGACATATTAAAATTTTAGGTATTGGTTCCTATACACCACCTCATAAAGTTTCAGCCGAAGAAATCGATCAACGTTTAGGCGTTTTACCAGGTTGGACAAAAAAAACAACAGGCGTTCTTACTAGAAGTTTTGTCACAAACGAAACATCTGTTGAAATGGCTTCTTTTGCTATTCAACATGCGTTAAAAGATGCGAATTTAACAATTGATGATATTGATTGTATTGTGTCAACAAGTGGAACAGCAGCTCAAGCTATCCCTTGTACTGCTTCTTTAATTCAAGAGCAATTACACGCAAGTGATACAGGCATTCCTTGTTTTGACATCAATTCTACATGTTTAAGTTTTGTAACAGGTTTAGATGTTATTTCTTATATGATTGAAGCAGGTCGATACGATCGAGTTTTATTAGTTTCTTCAGAAATTGCTTCTGTTGGACTTGACTGGAACAACAAAGAAAGCGCCGCTTTATTTGGAGATGGAGCCGTTGCTGTTGTTATTGGAAAAACACCTGTTGGTGAATGTTCAAAAATCATTCATTCAAACATGCAAACCTATTCAAAAGGGGCTCATCATTCTGAAATTCTTGGAGGAGGAACTTCTAAGCATCCGACAAGAACAGAACTTTCAACAGATGATTTTTTGTTTAAAATGAATGGAAAAGCTATTTTTAAACTTTCATCACAACTATTACCTGATTTTTTTGAAAACGCATTGCGTTCTTCTTCTCTTGCATTAGATGATATTAAACTTGTTATTCCGCATCAAGCAAGTGCAATGGCAATGCGTATTATTCAAAAAAAATTAGGCATTAAACAAGGTCAATTTTTTAATATTATTGAACATTACGGAAATATGATTTCCGCTTCCATTCCAATGGGCATTTACGAAGCTATTCAACAACAAAAATTACAACGAGGTGATAAATTCATGTTACTTGGTACATCCGCTGGACTTTCTATCGGAGGGATGATCCTTGAATACTAAACGTATTTTACTAACAGGAGCAAGAGCTCCTTCGGCACTTTATTTAGCTCGTTTATTTCACGAGGACAGCTACGAGATATACATGGCAGATAGCATACCTCATACGCTTTCTTCTTTTTCTAACATAGTTAAACATTTTTTTCTTAT
>Ga0209463_1001099_pt1 | contig 17319 bp, 12 predicted proteins | sample AgamicMgSfrz_FD_187169 | JGI IMG/M metagenome (GOLD analysis project Ga0209463, IMG submission 187169) | Agave microbial communities from Guanajuato, Mexico - Mg.Sf.rz (SPAdes) (version 2) | ecosystem: Host-associated > Plants > Phyllosphere > Phylloplane/Leaf | place: Guanajuato, Mexico... | reverse complement strand
GAGCCTTATTAGTAGTAGGATCTATTTTTGTTCTATATGCGTACGGTAATTTTGCGAATACATTTATGAATAAAGTATTTCAAAAATCAGGTGTAGATTTTGTTTTGTGGAATCAAAATGAGAACTATGCTTCAAATGGTTTTGTACTGGGGTTTATTAGCAATTTAGATACAACAGTTATGGAAAAACCAAAAAATTATTCTAAAGAAAATATGCTTCAAATAGCAAACGATATAAAAAAACAATATAGTGGAAATATAGGGAACGAAAAGAAAAAAGAGAAACCGAATATTATTTTTGTAATGAGTGAATCGTTTTGGGATCCGACGAAAGTAACCAACCTTTCTTTTAGTGAAGATCCTGTACCAAATTTACATCATTATATAGAAAACTTTCCTGGTGGACAAACTATTTCTCCTACATTTGGGGGAAATACGGCGAACGTTGAATTTGAGGCATTAACGAGTTATTCAATGAGTTTGTTAAAGCCAGGTTCTATACCATATCAGCAGGTTATTACAAATAAGAAAGAAATTCCATCAATCCCGACGGCTTTGAAAAAAGAAGGCTATTACACAAGTGCAATTCATTCATTTGGACGCACATTCTTTAAACGTGATGATGTATATAAGGTGTTAGGATTTGATAAGTTTAATGCAGAGGACACGATGGAAAATGTGGATATTGATGGAGATTATATTAGTGATTTAGCGATGAGTGAAGAGATAATTGCTGAGTTAGAGAAACAAAAACAACCTACATTTATTCATGCAGTTACGATGCAAAATCATTTTCCATTTACAGAGGGCCGATTTGGTGAAAATCTAATAGAAATTAGCGGGCTAGAAAATGAAGAATCAAAGGGAGAATTAGAGACGTATACAGAAGGGTTAAGACGTTCAGATGAGGCTCTTCAATATTTAATAGAGCAACTAGATAATTTAGATAGACCTACATTATTAGTATTCTTTGGAGATCACCTTCCATCATTAGGAACAAATAAATCTTTTTATAAAGAAAATGGGTATATAACGAATGAAAAAACACCGAGTGAACGTTTAGCAATGGCGCAAACGCCGCTATTAATGTATGCAAACTTTGATATGCCAAATGATAATTTAGGTTTAGTAAGCCCAATTCATTTTTCTAATCTTATTTTTGATTATGCAGGGTTAAATAAATCCTCATTTTATCAATTTTTATCGGGACTTTACAAGGAAATACCAGTGCTTAGAGATGAATTAAAAGTTGATAAAAATGGGGAAGTAATCAATGATTTAACAAAGAAACAAAAAGAAATGTTAGAGCAATATAAAATGCTTCAATATGATTTACTCGTTGGAAATCAATATAGCAAAGAAATCCTCTTTTAATAAAAGAAACAAAAAGAACTTGTATAACGATACAAGTTCTTTTTTCATAGTATTTAACGGGGTAACCAGACAAGCTGGGTTTAGGGAGTATTACTTGTACATTTAGTATATATGAAAATGTAATCGTTTTATTTGTATATTTGTGAGAAATGTGTGAATTTTATGTTTTGTAAAAAATCGATTATGTTAACTTTCAATCTTGTATTGCAGTTGTTATGCATGTAAAAATTTTATCAGTTCTTTATTTAATTCATCCGCTTGATCGATTGGTGAACCATGGCCACTATTTGTAAGAGCATGTAACTGAGAATTTTTAATTCGTTGTTGCGTAAGCTCAGCACTTTTGTAAGGAATTAGTTGGTCGTGAACGCCGTGGAAGATTTTTGTTGGGACGTTAATTTTATTTAAATCTTTCGTTACATCTTCATTTGCAGCTGCTTGTAAAATTTTGATAAGGGCATAAGAAGCGGACTGCATACCGAGATAAGAAAACCATTCAAGGGTTGCAGCCCCTAAGTTTCTATTGAAAAAGGATAAAGATACGTCATTTAAAAATTTTGGTAAATTAGCATACATTTGATTAATGAGAGCATCTGCTTGTTCTTTCGGTACACCGTAAGGGGACTCTTGATTTTTAACGAAAGAGGGGGAGACAGCGTCAATTAATGCGAGCTTAGAAATGCGGCGCCCATTATAGCGAGACATATAGCGAATAGAAAGAGCACCACCAACTGAGAAACCGACTAATGTAGCGTTCTCTACTTGAAGTGCTTCCAGAACAATTGCGATATCATCGGCTAATCGATCATACGTGTAACCAGTCCATGGCTTATCAGATTGCCCATTCCCTCGTATATCCATGGCAATACAGCGAAAGCCATGCTCTGGTAAAACATTGAGTTGATATTGATACATTTGATGATTTAAAGGCCATCCGTGAACGAAGAAAACAGTCTTACTACCTGGACCAGGATTAACGTCTTGCACAAAAATATGCACATCTTTCTCGACAGTAACAAACATAAATGTCCCCCTATTTTATGAATATGCTCTATCCCAAAAGCGTTGTTTTGTCATAGCTTTAATAAATTCATTTGCTAGTCGCGTAGGGTCTTGTTCTATTAAAACACCAGGCTTTCCTTCTATATTTAAAGATTGAATAATAGAAGAGCCGTTTTGGAAGGAGCCAATCGGCTTAAAGTGATTATATGATTCTACGACAAAGGAACTTGCTTTGTTAAGAAAATGATCATCCATCTTTCCGCCGATAAGAAGTAATCCATCATAAAGGAGTGGTGAGCCTGTTAAGAAAGTATCATTTACTTCCCAATGTCCATTTGACGTCCCCTGCACTATGCCTAATCGTTCGGAAACGATCACTGGTTGAAGACCTACTTGTTTGAACTGATTTATTATATATTGTGCGCTTGGCCCATCATATCCATTTGCAACAATGACACCTACTCGTAATGTATTAGGACTAAAGGTCGTATTTGCCATACTGAGTGCTGGAGATGATTTTGTAACGTTGGATTCTTGCACATTTGGGACTTTTGCTCCGAGAGCTTCTGCAACTAAAGTAGCCAATTCTGTACTAATATGTCCAATCATATCAACGACTTGTTGGCGGACAGATTTACTTTTGACTTTTCCTAATTCAAAGGAGAAAGCTTGTATAATATGGATTTTTTCGACGTGACTCATACTATTCCAAAATAAACGAGCTTGAGAGAAGTGGTCTTTGAAGCTAGCAGCAGTTTCCCTTGTTTTATGACCAGATACAGTAGAAGGATATGTAACGAACCCCCCCTTTGTCCCAGGTACAGTATAAGGAGAATTATTTGCTAAGGAATTGTTATGGTAGGCAACGTTTCCTTTGTCGATTATATATTTAGATGCACCATCTCTTTGATTGTTATGAAATGGGCATATTGGACGGTTAATCGGTAGTTCTTGATAATTTGTACCAACGCGTGCTAATTGTGTGTCTGTATAAGAAAAGAGTCTACCTTGTAAGAGAGGGTCATTGGTAAAGTCAATACCACGAATGATACTTCCAGGGTGTAGTGCCACTTGTTCAGTTTCAGCGAATACATTATCTACATTGCGATTTAAGGTCATTTTCCCAATGATTTTAACGGGAAAATCTTCTTCAGGCCAAATTTTCGTTGCATCTAATATATCGAAGCCGTATTTAAATTCGTCCTCTTCTTCTAAAATTTGAATGCCAAGTTCGTACTCAGGATAGTTTCCAGCATTAATATTTTCCCACAAATCACGGCGATGGTAATCTGGATCAGCACCACCTAGTTTTTGTGCTTCATCCCAAATTAACGAATGAACGCCGAGCTTTGGCTTCCAGTGGAATTTCACGAATCGTGACTTTCCATTTTTATTAACGAAACGAAATGTATGAACGCCAAATCCTTGCATCATTCGAAAGCTTCTTGGAATTGTACGATCGGACATAATCCACATCATCATTGCAGCTGATTCTTGATTATTGGCGATGAAGTCCCAAAAAGTATCATGTGCTGTTTGTCCCTGTGGAATTTCATTATGCGGCTCTGGTTTAAGGGCGTGAATAAGATCAGGGAATTTAATGCCATCTTGAATAAAGAAAATGGGAATATTGTTTCCTACTAAATCAAAATTTCCTTCTTCTGTATAAAATTTAACGGCGAATCCTCTTACATCTCGATTCGTTTCATTTGCTCCTTTTGATCCAGCTACTTCAGAGAAACGAATGAAAAGCGGTGTTTTTTTTGAAGGGTCTTGTAGAAAATGGGCCATTGTTAGCTCTTCTAAAGATTCATATAACTCAAAAATGCCATGTGCTCCGTATCCTCGTGCGTGAACGACTCGTTCTGGAATTCGTTCACGGTCAAAGTGAGAAAGTTTTTCTCGCATAAGGAAATCTTCTAGAAGGGTAGGGCCACGATCTCCAGCTGTTAAAGAGTTTTCATCATTTGAAATTTTAACACCTGTATTTGTTGTCATCTCCTTTCCTTCATTTTCACGCGTGAAAGATTGGAGTTGTTCTATCTTTTTATTTTTTTTGCCGTCCATAAAAACACCTCCCATAATATACGTATTATTGTTTATGGTTTTTATGCTTGTATATAGCATGAAGATGTTGCATCGTTGGGATGATTTTCCTCAAATGTGCGATTTATCTTTGTTTGTCTATGAAAATCATTTATTATAATAAATGGTATTCTTTGAGATGTTATTTTGAAGGGGTGTTGAAGTGAAAGAAAGTTTTCTATCATATAAAGAAGAAGAAAGGAATGCAAAAATCCTTTTATGGGTGTTATATGTTATTGTTATTGTATATCAAATTTTCTATGCAATTGTATTAGACAATAAATCAATAATGGATAAGGGATACAACATAGTATGGCAAGTTATTTGCGGAGTAGCAATACTGTGCGTGAATATATATTTAATGAAAAAAGAGAAGGCAAACCTTGTTAAATATGCATGGATATTTGCATACATAGGGATAGAAATCGCTAATATATTTTCGTATATTTTTTATAATAAGGCGGCGTTTGATGCGACAAATATAATAGAAATTATTCTCATTTTCTTTGTACCCATATTTTTAAATAAAAAATTTTATGTAATCTTACTTTCTTCTATTGTAGGAAAATATTTAATTTATTTATTTGTATTAGAGGAAATAAAAGCATTTATGTTCCTTATTATGTGTACACTTATGTTAATAGCTGCATATATCATTTTAAACCGATTTTTACAATATCTTTCAGCTGTAAAGGAAAGTATTGCGATTGCTAGTGAATCACAAAAATTAGCAGTAATCGGAAAAATGGCAGCGACGGTTGGACATGAAATTAAAAATCCACTCGCTTCATTAAAAGGATTTACGCAATTACAAAGAGAGAAGCATGAAGAGGATCCTGTTTATAAACGTATGATCTTTGAAATAGAAAATATGAATAATATGATAAGTGAGTTGATGGAAGTTGCTACATGCAAGCCTTCTATTTATAAGAAACATGATCTGGGAAAAATTGTATTACAAGCAACAACAACTCTTCGCGAAAAAATGAATGAATTAAATGTGCAGCTTATTTCTAATGTGGGAGAACAAACAATAGAAGTTGAATGTGATGAACGAAGAATAAGAGGAGTCTTTCTATATACGATAAAAAATGCTTTAGAAGCAATGGAGCAAGGTGGCATATTACATTTACGGTTAGAAAATAAAGGGAAAGAGTATGTGATGATCAGCTTAATTGATAATGGTCATGGTATTAAGCAAGAAAACTTAGCCCGTGTTACAGAGGCCTTTTATACAACGAAACAAGATAAAATTGGTCTGGGTCTTACAGTAGCGAATCGAATTGTCGCCGAGCACCTTGGTGAGTTACATATTTCAAGTGAAAGAAATACTGGAACGAGAATAGACATTATTCTGCCAAGGAAGTGTGGAAATACTGAAATTCAAGTGGAAGAAAAGCTAGGAGTTACCATATGAATAAAGGCTATATATTTAAAAATGAAGAAATAAAGGCGTTGAAAGTATTTTTAAGTTTATTTTTTATTATATTTTTTGTGTATGATCTTGCCTATGAATTTATCGTACCTTTAATCGCGGGAGAGCAAGAAGGCGTAGGAAAGTTTGAAGATGGTTTAGGTTTATGGCTTTACCTTTTGACGGTAGTATTGTTTTGCATTGGAATATACTTTATGAAATGGAAGAATGTTTTTGTGGTAAAGTATATTATTCTAATTGGCTATAATGTATTAGATTGTATCCATAACATTATGATTTATTATGGTAGCGATGCGGAATTTGACGGTGGAAATATAGTAGAAGTATTTTTTATTTTGTTCGCACCAATCTTTGTGAACAAAAGATATTTCTGGTTAGTTCCAGCGATACTTGTCGGGAAGTACGCTCTTACAGGAATCATTATTCAATCTTCTCTCGTTTTAATCCCAATGGCATTATATAGTGTATTTACTATTATATGTTGGATTATATTTTTGAGGGTTCAGTCTTACGTTCGTACGCTTGAGATGATGGACAAAGAAATAAAACAGACAGAAAAACTAGCAGCTGTTGGAAAAATGGCAACGGTTATTGGTTATAAGATTAGAAGACCTTTAGCAAACTTAAAAAAACTTGTGAATAAACAGGCAGACAAGCATCCAGAGGATAAAATTTATAGTGATATTATGAAACAAGAAGTAGATCGGATTCATATAATTGCTACAGAACTTAGTGGATTTGAGAAATCTAAATCACTAGAATCAGAAACTCATAACATACAAGAAATTATCTCTTATGTTATTCGAGTTATGGAAAAGCCTGCTTTAAAACAAGGAGTCCACATACAAGGTATTTACAGTAAAGACTTACCATCAATTACATGTGATGAAAAACGATTAAAACAGGTCTTTTTTAATTTAATTAAAAATGCAATTGAAGCAATGTCAGTTGGCGGAACAATTACGATTAAAGTTACTGTAAAAGAAGGAATCATCGTTCAAGTGAAAGATGAGGGATGCGGCATTCCGAAAGATAAAATTCCAAAGTTAAACGAAGCCTTTTATACAACGAAAGAAACAGGAACTGGTCTAGGTTTAGTAGTTACAGAAAAAATTATTAAAGATCACAACGGTAAAATGAGTTTTGAAAGTGAAGTTGGGGTTGGAACGACGGTTGAGGTTATGTTACCACTGCATTAACTACAAAAAACATCACTTATTTGGAAGTGATGTTTTTTTATTTTATCCCGCTATTTGCCGGGCAGCCCGATTGGTGAGGGCTGATTAAAGTTTCACTTTATCTATAAAGAATGTATGATGTGTTTTTAATATCAAAATGTTTTTTGAAAGTTTTCATTATGGATTTTCCGGGGGGAATTTAGACTATAAAAATTAATTATTTTTTTCTGAAAAAACTATTTTCTTTTTTGGGTTTTAATGGTATATTCAAAACACGATAAATAAATTCCTATATTTGGCACACTATTCGAAAGGATAGGTCGCAAAGCTAAGAGTCTAAAGTAATGAAAATTACTATGATAGTCTGGTTGCAGTTTGGATTTTCACACATAGTTGTATGTATGAAAATCGAAGAGGCAACTGGACTTTTTGTTTTCTCAAAAAAAAATAAATGGGCACACTGTTCGAAAGAATAGGTCGCAAAGCTAAGAGTCTAAGGTAATAAAAATTACTATGATAGTCTGGTTGCAGTTTGGATTTTCACACATAGTTGTGTGTATGAAAATCGAAGAGGCAACTGGACTTTTTGTTGTCTCAAAAAAAATAAATAGGCACACTGTTCGAAAGGATAGGTCGCAAAGCTAAGAGTCTAAGGTAATGAAAATTACTATGATAGTCTGGTTGCAGTTTGGATTTTCACACATGTTGTGATATATGAAAATCGAAAAGGCAACCAGGCTTTTTATTTTTTCAGAATACACATTATGATTGTAAATTTAGTCGATTAATACATTTAATGTTCGGAATATTCGGTGCATAAAAAGCGAGGGAGGGAAGTACATTGCAAAATCAAATAGGGAAATTTGGGCGTATACTTCTCGCTGGAGGAATATTATTTACACAAGTTGGTGTGCTAGACTACTCTGCAACGAAAGTTTATGCGGTTACAAATGACGAGCAAGGACGTTTTATCGTTCATATGGATAAACAAGAAATAAAAGTTGATGAAAATGTAGTATTAAAGATTACAAATACAAATAAACAAGATGCTAATATCGAGCTGAAATTATCTAATGAGCAGCTCTTTAATGAAGAAGAAACGAAAAAAATGAATGAAAATAATAAAGCGATTCAAAACATTTCAGTAACAGAAGATCACATTGTAAAAATTGAAAAGAATGAACAAAGTAATTTTATCGGTGACGTATATGTAGTCATTCAAATGAAAAAAGCTGGAGAGTACAAATTTGAACCGATAGTGAAGTTTGAAGGGAATGAAAAGAAAATTGAATCTCCTTCTCTACATGTTGTAGAGAAAAAAGAGGCTTTAAATGTAGCTATTTCTGATGAAAATCCAAAGGCTTCAGAGGAAGTTGTGAAAAAAGAAAAAAATGAAAAAGTAAAAGTATCGGAAGAAAATAAAAAACAAGAAATAAAGCCTACTAATGCTGAAGTTCCAAAAGAAACGAATACTTTAGAGAAAGAAAAGGTTAATGAAGAACTCGTATCAAAGGAAAATGAATTAAAAGAGAGCAATAAGGTAAACGAAAATAATCAGGAATTACCTGCTATTCAAGCTGAGAAGGTATTAAAGAGCCAATCTCTACTAGCTGCTAGTCCTGTTACAAGTATTCTTAGATATCCAAATGTAAAGGTAATAAATAATAGAACAGGTGAAGGGCCTTCTATCCCGGGTAAATATGCTTTTAGATTTGTTTGGAGCCCACAAGTAACATATGAGGTAAAGGGTAGTAGCAATGACAGAACTGGTCAAAGTCAATATACATTTAGAAATTCAAATAGAGAACAGTACGTATTAGTAAAAAAAGCTGGTGAATATCAAGGGAAATGGATTGATGTCCGTATTAATATTCACTCTATGACAGCTTCATCTGTAGATGTTAAAACACCAATAACTAAAGGTGATGCAAAAAACTTTTTACAATTATATGGGAACGGAAGGTCAGGACAAACTTATAATGCTTCCTTTGAATTTTATGAACACGGAACAAGTAAAAAAGTACCATTAACGGCAATGTGGAATTTCAAAAGGATAAATAGTTATAAAAATGTAACGTTACGTAATGATGGTAGTCATTTAACGAATTTATACGTGTATGATACGAGTTCAATTAGGTATCAAGACAAAGGGAATAATAAAATAGAGTTTTCTGGAACAGCAGGCCCAGTAGCTACTCCAGAAGCAGATATGACAATTACATTTGATAATTTAACAGAATTACCGCTAGAAGTTAGATTAAATGCTTCAGGTGTTAATGTATCATACGACCAATTAGCGATTGCACAAATTGAAATTCCAGCTCCAAGTGTAATAGGAGATATCGTGGAAGATAATTCCCGTCAACTTTCTTATAAGGTATATCAAAATATGCCTGCTCAATCGAAAGATATTCACTATGCGAAATCTTTTGTATTAGAAAGTGAAGTGAATAAGGATTTTACTGTGAATGATGTTTCCATTCAAGATGTGGAAAGTGGAGATGATGTAAGTAGCTTCTTTGATATTAGCAGGAAAAACAATAAGGTCACTGCGGTTGCGAAAGCAAATGCGCTAAAAACAGAAGAATTCAACGGGAAAATTTACGAGATGACAATTACAGGTTCTCCTGTAAAAGGTGCTGATGTAATGAAATATTATAAAGATGGTTATCTTGAAATACCGGTGTCAGCTAAAAACTATTTAGATGACGATAAGAATGGGCAAGATAGTAATCGAGATGGAATCGCAAAAATAAGGTATAAAGGTATTCCGACTGGGAAACCAGTCCCACAAAAAGTAGTGCAAGGAACAGATTTAACAAAAATGGATATTTCTAAATTTGTGACAGATTTATCTGTAGATACGAATTTGGATGTAGATAAACCAATATCAGTAATGAAGTTAATCAATATTCCGGATACAAAAACAATAGGGAATCATACTGTAACGGTTGTAATTGAAACGAAGCAAGGTGTACAAGCGGAGATTCAAGTACCGGTTACTGTCGTTGATGGGACTTTAAAGTTAGTAGACGTACCAAAAGAAATTACCTTTGGAGATGTAACAATTCCATCGAAAACAACGACATACACACCGAAGGCGATTTCAAATTCTTTAAAGGTAACCGATAATCGTGTTAAAAAGCAAAAATGGAGTGTATATGTAAAGGAAATTACACCATTAACTTCAGCGCAAAATGACACATTGACGGGAGCATTGATTTACAAACGAAATGGAAAGGATACACCTTTAAGTAATTCTAGTATAGAAGCATTCTCGTATACTTCTAAAAACGACGAGGAGGTTTCATTAAATTGGAAGGAAAACGAGGGAATTCATTTACAAGTAAAACCAGGGCCGAATGTCAAAGCAAATACAAAATATGCTGGACAGCTAGAATGGACATTAACCGATGCTCCTCTCTAAAAATATATGAAATATATAAATTTTAGAAAGGAGAGAGTAATGAAAAAAATAGTTGGTATTATCGTTTCCACAGTTATATGTGTGCCGTTTCTTATGGCAAATGTAGTAACGGCTACAAGTACGAATTCAAAAGCGGGTATTACATTTTCGAATAGCTATACACCAAATACATCAACTGATCCGACAAAGATAAATACAAAAAAAGAGACAGTTGATAAAAATAAAAATGGAGATAAATATTTACCGAAAACAGGAGGCCAGACACGGGACTTCAAACAATATATAGGATTGTTTTCGATTGTTTTATCTCTATATGTATTCAAAAGAATTAGGGGAAAGCAAGTGTATTCAAAATAAAAAATAGATGAAAACAGAGAAAAGGGGAAGGTACATATGAAACTAGCAAAATTAGCATTAATCGGTGCAGTATCATTAACATCAGTTGCAGCAGTAGGAACTTCAGCATTTGCGGAAGAGAAAGCAAATATGAAATCAAAAACCGATGTAACGTTTATTGAAGATACAAGCACAACAGATCCAAACAATCCAGAAAATCCAAATGAAAAAGTTACACCAGAGAACCCTGATGACCATGAAAAAGGAACAAAAGGTCCATTAAGTATTAACTACGTTTCTAACTTACACTTCGGCGAGCAAGTTATCTCTGGTAATGATCAAACGTACTTTGCAAAATTGGATAAAGTGAAACAAGGGAGCAAAACAGTTGAAGTACCTAACTTCGTATCTGTAACAGATAACCGTGGTACAAATGCAGGATGGAAATTGAAAGTAAAGCAAAATGCACAATTTAAAAGTGGTAATAGTGAGTTAACAAATGCAGCTTTAAGCTTAAGTAACCCAGCTGTAAATTCTGTAACTGATGCACAATATGCACCTACAACATTTAAAAATAAAGTAACGCTAGCTCCAGGTGGAGATGCGGTGGAAATTACTACTGCCGCAAAGAATAAAGGTATGGGTGATTGGACGACTGCATTTGGTAAAGGAACAGAACAAGGTAAACAGAGTGTGAGCTTATTCGTACCAGGTACGACGGCGAAAGAAAAAGGTGCGAAATATTCAGCTGAGTTAACTTGGACTTTAGAAGATACACCAAACTAAGCTTATACAAGATTGAAAATTAAGAATGACTGAATTTTAAAAAATGATTATAAAGGGGTATAAAACTATGAAACTAGCAAAAATAGCATTAATTGGAGCGGTAACATTATCATCAGTATCAGTAGGGACGTCTGCATTTGCAGCTGAGAAAGATGGCGGGAAATTAGACTCAAAAGCATTCATTAAATTCGAGAAAAATACAGATAAAATTGATGTTGTTAATCCAGAGAATCCAGATGAAACTGTAGATCCAGTTGATCCAGATAAAAAAGGTACAGATGGTCCACTAAGTATTGATTATGTATCTAACTTCAACTTTAAAACACAAAAAGCATCAGGGAATAACGAAATCTACTTTGCAGAATTAGATAAAGTAAAGAAAAAAGTAGACGGTTCTGTAATTGACGTGCCGAACTACGTTCAAGTAACAGATAATCGTGGTACAAATGCTGGATGGCATTTAACAGTAAAACAAAATGGTCAATTCAAAACTGCAGATGATAAAGCGTTGGATGGTGCAGCATTAACATTAAAAAATTCAGCTTTGAAATCAAACGCAGGTAGCGACGCACCAACAGCAGAACAATCTATCACATTAAATCCAAGTGGTGCAGCATCTGATTTAATCGATGCAAAAGAAAACCAAGGTATGGGTACATGGGTAAATACGTTTGGTAAAGATGCAACAGAAGCGAAACAAAGCGTAGAGTTATCTGTACCAGGTAAAACGAAAAAAGAACAAACACAATACACAACTTCACTAACTTGGGAACTAACAGACGCTCCTATGTAAGTAAGAGGAATTTTAAGATAAAAGAGGAAAATGAGAAGAGATAAGGGAATGGCTTTAACCTTATCTCTTTCTTGTCTATAAAATGGATATGAAGGGGACTACATAAGAGATGGTAAAAAAACTATTTACTAGCTTACTATTAATTACATTCTTCATAGTAAACGCTTTTTCAGTATATGCGGCTGAAATGAAATTCGCTGTGACAGCAGTTATACCAGAAAATCAAATTGATAAAAATCAAACGTATTTTGATTTGAAAATGCAACCTGGACAAAAGCAAACAATTCAAGTCCAAATGAAAAATGATACGAATAAAGAAGTTGTGGTAGAATCGTTTGCTAATACAGCAATTACGAATAGCAATGGTATTACAGATTATAGTACAGTAGAACCAAAAACGGATTCTACTTTGAAATATCCGTTTTCTAAAATTGCTAAAATGCCAAAAGAAACGAAAGTCCCAGCTAACAGCATAGTGACAGTTGATATAAACTTGGAAATGCCAAGTGAGTCGTTTGATGGTGTTATTTTAGGTGGTTTATACTTTAAAGAAAAAGAAGATGAGAATGCAAAGAAAAAAGATGAAGGTGTGCAAATTGAAAATAAATATGCATACGCAATTGGCGTTGTTTTAAAAGAGACGGATGCTGAAGTAAAACCAGACATGAAATTAAACGAAGTAAAGCCAACACAAATTAACGGGCGTAACGTTGTTACTGCAAATTTACAAAACGTAAAGCCAGCAATGTTAAAAAATTTAAGTGTTGATGCAAAGGTATATAAAGAAAAAGGTACAGACGTTTTATTTGAAGCGAAAAAAGAAAATTTAAGAATGGCGCCAAACTCAAACTTTGATTACGCTATTAGCTGGGAAAACAAAGCGTTTGATCCAGGAATGTACCGAGTAGAAGTGAAAGCCACTGATGGCGATCAAAAGTGGGAATGGACGAAGAAATTTACAATTGAAGGAAAGACAGCCGATAAGTTAAATGATACAGCGGTAGAAGCGAAAAAAGACTACACGCTATATTACATTATCGGCGGAGTACTACTGGTAATTATATTATTAGTTCTTGTGTTCTTCTTAGGTAGACGTTCTAAAAAAGAGGACGATAACGAAAAATAATATATTGATAGTGTAAAAAGAAAATAATGGATGTTTTACTATGAAAAATATATAATGGCTTTGTCTGTTATTTGTTGTAGTTCATTTATATTTCTATTTGTTGACCCGAATCTCGGGTCTTTTTTTATGGAATGAATTGCTATATATCAGTAATGAGAAAAACAGAGTATACAGCACTTGCAGTAATTCCAGGGGTAATATAAAGGGATATAGCATCTCCTCTGACAATTGGGTTTCCAGTTGTAATACTAGTCCAAGTTACAGTAGCGGGACCTACTGCTGGAGTAGGATTAAATACTTGAATTTGTCCTGCTCCGCTATCCGTTGGTTTAATAGAAAATACCATAGTTCCGGTAATTTTGTCAGTAGTAGTTAAGGTAATAGTAGATAGGATGTAGCTAGAAGTAGGGGATGTGAGGTTTGTTGGGACATTTCTGCAAATATTAATCGTATAAACAGCAGCAGGTAAATTATTTATATTTATAGACGCAGAAAAGCCAACTATACTACCGGCTCCAGCAGTGACATATGGGATAACATTGGAGTCAATTCCAGGAGAACCCGCTATACGTTGAAAACCAGCATTTGTTCCCTGAAAAACAATACTTTTTGCTGAAGCACTACCGGCAGATCCCATGGGTCCGGTGTTCCCCGTAGGTCCGGTACTACCGGTAGGTCCACTTTCTACTAATATGATATAATCCGGAGATACATTTGGAAATCCTTGAGGTGCATCCTTTTTTACAACATAGCCACTGCCCGTATAAGTGACAACTTGTCCTTTTTTATAGTTGGGGGCCGCTGCTAGACTGAAGGTGGTAGTACTTTGGAAACCAGCTCCGGAAGGTCCAGCACTACCAGTAGGTCCGGTAGCCCCAGTAGGCCCGGAAGGTCCAGTACTTCCGGTAGCCCCGGTGCTACCAGTGGGCCCAGTGTTTCCGTTAGAACCACCACTATTGCGTCTGCCATCGCAACTAAAACAATTACGTTGATACATGTACGTTCTCCTTTCTATATTTTGAAAATCTAGTTTTAAAAATAGAACTACTATATGTATATTACGGATTCTATATTTTTGTGTGGCTGATCGTATTTTGTGTCTAGATTTCAAAAATAGCGGTAGGAGAATTAAGTAGTGTTAGAGCCACCATTTCTCCTGAGGAAGCAAAATAACATCCACATCAAAATTCTCTTTAAACCAATCATACATCAATGTCTCTTTCACTAAATATTCAGAGGCAGAGTGTGACACCCCAATTAGAGACATATTTGTTTCTTTTACATAATCCATAATGAGCGAGTATTTATGTCGCCCGTAATCATTGTCGATATGGCAATGGATTTCTCCTGTAATATATGCTTCGGCACCTTTTTTTTCTGCTTCCTTCATTAAAGATACAACATCGCCACATCCAGCGATAATTGCGATTTTTTTGATGGAATCATGTCGTTTACCTTCGAAGTCTGTGTAAGGGATCTGGAAGAGTTGTTTTAGATGTTTTTGGAGTGCTTCTGTTGATGTTTCATCTATTTCACAAATAAGGCCAACTGGTTCTTGTTCTGGACCTCCATATGCAAAGTCGTCCACTACAGTAGCGTTTAATGCTTTTGCAATTGAAATACTCGTTCCATGCGTTTGATGAAAATCCATTGGTACGTGACATGTATATATAGAAAGTTGTTTTTCTTTTATTCCTTGCAAATATTTTTCAGGAATTGGTATGAAACCGCGGCCTGATCTTCCAATTGGATCACCGCACTCCATTACAAGGGGATGGTGCATAAAGAGTAAATCACCGGGTGTGGATTGTGAAATGAATGTTTCAAGAACGTCATCTGTAGGGAATACAGCTAAAAATACTTTGTTTACATTTTCAAATCCGTGCATCATAAGGCCGTTAAATAAATCTACAAAATTTGCTTCGAAAAATTGTTGCCAAGGAAATTTGATAGGATCATATACGGCTGGGATAAATCGACTAAAGGCACTATCTTTTCCGTATTTTTCAATTTGAAATAAGTGATCGAGTGATTGCTCTATTTTTTTTAAGGCTGGCATGTTTAATAATCCTCCTTAAGATGATTCTTGCTTTATGAGTTGTTTGTATTCTTCGTAGCGAAATAAGAAGCGATAGGAAACAAATAAAGCCTAGAATCCAGCCGATAGAAGGAGAATAGGGAAGTACATGCTGTAATAGCATTTCGCTAGAAATGAAGAAACTACCAAATAGACTTAATAAAATAGGATATCGTTGTAGTTTGAACACGGATAGCAAACCTCCTTTCTCCTGTATGAACTACTCATAAAAGCTCGATTGCTGAAACTTTATCACATACATTGTATATTAGTCTTAATTTTCTGTATATAAATTTTAAGAAAAATGGTGATACAATATATGAATGATAAGAGAAGAGAGGATGAAGATTAACATATGTACGTTACTGTAACAGAAGCAGCATATAAAAAGATTATGGATACGATTCCAAGTGAAGCGAAATATATAAAGTTATTTTACGATAATGAGGGTTGCGGTTGTGTCATGAGCGGAATCATCGATTTAGTAGCTGTAGCAGAGAAAGATGAGCGCGATGTGGATATTGAATCAAGCACAATGAATTTTATCGCTGATCGTACAAAGCTTGTATTTATGGACGATAAGTTAACGGTTGATTGGCATGAAGGTGGAGGAACTTTTCAGTTGAAGAGCCCAAGCCAGTTTTATAATCCAAATATGAAATTACACGTTCGAGTATAGTAAAGGAAAGGTGATTCCAAAATGTATTTTGGAATCACCTTTTTTTATTTTATAAGTCGATATATTTGGGAAGTCGCCGATATAAATGGAGTTGCGCCAATATAATTTCATTTACCAAAACGTTTCATATTATAAAAAGTTTTTTCACATAATGAAATGTACACATGATTGAATTTTCTGTATAATTTTCTTTGCGGAGGGGATACGCATGAGAAGATGGGGAATTGAGTTATTAATTTTAAGTGTTGTTATTATTTGGGGGATTAACTATACAATTGCGAAGTATGGACTTTTAGAATTTACAACAATTGAGTTTACCGCACTTCGTATGATGGCGGCGGCACCGCTCCTGTTACTTCTTACTTTTTTTATTGAAAAGTCGGTTTATATGGAGCGAAAGGATATACCTAGATTAATCATCGTTAGCGTTGTAGGTATTGTACTGTATCAAACGTTATTTATGGAAACTGTCAAATATACATCCGCTACAAATGCCTCTTTACTCATTTCTATTTCACCTATTTTTACAACTGTATTTGCGATTTTTCTGAAACAAGAAAAGTTTTCTTCTCGAAAGCTCATAGGTTCTATCATTGCCTTTAGTGGTGCAGCATTAGTTTTAGTAGCAGGACATTCACTTGCTAGTTCTTTTTATGGCAATGGAATTGGACTTATTACATCAATATGCTGGGGGCTTTATCCTGTTTTAGCAGGACCATTAATTAAAAAATATTCAGCACTACGTGTTACCGCATGGTCAGCCTTAGTTGGCGCGATTCCGCTTTTATTGTTAAGTGGACCATATGTATTTATAATGCCATTTCACATTACACACGGAATGACACTATTCGCCTTACTATATTCCATTTTCTTTGTAACAGTATTCGGCTTAGTCATGTGGTATGTTGGTGTTCAAAAAATTGGGGCGTCACATACGATGGTATATATGTATATAACGCCGCTTGTAGCTGTTTTATTTGCAGCTGTCTGGGCAAATGAATATGTATCGTTTCAACAAATCA
>Ga0209463_1001097_pt1 | contig 17336 bp, 11 predicted proteins | sample AgamicMgSfrz_FD_187169 | JGI IMG/M metagenome (GOLD analysis project Ga0209463, IMG submission 187169) | Agave microbial communities from Guanajuato, Mexico - Mg.Sf.rz (SPAdes) (version 2) | ecosystem: Host-associated > Plants > Phyllosphere > Phylloplane/Leaf | place: Guanajuato, Mexico... | reverse complement strand
ATTATATAAGCCTATTAAAATGCCCAAAGATAGATATGCCAGTAATAACCCTACCCAATCCCAGATCCAATCTTGACCTCCCATTAAAGTAAACAAAAGCGAAATGACCCCTCCTACTGCAAGAATCAAGGAGATTATAATGTTAGTTAAAGCTGATTTCATAATGTTTTCACTTCCTAAAAAATTTTATAATAAAGCATTGGTGTTTACTCATATGTTGTCATTTATTTATTTATTTATTAGAACTTCTTTTTAATTAACTGAGAATCTGTTTGCTTGTATTTTCTTCCATTACTTTTTTTGGAATCACACTTCCTCCTGCTCTCTATACAATTTGTGTACCTTGATTCAATTTATGTTTTAAATCATTATTTTGTAAAGAGCCTCTCCCCCCACTTTATGCAATTTAATAGGTCTAATCATTCCTGCTAATATTGTTGGTTCTAGCTAAATAACCTCTTTACCCACTATTTTTTTTAATAGTTTATATAAATGATTATCACCAACTGTATATGCCCCACATAAAAATGGTTCCATTGCTTCCCCTACAAACCCAGATGCTATTCCAAGTGCCAGTCCATCCGCTATTGCATTATTGTCAATCCCAAAATCTTATACAGAAATTCAATCATATAATCAGGTCATCATACTTAATAGTTCACATGGAAAAATAAGTATCAATCATTTCTCGTCTTATTTACTATTCTCACAACTATGCAGGTGCTTGAAAATTAATCATACTTTATTATAATTAAGTATATTAACAACATGTTTAGTATAAGTGAATAACATTAATTTTAATTTTATTTACTTATTTAAAGGGGATTACGCATATGAACAATATTAATATCGGTGAAAAAATTATGATATTTAGAAAAGGTGCTGGATTAACTAGTAAACGGTTAGCTGAATTAGCTGATATAACACCTTCCATGTTAAGTCAGATTGAGAAAGGAATCACGAATCCATCCTTACAAACACTAAAACTAATTTCTGCAGCATTAAATATTGCTTTATTTAATTTTTTCTTAGAAGATACCATTACAGAAGAATTAGTTGTAAGAGCTAATCAAAGAAAAAAAATAACTTTCCCTGAAAGCGGCAATGTTTCGTATGAGTTATTATCACCTAATTTAGATGGATCACTGGAATTAGCTTTAATGAATCTGTTACCTCAAACCGCTTCTTCTATGGAGCCTATGGCACATAAAGGTGAAGAAATAGCATTTGTTATGGAAGGACAAGTAAAACTATATCTAAATGATGAGGTTTTACTTCTTAACCCAGGTGATAGTGTTAAAATCCCACCATACGTAAAACATAAATGGGAAAACACTTCTTTACACAAAGTCACTGTTATATTTGGAGTAACCCCACCATCTTTTTAATTTCAAGTACTAGCGCATAAAAGTTAGAGAAAATAATTCTCTAACTTTTTTGTGTACATAACTATATTTAAAAAAGTAAAAAACTTGTCTCATAATTATATGTCATTTAAATCTAAACGATTATGAGTAGTGAAAGAGACCTTTCTAATTACATACTTAATTTACTTTTTAATGTCCAGTATTTTTCTCCAGTAGTGTCAAAAGAGAATTCCACCCATCCATTTGGATCTTCACGATAAATAAAGATGTTTGTTCCACGAGTTACTGTACCAACTTTATTTTCCTCGACTGCTACATCTGATTTACTTTTAATTTTTAAGCTAAATGGATACGGTACATGGTAATAAGCAGCTGTTGATACAACATTTGCTGTTGTCCCATCTTCATACATGTTATATAGAATGTTATTAGATAACGCTTCAACATCTAATGTTTCAGGATTTTTTGGTAATTTTTTTGCAGATGTATAGTCTTCCCCACGGAAAGGTTTAATACGTTCCATAATATTTGCAATTTTTCCAGCCCAGCCTTTGTCTGATGCATATTTTACGTTCATACCAGCTAATGTTGGTCCATTATAATGCATGCCATCTTCTTCTAAATATCTTTCTCGTACATAATTGGCATTATAAGCAATACTGTCACCGTAGGTTGGTAAATATTTTGCATATTTAAACGGATCCTTATCATACGCGCGTAACCCAAATAAATTGTGTTTTCGATATGCGATTTCTGATTTTCCATATCCAGACTCTAAAATTGCATGTGCTGCTAAATACTGTGCATTGACACCGTATTGATTTTGCGCATTAATAAAGTCTTGCCCATGTCCAACTAACGGACTATCTGAATGGTATTTTGCAATAAAACTATCAATCTCTTGGGCTGTAATTTTCGAAGCCACTGTTAAATTTAAATCCTCATACGAAGTAGCAGTAATGATTTCTTTGTCTTTTAAACCATTATTTTGATTTTGTTGTAACATATCTGTTTTAGCAGTAAGTTGAGCGGCCTCGGCGCGTGTTATAGACCTATTTGGTTGCCAACCATTATCAGTACCATTGGAAATATTTAAGTCAATTAAAATATTGGCATACTTTTCTCCCCAATGCCCTTTTAAATCCTCAAATTTACCTTGGTCATTATTATTTGCTGTACCTTGTAATTTATAAGCATTTACTAGCATCGTCGCCATGGCAGCGCGAGTTACTTTACCGGATGGATTGAAAAGGCCATTCCCTTCGCCTTTAACAATGCCAGCTTTTTCAGCTGCAGCGATATAAGGGGTAGCCCAATGGCTTTGTGCATCTGTAAAGGATGGTTTTGCATCAAAGTCAATTTGTATACCTAATACTTTTGTCATAATTTTCGTAGCGGAAGCTCTGTCTAATGAATCATGTGAACCAAAAGTTCCATCTGGATAACCAATTATGACTTGTTTATCCACTAAATAGTTTACAGATTGCTCTGCCCACTTGGGAACATCAGGAAATTTGTGAGTATCTGCAAATATATTAGATGAGTAGGATAGTAGACTTCCTGCAATAATTCCTGTAGCAATTAACTTGGATTTCATAAAATATTCTCCTTCTAAATCTTAATTTCTATCCATTTTCATGCATTTAATTTACGTTATCCCTTTATTAAGAATTAGTAATAAAAAATTGCAATAAATGTTGGTGAGCTTATTGAATAATTAACTATATTGTTAATGGACAATATAGTTAAAGAGTTGCATAAATAAAGGTTCTTTCCCCAACAGATTATATAGAGAAAAGATTTTCTATCAATATGTATCTTTTAAAAATTTTTAAGCATAACTTACATTTGGTTCAACGATTTTAGCCGCCTGTATATAAGTGTCAATGAACAAATATAAGTTTATATTCAATTTTTTTAATTAAATTCAAGTTAGTTTTTGTATACTTGTTAAACTAGTATACAAACTTGAAAACCAATCTCAATTAATCACCATTAATTATAGTTAAGTATACATTAATACGTCAACACCTTATTAATTTTCAGTAAATAAAATTAATTTATACTGATTTTTTTATGTCGATATTAAACATTTTTGTAAAATTTATTCATTGACACTCATACATATAAGTAACTATAATCGTTACACCAAATTGAATAGATGTCAGCAGCATCACAAACATATAAATATAAAAATAAAAAATCTCAATTTGGTAATACAATAGATTGGTAGAGGTGTGTATTTTTATGAAGCGCAAATTAATTACAACAGGTATCCTTGCAGGAGCTATATTATCTTATTCTTCTAATATTTTAGCGGATACTCACAAATTTCCTGATGTTCCCAAGTGGGCAGAGCAATCTGTAAACTATTTAGTGGATAAACAAGTCATAATTGGTTATCCAGATGGAACTTTTGGCTCAAACGTTACGTTAGATCGAGCTTCCGCTGCAACAATTATAACAAAAGCTTTAGGAATAGAAATCGATCCAAAAGCCAAACCTTCTTTTACAGACTCTCAAGACCACTGGGGCGCTCCCTATATTGCTGCAGCTGAAAAAGCTGGCATTGTTAAAGGAGAAGGGAATGGCCTTTTCAATCCATCCGGTAAAGTAACTCGCGCTGCCATGGCAACGATGCTAGTAAATGCTTATAAACTACAAAGTACAGCAAGTAATAACGCCCAAAGTAAATTTGAGGATTTAAAAGGACATTGGGGAGAAAAGTATGCCAATATTTTAATTGACTTAAATATTTCCAATGGTACGGATAATGGCTGGCAACCAAATAGGTCTATAACACGCGCTGAAGCCGCTCAACTTACTGCTAAAACTGATATGCTGTCAAGAGATATGAATAGTGAATTAAAAGAAAAAGACTATACAAGTACTAATACTCTTCTAAATCAGCACCAAAAACTTTCAGGCAAAGTAATTGAAAAAACGAATGACGGATTGGTTGTTTCTGGTAAAAATTCAAGTGTATACGCTATCGTTTCTTCCCCTGAGGTACTTAAAGATATTCAGATTGGGGATACCGTTACCGTTTATGCTCCTATGTTTATAGGCTCAATACCAGGTGATCCAGCTACAGCTAAATATGCAATTGTTCAAAAAGAAAATGAAGAAAACGTTCTAAAAAAACAATATAAAATGCACACTGGAAGTGTAATCAATAAAAAGAAGGACACAATCCAAATTTCTAATGAAGGCCTGACTGTTACTGCTGCTGTTTCTTCTGAAGTGCTTGAGGATATTCAAGTTGGGGATACCGTTACTATTTATGGGGCATCCTTTATGAGTAATATGGCAAGTGGTGATTTATCTGCTAAAGCTCCAATCATTGAAAAGTTGGCAAGTAAGACAGTGACTGCTAATACAAGTGTAGATAAATCGAGGTCTGCATCAGAAGTCGATAAAAAAGAACAACATGTTCTAGATCAACACCAAAAACGTTCAGGTAAAGTAACTGAAAAAACAGAAGACGGATTGGTGGTTTCTGGTGAAAAGTCAAGTGTATACGCTATCGTTTCTTCCCCTGAGGTACTAAAAAATATTCAAATTGGGGATACCGTTACCGTTTATGCTCCTGTTTTTATAGGCTCAATACCAGGTGATCCAGCTACAGCTAAATATGCAATTGTTCAAAAAGAAAATGAAGAAAACGTTCTAAAAAAGCAATATAAAATGCACACTGGAAGTGTAATCAATAAAACAAAGGACACTATTGAAATTTCTAGTGAAGGTTCGACGGTTAGAGCTACCGTCTCTTCTGAAGTCTTACAAGATATAAATATTGGAGATACCATTACTATTTATGGGGCATCCTTTATGAGTAATATGGCAAGCGGTGATTTATCTGCTAAAGCTCCAATCATCGAAAAGTTGGCAAGTAAGACAGTGACTGCTAATACAAGTGTAGATAAATCGAGGTCTGCATCAGAAGTCGATAAAAAAGAACAACATGTTCTAGATCAACACCAAAAACGTTCAGGTAAAGTAACTGAAAAAACAGAAGACGGATTGGTGGTTTCTGGTGAAAAGTCAAGTGTATACGCTATCGTTTCTTCCCCTGAGGTACTAAAAAATATTCAAATTGGGGATACCGTTACCGTTTATGCTCCTGTTTTTATAGGCTCAATACCAGGTGATCCAGCTACAGCTAAATATGTAATTGTTCAAAAAGAAAATGAAGAAAACGTTCTAGAAAAACAATATAAAATGCACACTGGAAGTGTAATCAATAAAACAAAGGAAACAATCCAAATTTCTAGTGAGGGCCTGTCTGTTACTGCTGTTGTTTCTTCTAAAGTACTTGAGGATATTCAAGTTGGGGATACCGTTACTATTTATGGTGCGGATTTTATGAGTAATATGGCAAGTGGTGATTTATCTGCTAAAGCTCCAATCATTGAAAAGCTGGCAAGATAAGCAAAAGGAATCCAATGGGAAAATCCCAATACTACTAAGTAGATAGATGCTATTGCTCTAACATCTATAATTGTGTTAATTATTTAAAACTGATATAAATTTGCTTTGTCTAAAGTTAAAAACAAGAAGCTCCTTAATTATAAGAAGTTTCTTGTTTTTTGTATAAGTGAATGTGATATATAATTATTAAAATAGAATATGTTATTTCTCATGAATCTATTAATTAAGAATAATTTGATGGATATTTTATTCTAAACTAAATTTTTGCAGATTTATAGTACTAAATACATGTAATCTTGCGTGAACGTATAGGTTTAAATACTACGTTACCCCTCCCTTCAAAAATATTATGTATGAAATAAGAGAATCTTTCCCGATTTTTGCTGTTCGAAAGATGTCGGGTGCTTTTTATTAAAACCAATAAATGATAAAAATATAAAGGATAAGCTATGGTATAACTCATCCTTTATTCTTCATCATCAAATTCATATAGACTATCAAGCAATTCTGTAAATGCTGGACAAACAGGATATATTGCTTCCTCTATGTCTTCTTCCTCATGATCCCAGAATACGATTGATGGTGAATCACTGGTATCTCGATAATCGAAGCATAAAAGATTACCAAATGGATCTCAAGCAAAAGGATAAATTTTATCAGGTAATCTATCTTTCGTATTATTATATGTTTCTAGAATGGAGTATTTTTTATTAGAATCTAAGGTTAAAAGATTATTAAGTGAATTTTCATCTTGGAATAAAACTTAGATTTTCAAACAACATTATTGTTATATTTTTTATTATAGTGAATTATCCTAAATCAAAATTAAACAATTATATTTTCATTTTACACGTTGAGAAGAATACCTATTTCATTTTAATATTTGTCACTTACAAATATTCTTAGAATTTTAATTAACATCTATAACTTCCCATCCAGCTTCAATAGCCATTCCCCTTTTTTCATCTACTGAATCTCCTAAATTCATCTTATTTATAGCCACCACAGCTAAATGTGTCGGCCTACTTAACGCTACATAAGCTGTTTTTAGTGCATCCCTAATTACCTCAGGTAAATATCCAGATTCAGTTTCATAATTACGATAATTTCCAATTAAAAAGTCAAAAATCTCCGTAAAATCATAGAATATGTCTGGATTATTAAAATCCCCTTTCCTTATCTTTGATTCTAAAAGAAGTGTTGCTTTATGAGTCTCACCTTTAACGGAATGAACTGTTCCAAAGCAAATATCTTGTTCTACCAATTCTATATCTAACATCTGGTCATTTTGGATGAGCTGTTGTCCTCGCTTATAACTAATATAATTCCTCTCAATTCTATTACATACACGTTCTGTACAATGATTTAATAAATCTTCATTATTAAGTATCATCTCTTCTAATTCAATAATTCTTTTATATATTTTAACGATTTCTTCCTTAATATCCTCGTTTACAACTCCCTCAGCACCATAAATTTCTTTTATACACACCGCTATCTTAGACTTTATATCTATAAACTTTTCTTGTCTCAATAAATTATTAAAGTAATTAAGAGAATATGCTGATTTTCCCTTCGGTAACCGATCATTTGTATGCTTCACATACATTAGTAACCCTTTCATTACTATCTCATAAAAATTTTTAATTATCGTTTCTGTTTTTGGCTTTACATCACTGTTTCTTTTATACCTAGTATAATAATTTTTCACTTCATCATGCATTAAACCTACTGCTCCTATTTTTTTGGTACTCCACTTAAACTCTGTATTAGTATCTGATAAACTCTTTACTAAATTTAAGTACTCATTTATAACATTATTTTTAGAGTTATATAATAATAGGTACGGTTTAAATGATTTTTTATTAGGATTTCCTCTTAGTACTTCATATTTTTCAATACAAGTAGTCCTTAAAACTTTTGCGATGCTCTCACCAAAACGTGTACTATATGATAATTCAAGTTGCGGTATCGTTTCTCTAGATGGTACCCAAGCATCTTCCCCTTTTCCAAACATTGTATACAGCGCTTGATATGGATCTCCAAATTTTTGTAGTATTGTTAATCCATTATTAAATATTCTCATTAATAAATCATATTGTATCTCACTTGTATCTTGTGTTTCATCAATAAATGCCCACAAAAACCGTTTTCCAAATGCGTTCTTAATACGATGTTCGTACTTTTTTATATACCAATTTGAAAATGATATAGTATCATTATGCCTAAATATCCCCATTTCTAACAAATCCCTAAAGGTATTAACCACCTCTTCTCGACACCACTCATTGCACTCGCCTATTAACTCTAGGCTACCATCATTTAAAAATTCTAAATATGTTTCTTTTATTCGAGTCGTAGGGGCAAAAGAGGAACTATATTCACTGAAAATTTCAGCGAATTTTTCTTTATACATCTCCTCTTCATCTAATAACGCTTTTTTATTTGGATATAATTCTTGATACGCCTTAGAAGTAAAAAATCATGTATAGTTCCTATAAAGTTGGGATATCCAAAATTAACTATTTTCACATTTACTTATGAGAATTCAGCTTTTTTCGTTTCGAGGTATTTCCTTTTCTTTCCTTGACGACAATACCTACTTACATTAGAACCTAAAAAATTAATAAAAACGAAGCGACTTATTTCAATCGCTTCGTTTTCTCAGCTCATAACTTTTCCAAAATAATAACAAAAATAAATTATTTCTTTTTGATTTTTCTCTAGTCTAATTAATTTTTCCCTAGTCTAATTAATTTTTCCTTTTTGACATTCACTCTACATAACCCTCTTAAACATCTTCTCCAACTCATAAGTAGAATGATGCACAAGAATCGGTCTTCCGTGCGGGCATGTATACGGGTTTGTTGTTGTACGTAGTTCTTCCAGCAAAGCAAATATTTGATCGTTCGTTAAATATTGATTTGCTTTAATAGATGCTTTACAGCTCATCATGATGGCTGCTTCTTCACGTAATTTCTTAATATCAACTTTTTTTAGTTTAACAACTTGCTCCATCATTTCATCGATAATTTCTGTTTCTTGTCCTTTCGGGAACCACGTTGGGTGCGAGCGGACGATAAAGGATTGATGGCCAAATTGCTCCAAGAATAGACCGACTTTTTTCAGTTCTTCTAGTTGCTCTTCAACACGTAAAAATTCAGTAAGAGATAAATCGATACGGTACGGTACAAGCAGTTCTTGTACTTCTTGCGCTACCCTTCCTACTTTATCACGGAAATATTCATAGTTGATACGTTCCTGCGCAGCATGTTGATCAATCATATATAAGCCTTTATCATTTTGAGCAAAAATATATGTTCCATGCATTTGTCCAATTGGATAAAGTGGCGGTAAGTCATTACCGTTCATTTCAATCTCTTTGATTTCCTGAACTTCTTCTTCCAATTCCTCTAATTCAAAGTCCTCTTCATTACTGTCCCACGATTTTTCTTCTCGAATTGGTTCTTCCATTATCGGTCTAGTAGATGGCTGCCAACTTTGTTCTTCTCTTACGAGCGACTGTGGTGGTTGCCATTCTTGTTTCGGCGGTTGCCACAGTTGTGCTGGCTGTTTCACAGGCAGCGGTTCTTCTTGTTTTTCATCCATGCCAGTTGGTAAAACAATGTCCGGCATGGATGGTTCTTTCGGCTTCGCATGCTCAAACTGGAACTGTTCTTGCACACTCTCGTCTTTTTCTTTTTTCTTCGTTGTTACGCCTGCATCTGGAATGAGCTGTATTTTTTTAAATGCAGCTTGCAATGTTTCTTCGATAAGCTTTAGCAATTCTTGTTCTTTACTAAAACGAACTTCTAATTTTGCAGGATGTACGTTAACGTCAACAAGCATTGGATCCATTTCAATCGATAAAAATCCGATTGGATATCGTCCGACTGGCAGTAATGTATGATATCCTTGCTGAATTGCTTTCATTAATACAAAGTTTCGAACGTAACGGCCATTTACGATTGTTGACATATAATTTCGAGATGCTCTCGTTACTTCTGGTAATGTTACATAGCCTGTAATTGTGAAATCTAAAGATTCAGCTTCAATCGGAACAAGTTTCTTCGCAACTTGAATGCTGTAAATCGATGCAAGTACTTGTCTTACATCACCATTACCTGACGTATGAAGCAATTTCTTTTCATTATGAAACAGCTTTAACGATACTTCTGGATGTGACATTGCAATACGATACACAATATCTGTAATATTACCAAGCTCTGTATGAATGGTTTTCATATATTTAAGACGCGCTGGTGTATTAAAGAATAAGTTTTGTACTGTAATATCTGTTCCTTTTCGGCTCGCGGTTTTCTCTTGCTTTATAATGTCTCCACCTTTAATAATAAGGTGTGTACCAGGTGCATCACCTGTGCTAGTGATTAATTCTAATTCACTAACTGAGGCGATACTCGGCAATGCCTCACCACGGAAACCGAGTGTTCTGATGCGAAACAGATCGTTTTCATCTTTAATTTTACTTGTCGCATGTCGTTCAAAAGCTACGATGCAATCTTCTTCTGCAATGCCATCTCCATTATCAATGATGCGAATTTTCGATAAACCAGCTTCTTCTAAGTGGATTTCAATAGATGTACTATTCGCATCGATAGAATTTTCCACAAGTTCTTTTACGACTGAAGCAGGACGCTCTACTACTTCTCCTGCCGCAATTAAGTTAGAGAGTTGGTCATCGAGTTTGCGAATTTTCCCCATCTACTTACTCATCCTTTCTTTAACTTTTTCTGTAAGCGATACAGTTCGTTCATCGCTTCTAAAGGCGTCATATCAAGTAAATCAATTTTTTTAATTTGCGCCAGTACTGCTGTTTCTTTTTGATCTAACGCAAGCTTGTCTTGTTTCTTCGAAGACTGTTCTCCTCCAAAGAAAGATAGTTGTGATTCTTCCTCAGTCTCTACTTTCGCCTCTAGTACTTCTACTGGCTCTTCTTTTACAACTACAGGTTCTGGAATAACTTCTTGCTCCTGCACTTTCACTTCTACACGCTTTGGAATAATAATTTCTTCTTGTCCTTCTAGTTGTGCTAACACTTCTTTCGCGCGGGCAATTAAGCTATCTGGAAGCTCTGCAAGTTGCGCAACGTGGATTCCGTAACTTTTATCTGCTGCTCCATCTTGAATTTTATGAAGGAATACTACTTTACCATTCTCTTCAATTGCTGAAACGTGTACATTTTTCAGTTGATCTAAACTCTCTTCTAACACAGTCAATTCATGATAATGTGTAGAAAATAACGTTTTTGCCCCAATTTGGTCATGAATATGTTCAATGATTGCCTGTGCAAGTGCCATGCCATCATACGTAGATGTACCTCGTCCAATTTCATCAAATAAAATTAAACTTCTTTCTGATGCGTTTGCAATTGCATTTTTCGCTTCTAACATTTCGACCATAAATGTACTTTGACCTGAAATCAAATCATCTGCTGCACCAATTCTCGTAAAGATTTGGTCAAATACAGGTAATACTGCTTCTGTCGCTGGTACGAAACAACCAATTTGTGACATAACCGTTACAAGTGCTAACTGTCTCATATACGTACTTTTACCAGACATGTTCGGTCCTGTAATTAAAAAGACATCCATCTTCTCTGGCATAATACAATCATTCGGTACATACAATTTCCCGTTCAATACTTTTTCAACGACAGGATGACGACCATCTTTAATAAAGATTTCACGCTTCGTTGTTAGTACAGGTTTTACAAACTGTTCTTCTTCACTAACTGTCGCAAAACTTTGCAGTACGTCTAATTCACTAATTACTTTTGCTAAATGTTGTAATTTCGGAATAAATACTTTTACTTCTTCACGAAGCGCTGTAAATAAATCGTATTCTAGTTGTACAATTTTTTCTTCTGCTTCTAAAATTAACGTTTCTTTTTCTTTCAGTTCATCTGTAATGAAACGTTCAGCATTAGCAAGCGTTTGTTTTCGTTCGTAGCGGCCTTCTGGAAGTGCTGCAAGATTCGCCTTCGTCACTTCAATGTAGTAGCCGAAAATACGGTTGTACCCGATTTTTAACGATTTAACTCCTGTAATATCACGCTCTCGTTTTTCAAGCTCAGCGATCCACGTTTTTCCGTTTTTACTAACGTAACGATATTGATCAAGCTTGTCATTATAACCGTCTTTAATAATATCTCCATCTTTAATAGAAAGCGGTGGGTTTTCTTGAATACTTCTTCCTAGTAATTCAGTTAAGCTCTCACATGGATCCGCTCCTTGAATTAACCTTGCTGCATAAGCATTATCTAACAAACTAATCGCTTCTAAAATAGCTGGTACTTGAAGTAAAGATCGTCTTAACTGTAATAAGTCCCTTGCATTGACATTACCAAATGCAACTTTTCCTGCTAAACGTTCTAAATCATATACTTCTTTTAGTTTTTCTTTTAAATCTTCACGTAAGAAGTAATCATTTACAAATGTTTCAACCATTTCTAAACGCTCTTCAACTTTTTCTTTCTGAATAAGTGGACGTTCCATCCACTGTTTTAACATACGACCACCCATAGCTGTTTTTGTTTTATCCAATAGCCATAATAATGATCCTGTTTTTTCTTTCGTTCGAAGTGTTTCCGTCAGCTCTAAATTTCGCTTTGAATGCACATCAATTTTCATAAATTGATTCGTATAATAAATTTCTACAGGTTGTAAATGATCTAATGAACGTTTTTGCGTTCTTATCACATAGTTAAATAAGCGTCCAATTGCTTTAATTAACTTTGCTTGCGAAACATTTTTCACAAGATGTTCTAATCCTTCAGGAATTGCCGTTGCATCTTCATATGAAATTGTCATTTTTAACGTTTCAGTTAATTTATTTAATTCATCTTTAGAAAATGAAGAATCTACAACAATTTCTTTTGAACCAGTTGCATACACTTCCAATAAAATATCTTCTACTGAACCAGTTAACAACGTTACTGTATTTTGTCCAGTCGTTAAATCATTACAAGCTAAAGCATATGATCCATCTTCAAAATGTGTTAATGCGGCTAAGAAGTTGTTTTCTTTCTCATCAATTGTACGCCCTTCCATCATCGTTCCTGGCGTAATTAGTTGTACTACTTCACGGCGCACTACACCTTTAGCTGTTTTTGGATCTTCCACTTGCTCACAAACAGCAACTTTATATCCTTTTTCAACAAGTTGTTCAATATAGTTTTTAGCTGCATGATGCGGTACACCGCACATCGGTATACGATCACTACTGCCACCATCTCGGCTCGTTAATGTAATCTCAAGTTCATGAGCTGCTTTAACGGCATCTTCAAAGAACATTTCATAAAAATCGCCTAATCGGAAAAATAAAAAGGCATCTTGATAGTCTGCCTTAACCTTTAAATATTGCTGTATCATAGGGGTATATTGCGTCATACTTTTCCTCCATAATTCTTACATAGTAATCAATTTTCATATATGTCACATTTCACGGACATCCATATCTCCTATTTCAGGAGTCTATCTTCATTATAACATATTTCATAAAGAATCATGTTCATTCAGCGCCACTTATGTAAAGTAAAAAGCTAGGAAGAACTTCTCCCTAGCTTTCTATTACTCTTCTTCTGCATCAACGATAAAGTTCGGATCTAATTCTTCAAATTCATCATCAGCAATTTGGAAATCATCATCTGATTCTACGCAGCCTTCAGGATTTACACTTACACAAATTTTCGTTTCTCCAACTACTTCTGTTACAAATTCACGTTCTACAGTTACAACAATTTTATTACCATTTGGTGATACAAGTGCTTCTAAACAATTTGGCGGCTGAATAACACGAGCAATAATTTCTAAATCGTCACCAGAAAAGTTTTTATCACGATAACCAATACTTACTTCGTCCGTATAGTTCACACGTTCTGTTACAACTTCAGTCTTTGTATTTCCATCAAATGAATACCAAGTGTTCACATCATAGAAACCTTCAATTTCCACATGTTTTCCATTCTTTCTTGCTTCGTACGAGTGGTTAATTACCCAGCACCCTAAAATACTTGTTGGCTCATTATTCGATTCACATGTATGCGTTGACTTTGTATACTTACGTCCTTTTCCAACCACTGCTTTTGTAATAATCTCTCTAAATTCGGACATTCGTAACCCTCCTCAATCACTATTCACTTAATCATATGCGTGACAATAGCGGAATGTGTCATTCTTTTTTTGAGAAGAACTTACGTTTAATCCACAAAAAAAAAGAGATGTCAATATGACATCTCTTTAACAACCACAATTTCCTTTTTTACTTTCTACCGCTGCGCCAGTTTCACCCTTTAGTACATCGCCACCAGTTGAAATTAATATTTCATCTGTTACGTTGTTAGAAATTGTACTAGCAACTAACTGTAATAAGTCATTTACGTATGTTTGTGAAGATTTAAATTGTTGTACGACTGGAATACTGTCTAACTTATCTTGCAATGCATCAATTTCAGCTTCTACCTTTTTTAAAGCTTCCCATTTCCCGTAATGTTGCAAGTTTACTGCTTGTTTTTGCAGTGCTTTAATTTCATCGATTGCGCGCTTTACATTTTCATTTTTATGAATTTGCGCCTCTGCTTTCTTAAAAAAATCAACTTCTTCTGTTTCAGAAATCATTTTTGCTAATTCTTTTGCTTGTTCAACAATGTCATCTTTCGAATATACTTTCATCTATTATTTCACCTCAATCGGCTCTTCAACTAATTCCCCGTTAAGAGACCAAGTTTTTGCTTCCGTTACTTTTACTTTCACAAGCTGACCAATTAAAGATTTTGAAGCGACGAAGTTTACAAGTTTATTCGTGCGAGTATAACCTGCAAGTACTTCCGGATTATTTTTACTTTCCCCATCAACTAACACTTCTACAATTTGACCTTTGTAACGACTATTCTTTTCAATTGCCAACGTATTTACTAGTGTATTTAAGCGTTGAAGACGTTCTTTCTTCACTTCCATAGGTACATTATCTTTCATTTTTGCAGCTGGTGTACCTTCGCGAGGAGAATAAATAAATGTAAAGGCAGTATCAAATCCTACTTCACGATATAACGACATCGTTTCTTCAAATTGCTCATCTGTTTCATTTGGGAAACCAACGATAATATCTGTTGTTAATACTGCATCTGGAATTGCTTCTTTAATTTTTCTTACAAGTTCTAAATAATGCTCACGTGAATATTTACGCGCCATAATTTTCAGCATATCTGTACTTCCAGATTGAACTGGTAAATGGATATGTTCTACTAAGTTGCCACCTTTGCCAAGCACTTCAATTAAGTGATCATCGAAATCACGTGGATGGCTCGTTGTAAAACGAATACGGGCAATATCAACTTTACGAAGTTCGTCCATTAAATCACCAAGACCGTATTCTACATCTTCAAAGTCTTTACCATATGCATTTACGTTCTGTCCAAGTAATGTAATTTCTTTATAACCATTCGCAGCTAAATGACGAATCTCTTGGATAATATCTTCTGGACGTCTGCTCCGCTCTTTTCCGCGCGTATACGGTACAATACAATACGTACAGAACTTATCACAGCCATACATAATATTTACCCAAGCTTTAATATCACCACGACGTACTTTCGGAAGGTTTTCAATTACGTCGCCTTCCTTTGACCATACTTCAACTACCGTCTCTTTCGAGAACATCGCATCTTTTAGAATGTACGGTAATCTATGAATATTATGCGTTCCAAATACCATATCTACATGCTGATTTTTTTGCATAATTTTATTTACAACAGATTCCTCTTGAGACATACAACCACATACACCAATTAAAAGGTCTGGATTTCTTCGTTTGAGTGACTTTAAATGGCCTAGCTCACCAAACACCTTATTTTCAGCATTTTCACGAATTGCACAAGTGTTTAATAAAACTACATCTGCATCCTCAGTTGAAAAAGTTGGTTCATATCCAAGTGCTGTGAAAATACCTGCCATTACTTCCGTATCATGCTCATTCATTTGACAACCATATGTACGAATATAGAACTTTCTTCCTGTACCAAAATTGCGAAACTCTTCAGGTAAGCCAAAATCCCGTTCAATTTTAACTTCTTCTTTCCCACGCTTTTTCGCATCCTTTAAGGAAGGTGGTTGATATACACTTTCAAAGTATTTACTATAATCTTTCTCTTCTTTTTTCGTAGAGGAATTTGCTTGTTGACTTGCTAATCGTTGTTGCTCGTTCATCGGTAATCTCCTTTCACCCTTAACTATACACACTCTATAGTCCATTTTAATGCGCCTAGACTCACCTCAAAAATGGTTAGATAGCTTGAGAGATAACTTGTCCTTTGAAACTTGAGTAATCAATCTAATCATTCATAAGAATGAAGTCTTCCCCACGCAAATAGACATTCCCTTTTTATTATTTCTTGTTGTCCTACCCAAAAGCATATTGCTTTATCCCTATAAACATTACCATAGTATGACCTGTTTCGCCAATTTTAACAATACAGAGGCCCTTTATTATCTTACATTTCATAAGCAATGAACTTGCCATTTTCATACAACGATTTATATATTATTTTACCATTCTGAATTTTCTAAGTAAATAAGACTACCCTATATTTTTCTAATAAAAAAAGGTTGCCACATGGCAACCTCCTCTTCTTATATTACATAAATTCAGCAACAAGCTCATCAAACATTTTCTGATCCATATTTAAATCAGATTTCACTAAAGGCTCTTCACTATAGCCTTTAACAAGTTCTTGATATGATGGTTGCTTAGTATTTTGATAAATTAAACCTGTTACTAAACCGTTATTTTCCATTAAAGTTTGCATAGCCATCATGCGATTAGATGGATCATATCCCTCTACTGTGCTTAGTTTCGTTAAATTCTCTTTAAACCAATCGTAAGTATTTACTTTATTGTAAGTAACACATGGGCTAAATACGTTAATTAATGAAAATCCTTTATGGTTAATACCAGCTTCAATAATTTGTGTTAATTCTTTTAAATCACTCGAAAAGCTTTGCGCCACAAATGTCGCACCAGCTGTTAAAGCCATTTCCATTACATTTAGTGATGGTTCAATTGAACCTTGCGGTGTGCTTTTCGTTTTAAATCCAGCTTCACTACGTGGTGAAGTTTGCCCTTTTGTTAACCCGTAAATTTGGTTATCCATTACGATGTACGTAATATCGATATTACGACGAATAGAATGGATTGTATGTCCCATACCAATCGCAAATCCATCACCATCACCACCTGAAGCGATGACTGTTAAATCACGATTTGCCATTTTTACACCTTGTGCAATCGGAAGGGCACGACCATGAATACTATGCACACCATATGAATTAATATAACCTGAAATACGGCCTGAACAGCCAATACCAGAAATAACAGCAAGTTCATCTGGATTTAAACCAACGTTAGCTGCCGCACGTTGAATTGCAGCTTGCACTGAGAAGTCTCCGCAACCTGGGCACCAGTTTGGCTTTACACTGTTACGAAAGTCCTTAAATGTTGCCATTTAATACAACCCCTTTTTTG
>Ga0209463_1001096_pt1 | contig 17341 bp, 18 predicted proteins | sample AgamicMgSfrz_FD_187169 | JGI IMG/M metagenome (GOLD analysis project Ga0209463, IMG submission 187169) | Agave microbial communities from Guanajuato, Mexico - Mg.Sf.rz (SPAdes) (version 2) | ecosystem: Host-associated > Plants > Phyllosphere > Phylloplane/Leaf | place: Guanajuato, Mexico... | reverse complement strand
ATATGAAAATGGAAAGTCCCGTGCGGATATCTGTCGAGAGTATGAAATCACACCATCCGCATTAGATCGTTGGATTAAAAATCATCAAGAAACTGGATCCTTTTCTGCGAAAGATAATCGTACAGAGGAAGAGAATGAGTTAATGAGATTGCGCAAAGAAAATCATTATAAAGCATTGGCAAGCATTAAAGGTAACTTGCATAACATTCAAATGTTTCATACAGACCGAGGAAAAGAGTTTGATAATAAACTACTTTCAGAGGCTTTAGAAACATTTGGGATTCAAAGATCTTTGAGTACAAAGGGATGTCCATACGATAACGCGGTCGCCGAAGCCATGTTCAAAGTCTTCAAAACGGAATTCGCAAATGGAGCCCATATTACTTCTCTTGAACAGCTAAACCTGGAATGGAATGATTATGTTCATTGGTTTAACCATATTCGAATTCATGGAACACTCGGTTACTTAACACCAGTAGAATTCAAGAGAAAGGCCTTATAAAAGTTGTCCAGTTTGTTGTTGACATTCCTACCCAATAGTTCAATAAGGAAGGACGACAACTATTACTTTAGCTGTCGCCCTTTTTAAGCAATTACATGTTCGACTTTAACTTTTAATTTCATCTGCAATCGTGGGTTCTACAAGATCTTTTCTTCGATAAACATTTAAAATGAGTCCTAAAACAGCAGCGTAAAAGAGTATCGCACTGCCTCCATAACTAATAAAAGGCAGAGAAATTCCCATTATAGGCACGACTCCAAAGCTCATTAAGATGTTCCAGGTAGTAGGAACCGCAAACAATGTAGCACCACCTATTACAATCAATCTCCCATAGAGGTCCTGTGTTTTAAACGCATTTTTTGAGATCCTTGAAATAAATATCAGTAGGATCAAACATAGAACGAATCCGAAAGCCCAACCAAGAGAATAGACGAGGAAGGGAAAAGCAAAATCTGTATGTGATTCTGGTAACAATTGAAAATTCAACTCGTTGGAAAGTCCGTTACCGAACCATCCCGCTTCTGAAAGGACATTCCTAACCGCTTTATACATATATCCTGCTCCATTTGAATCGGCAGTAGGGTTTATAAAAGCAGATAATCTAGTTAACAAATAACTTTGACGTGAGGTCATGTAGAACATAATAATGAAAATAATACCAGCCAATAGATTTGTTAGGATCAAATTTACAGCTAATTTCTTATGGATTCGAGCGAAAGCAAACATCCCAAGTATGCAGCAGAAGTAAATAATACTAACCATAAAGTCTGGCACCATCATGTAGAGCGAGATGGGAATCCAAAATAATACAAAAAGTAAACCTTGTTTTTTCCAACTCCGAAACTCATTTATTTTGTTAAAAATACCAGCCCATGCAAGAAAAAAGAAAAATAAGCTCATCATGGTTCCATCGACCATCAGGCCTGGGAGGGAAACCCACTTCTTTGCTCCGGTGGTCATAATTCCAAAAAGATGAAGATATATATGGATCAATAGGCCTATCGCATAAAAGTATATCCATCCGTTCTTTAATTTTTGGTAATCAAAGAAAAGGAATCCAATGATTACAAGAATAGCCAGGGTGTACCAAATTGTCTGTCTCCCCATAAAATAGGTACCTGATAGTGAAAATTCAGGAATCCCACCAACTAACGGGAGAAAACTAATACCAGCAAAAAGAACAAATAACACAATTAGAACCCAATCCATTTTCGGCTTATGTAGAGGATTTAATCTCTCCCCAATAGTAAATGGATTTCCCATTTCTTGAATCGCCTTTTCCTCTGCATCCTCTTTAGAAAACCCTCTCTTTTTGTAAGATTGACTTAACTCTTGAAGATGATGAATAAGCTCTTTTTTTATCATGTTGTGGGCTTCCTTAGATTTCACTTTGGAAGTTACTTTACTTAAAAATTCTTCAAATTTGGGAGAACTCATAAGGACGCCTCCTCTAGTAAGTGTTTAAGGAATAACTCTTGTTTTGATTTATCTTGTTTATAGGTAGCTAAGTATTTTCCCCCTTTGGAATTTAAGGAGTAATATTTCTTTTTGTTTATCCATTTTGAAATAAGAATTTCTTTATTTTCTAGTAGATGTAAAAGTGAATAAAGCTGCCCTTCATTTTTTTGGAAAGTATGTTCACTTTTTTGAAAAAGTTGGGTAGAAATATTGTAGCCATCCTTTGATTCATGCTGAACCGATTCTAATATAGCTATGATGGTTTCTATTTTCCAGGAATGAAATTGTGATTGAGATTGTCTCATACGAATGGTTTCTTTCACCGCATTTTTTCTTTCATTGGAAAAAGAAAAATCCTTGAAAATTGATTTTTTCATCGAACTCTTCAGGTTAGTAAATGGATCATTCATCTCCTAAACCTCCTCAATCATCTTGTCTTTTAATAATTCTTTTGCACGTTTTAACCTAGTTTTTATTGTATTTATATTTACTGCCGTAATCTTACTTATTTCGGCTAAAGATAGTTCTTCATAATAATGCAGAAATACTACTTCTCTGTACTTTAGAGGTAAATTCATGACAGCATTTGTTAAGATGTTTCCTTCACTATTCGCGATAATCTCTTCTTCAACCTGTTTTGATTTCGACGGTATATAATCCAAAATTTTATCGCTAAGCGTTATTTTGCGATAATGCCAGCTTCTTAAGTAGTCCTTACAATGATTACTAGCAATACTATATACCCATGTTTTTAGTGTTGCCTGCTGATTAAACTGATTTAACTTTTCATAACATTTTAAAAATATCTCCTGTGTTAAATCTTCTGCTGTCGTTCGATTTTTTACATATGTATATACGAGATGCAGGATATCATCGCTATATTCTTGCATTAATTGATCAATTATTTCCTCTCTCTCAAGCAACATACTTTCATCTGTCACCGCCAGTTGTTTTAGTCCATTCATCTTGTTATCACCCTCTCACATATAATAGACGTAGCTAACCTTCATTTGGTTTGAAAAATATTGGATTTTTATGACCTTCTATAATCTAAGGTATAAATGGAAAAAAGACCAACCTCTTATCGGATTAAAACTTTTGTAAAAAGAAAAAACCACCTACAGGTGGTCATTAAAACAGTTTATTTAAACCTATGAAACGAAAATACAGTGCTATTACATAATTGACAATAAGAAATACTGCATAGATTTTAAGCATAAATGCAAAGAAACCTTTGTCTTTAAACTTTAATAACAAATAAAGAATAGCCATTATCAATACAAGAATATATAAAGGTGCTATTGCTAACTTTGAGTATAGATCTGGTAACATCATTTGTCTTTCACCTTACTATGTTGAGTATCTTCTCTATGCTTGGTATTATAGCTCTAATCTTCTTCTTTGGATACATAATCTCATTGAATTTCTTATTCCACTATCCTCCCTCAATAAACAAACACGTATCTCTTAATTACGCAGTTTTTCACCATATTGCTATCTAACTTGTTTTACTTTACAGATTTGATTAGAGAGAAAAGAACACAATTAAGCAGTTTACGAAGAAAATGAGCGTAAGAAACTAGCCAACCTTTGGTTAATTTCAAAAAGTTGGATAAATAGGTATGTACGCACCAATGGATATCCACATCTCTTACGGGGGTCTACCCTCCCAAGTCTCACAGAGTCTACGCTCCTACATTCCTTCGTTCAACCTTTCTATAAGGTCGATGTCGGTCATGCTGCCACGCAGAATCTAAGTCCTTACGTTAGTTGCATTGCCGACTAATCCCATGCTGATTTTGTCCGTTCATCTTTCCAAATCTATTTATTAAAAGTTAGTTTTATAGTGATTAAGCAGCTATTGGTTCTTGGATAAATGCCTGCATATGAGGGATGTCCTTCAACATCTTCTCCTCTTGAAATACAAACTGTTTCTTACCAATAGAGAATAGAATGCATTTGAGCTTATTACACAAAGCAATTATAGACTGCATCTTTTTCAACGGATTGTCAGGTCTCGTTGTGTAGTTAAGATGTAGGGCTTTAAAGGCTTTATTCTTGGCTACTAGAATCATAGATGCCGGGAATAACAATGCTCGTAATTTCTTTCGACCACGTTTGGTTATTCTGGTCCTCCCTTTATGCTTACCTGATGTATTTTCTTTTAAGCTGAGTCCTGCCAGTTTGGGTATCTGGCGAGGATGATTGTATTCACTCAAATCGCCTACTTCAGCGAAGAAACCCGCCACCGTATCGCGTCCAATTCCTGTTATCTCTAACATTTGATCAATGCCTGGAAAATCTTGAAGTAGTGTATCCAGAGTTTGCTCAAGCTCTTCAAACTTGGCTTGAATGAGTTCATACTTTTTGAATCATACAAATATAACTAATCTTAATCTACGATGTAAGGTTAAACTGGAGATAATTATACTAAATAACTAACTTTATTATGGTCTGTCCATTCAATCGTCATGTTTTTACCTGCCTTTTCAATTTTGTTAAAATACTAGTATGTTTCAAAAGAAAAACGACCATTAAGCTCCTTATGTTTGTTATCTTTATATTACCTGTCTAGAAAATAGGTTTATTGCTTGATTAATGTAATTCACAATAACAAAAGGTGAACCATATCGGTTCACCTTTTGTTATTTATCCGCTAAATTCTTCAGCACGGTATCATATTTATAAATACTATCGTCAATCCCTTTTAAGAAATCCTCGTCCAGGGTATCTTCGCCCAGGATTTTTACAAACGTCTCTTTATTTGCTTGATAGTATTCCTTTGCTATTTGAGCCGCTTCCGGTCCCACCACATTTTCTCTATTTACGCGGTTTCATATTCGGATGCTGTAAGGCCCGTTATTTTTTCCATCTTCTTAGGTTTAGTCTTTCACGCTCAATATTCGAGTGGTCGCTACATTTGTCGTGCTGTCAGTAATATCAATCAATACACCGCAATGGCATAAATGAAGCAGTGGAACATATACTGGGGAAAGCTGCAGCAGCATAAATAGATACTGGGAGAAAGGAATATAAAGTATAAATAAAAAGGATTCCTATTTTAAGATATATCCTTATTTTCCTATTTTTTAACTTTTCTAAATACGTGATAATTTTACATAAATGTGGAAAGGGGAAATTATGAAAACAGGAATTCTATCAATCATTTTCTTTATTATTCCAATAGTAGTGTATGTAGTTTCAATGGCTGGCGGAGACCTATTCTCTGGTCCAGTAATGATTCTGCTATGTATTGGTTTACCTGTACTTGGCTTGTTCCTTGGAATTGGGACTAAAGTTAAATCATTAAAAATAACAGGCATTATCGGGAATAGCCTTATCCTTCTTGTAACAGGTGTTATTCCTCTTATCTCAATGTACTTCTGGAACCAAGCTTAATTAACTACGCAAAAAACAACGCGGTATATCCACGTTGTTTTTTTTATTAACGCAACCATCTACTAGGGTAAAAGATAGACAATATAACTGCATTGGAAAGAAGGATGAATAAGATAAAATTATAAATTTATTAAAAATAACGAATCACTCTCAATGCTGATGGGGTTCGGTTTTTGGTTTTTTACTAAAGATAGAAATAATTGAAATAATGAGGATCGGAACACCCATCATGGAGTATGCAGCTCCCTCAAATCCTCTGATAAACATATAGCCATATAAAAATAGTACGAGTCCTGCTATAACACCAATATATCCAGGGATTAGTGCGATACTTGACTTTTTGTTCTTTCTGAAAATAAATGCTAGTAAGTAAATGATGAGACCGACTGTAATACCCATATAAAAAGGCATAAAAAACATTGTATTTCCTCCCTATTGTAAAAAATCTTGTACCAGAATACTAAGGTACCAAATTATTACAAATAACAACACCTTCTTTGGTATTGTTTTTCCAATTACAAAACCTTTTGTTTACATACTTATTCCTATTAGACATATCGCCAATGCGCTATGCCTTATAAAGTACAAAAACCTTCCCAATTTCATCCGATATAATAAAAAGACATTTAGAAAAGGAGCAAGACCATGGATAGATCTCCTTATTACCAAGGGGTCATTGCGTATGTAACGAATGTAAACACCGGTGATTACGTGTACCCTACATAATATTATGCCTAATATGCGGACAGGATTCATTCCTCCCTCTGATGACGAAATATAGAAAAAACGAAGTGCGTTCCTAAACCAGATTTTTATAATCACTTAATGAATAAAGCAGCCTTACTTACTCGTGAACCAGAACAATCTCATAAACGTACACCAAAAGAGTATTGCTCCCCCTTCATCGTGAAATCAAAAATTAAAGGGTACCTCGTTTATATGCCGATCATTCTACTTCTTGAAGGTGATGAAAGCTCGATTGTTACTACCCTATCAATTGTAAACGGATTAATAAAAACCTTCTTTGCGGTGTCACATTGTAAAAAGCACGTCATATCAAGAAGTATATGTGAACAAAGATACTCGGTTGATATTTGAAACGACTACAGATATGTATGTTTTACATAGAGTAGGTCACCCCGACATATTGGACAGCTATAATGCTTGTCCTTTTTTTATTAGCTGCGTAAACTCCTGTTTACCCCCTATAAAAATCCCTTTAATGCGTAATATTACCATTTGTTTTTCAAGGGTAATCTACCGATAAATCAATAGAAAGGTTTTGGTTCATTTCTACGGACATACTCTCCGAACGCTTAGGTCATGCTGGCACATGCACCAAGCACACCAAGTGACAGTATGAAACAGAGATTATTGCCATATGGCCTAAGTTATTATATTAAAGGAGATAGTGAAATGAATTTTATGAAAAACAGGAAAGTATCGCAAAAAATATTCATACTAATTATTCTTAGTAGTATTTTTCTTTTGATTGTAGGTATTTATGGAGTTAATGGGTTGCAACAAATGTCAAAGAATACAAATGCTATGTATAAAGATAGACTTATTCCTAATACTTGGATAGCTAAAATGCAACTAAACAACACTCAGAATGATGCTTATGTTCTTGAATTATTCAATACAAAGAGTGAAGAAGAAAATAATAATATTATGGATGCTTTTAACGCATCAACAGAAGAAATAGATTTGTATAAGAGTAAAATAGAAAAACTAGATTTATCCAATGAGGAACATTCTGCTTTAGAAACTTACAATGAAATATTAGATGATTTTAGAGAAGTAAGATTAACAGCAATTAAATTAGGAATGCAAAATAAAAATGAGGAGGCTTTTAAACTCTATAACACGGAGGTAAAAGCTAAAAAGCAAGTTATTGATGAAAAACTGAATGCCTTGCAAAAAATAAACTTAGACACAGCAGAAATAATCGCAAAAGAGAACAAAGAAGAAGCACAAAAAGCCTTAATTACATTTGTTATTATCATGATCATAGCTATTGCAGTGACTGTCTTTATAGGTATTTATATTTCTAGAATGATTACCAAGCCACTAAAAACATTAGAAGTATTAATGGAAAAAGGAAAAAATGGCGATTTCACCGAACTGTCTACTTACGATGCTAAAGATGAAATCGGTTCCTTGGCAGTGAGTTTCAACGGGATGTCAGAAGGTATACGAGAAGTAGTCAAAACGATTAATGAATCATCACAACAATTAGCGGCTTCTTCAGAAGAATTAAGTGCAAGTGCGGAAGAAAATACGAGAGCTAGTGAACACATATCTGAAACCATCCAAGAACTAGCAGCTGGTTCTGAGAATCAAATGCAGCAAATTGGCTCTAGCTCCGAAGGTATCAACAAAATATCTGATAGCACAACTACTATTACACACCATGCAGAGAAAGTAGTCGTAACAGCAGAGGAAGCATCTAAGATATCCGCTAAAGGTGCAGAAAGCATGATTGAAGCTACTAAACAAATGAACTCTATTAATTTAAATGTTATTAATCTAGCGAAATCCGTAAGTTCCTTAGAATCACGTACGAATGAAATCGGAGATATTACGAAAGTTATTACGGATATCTCTTCTCAGACCAATTTATTAGCTTTAAATGCTGCTATAGAAGCGGCGAGAGCTGGTGAGCAAGGAAAAGGGTTTGCAGTAGTTGCAGAGGAAGTAAGAAAATTAGCAGAACAGTCTTCTCAATCTGCGGAACAAATCTCAACACTTATTGCTCAAATACAAGAAGATACAAAAACCACTTCTGCTTCCATGGATACAGCGACATCAGACGTACAATCAGGGTTATCTATCGTGAATGAAGCGGGAGAATCCTTTAAACATGTTGAAAGTTCGGTAAGGGAATTAGTTCTTTTAATTGAAGAAGTATTTGGTTCCTTACAACAATTAAAAGACAATACGAATATGATTAATGACTCTGTACAGGAAGTGAGTCACATGGCTGGAGATGCTGCATCAAAAACAGGTAATATTTCAGCTGCAACAGAAGAACAAGTGGCATCAATGGAGGAAATCTCCGCATCCGCCACTACCCTAGCAAATTTAGCAACAGAGTTACAATCATTAATTCAGCGATTTAAGATATAAAAGAAAAACACCCATAGGTAGATGAATGGACGTCAATTGTTATATGTAATTGGTTCACTTCATGACTATGGGTGTTTTTATTTCACACCCAGTGAATATTCTATCTTTATATTGTAATGTAAATCATCTTGCACAATATACGCATTTTGTAACAATAATCTCACACATAAAACAACTCCTATTTTCCACCCACACTATGCACATAAAATAGGACACCATATAAAATCATTCATTAAATACGTATAATATTTCATACATTCCCAAATATACATTTTATGAATCTCCCCTTTTTATCTTGTTTTTACGATCCTCTTCAATGAATTTAGACTTAGACACATACTACACCTTCCGGGCTTACATCAAGAAAGCATCCTATGATGAAAGAAGCAATTGTTCCGCAGTCTAGACTTCGATGTTTTGTATCTCACACTTACTATTACAAAAATTATGCATTTCCTCAGTGTCACCGGAAGTAATTCAGGTACAAGATATGTAACTGATCGTTGGTTCGACGTATCTACAATCTTTGACTAGTTGTGCAATGACTTTTGCGTCTTTGACATTATTTTTAGTTGGAGAGTTATCGTTTAGCTCCTTACTATGCTTGACTGTTACGAGCTTAATCTGTTGCTCCTTTAGAATATGTAAATTAAGCCAATAATGGCCTGTTGGCTTCATTCTAGTAATGACAGACTCCATTCCACATGACTCTTTTATTTGATTAATCCAATTAATAAAAGTCCTGAATCCTTCATGATTATTATTAAACAAACAAGTAGAACCTAGCTCTATTTCACGATAATCCTGCGCTCTAGCTACGTGATGATGTTTGGCAATACCAATACCAATCACTAAGGTTTTAGGTGTAATTTAAGCTATTTTATGTTTTTGGTTATAATTCATGGTGAGACCTCCGAATAGATATATTGTTCCTTTTTGCTGGCCAGCTCAGGACACATTTATCTTATCAAGAGGTCTTTTTCCTTTCAAACCACATTTTCAGATATTACAGGAATGTTGCCCTTTTAGCAAAATATGAAAAGGGATACCTTATATTAAAGGAGCCACCCAGTTAGACCAACAAAAATATATAGTAAACAATTGAAAAAATCGCAATAAAAAAAGGGCACTGCCCTTTTTATTGATATATTGTTAACGAGACAGTAAGTACAATAATTTTCCATCCGGTTTGTAAATTAATGGTATTTAATACAGGTGGACTTTTAACAATTTATCTTTCACTAACGTGCCATGTTTCTACCATAAGCTAGTTCTTATTTAATACAGGAATGCTGCCACCTCAGTTAAAACTTTGTAAATTCATTGAGGCTAACCCTTTCCCCTTTTCATACTTCAAATAAAGTTTTTAATTCTCAATAAAGAAAAAATTGACACAGAACTGTTAATTACAGCATACTGTTATTAACAGTACTATGTTATTGATAAAAGGGAGGTATATAATTTATGAAACATACAGGGAGACATACAGGTGCATTTCTATTGCTGTTTTTAACAGAGGGCGATAACTATGGTGGGAAACTCCTACAAAAATGTGAGGAAGAACTTCCCATTAATCCAATTGATAGTTCGATATTATATCGCACACTAAAAAAATTAGAGGAAGAAGGTGCTGTAGAGTCTTATCTTGATGTATCTGATCGAGATAAACCAATAAGGATGTACAAAATCACTAATCTAGGTAAAAGGAAATTAGAGAAGTTTCAAATCGATATTGAAGAAAAAATAAAAAATTTATCGTTTTTCCTAGAAAGATATAAAGAATGGAACGATTAATATGATGATTAGTGGAATTATTCTCTATACTATTGCCACTATTTATTTAGGTATTTCTTTCATAAAAGACAAACATAAAACAAAGGTTGCCCTTTTGAGTTCATGGAAAATGTTCTGCAATGTTTTACCGGATTTATTGGCCATTATGCTTTTTATTGGGCTAGCATTATCGTTATTTACACCGACTTTTATCTCATCGATTATTGGTGAAAGTTCCGGGTTACTAGGTATCATTTACTCAACAATCATCGGCTCTATTGCTTTAGTACCAAGCTTTATTGTCTTTCCTCTTGGAAATACATTAATTCAAAATGGTGCTGCGCTTCCACAAGTAGCCGTATTAATGTCAACAATGATGTCAGTAGGACTTGTAACTTTATCTATGGAACAAAAAACTTTTGGAAGAAGATTTGCTTATGCTCGAAATATATCTGCCATAGTAATGTCTCTTCTATTCGCATTGATTATTGGGGTGACAATGACATGACAATGCTAAAAAAATATCGGTTCTTTTCCTTTTTATTATTAGGGCTACTTATAATTGCGTTTATTAATCACTCTATTGCTTTAAAAACCATTCAGATTACTGGGAAAAGTATTTTAGATATGTTATTCCTTCTTCCTCCTATATTCATTTTAGTGGGATTATTAGATCAATGGGTAAAGAAAGAATCACTTATTCGGTATATGGGGGAAAAATCAGGTATATATGGAGTTTTCTTCACCTTATTATTAGCAACGGTGGCTGCAGGCCCTCTTTATATTGCCTTTCCAATTGCAGTACTATTATTAAAAAAAGGAGCCAGCGTCCGCTATATAGTGTTTTTCTTAGGTGCTTGGTCAACAGTAAAATTACCAGTTATAGTCTATGAAATCACTTCATTTGGCTCTAAATTTACTCTTATTCATATTTGTTTTGGCCTCGTGTTTTACTATATAACAGGAATTCTTTTTGAAAAATTTTTTAACCGACAAACATTGATAAAGCATGATATAAAAAAAAACGTCTAGTTACAAAAGCATAAGGACTTAAATGTATGATTTGCCGAAGAGTTAAAATTAAATACTCCCATCTTCAAATACCCCTTACCTTAGAACTTTTTTAGAAATAAGCGGATACGATACACTGTATCCGCTTATTAGTTTCCTTCTTAACTAATCTCCCTCAATAAACAAACCACTTATCTCTTAAATACTCAGTTTCACAAAGGAAATGAGCGTTAACTCCTAATATAAGCGTTAATCCCTCTTAGTATGAAATTGAAAATAACAAAAAAACGCCTAACCCCTTATAAATCAAGGAATTAGACGCACTTTCAACCAAAATTTATTAAGCGTTAATAAGAAATTAACGCAGATTTATATATTCGTATATTAATTGTTTATACTTCTTCTCTTGTCCGTTAATGAAACTCCAGTCTATTTCTAGGCAGTTTTAATTTCTCCAATTGGTACTATAATCATTCGTTCTTGGAACCAGTCATAACATTCCACCTGGTTATATAAATATTTAGTTTTGCTACTCGGAGCAAACTGACTAAAAATTAATACTTAAAGAAATTAAAAGGCATATAAAAAGAGGTAGAGGATTAATCCCCTACCATATACTAAAGCTCTTATTCTTTCACAGCATCTTTTAAGTTTTTTCCAGCTTTAAAAGTTGGTGCTTTGCTTGCTGCAATTTCTATTTCTTCACCAGTTTGAGGATTACGTCCTTTTCTTGCAGCACGTTCACTAACAGAAAAAGATCCAAATCCTAGAATCTCTACTTTTTCACCATTTTTTAATGCTGTTGTGATTGTTTCCATTAAGGAGTCAACTACTCTAGTTGAGTCTTTTTTTGATAGTTCAGAGTTTTCAGCTACTGCATTAATAAGTTCTGTTTTGTTCATATATGTACCTCCTAAAAATCAGTCCTTATAGGACTTCTATAAGTATTCCACAAACTTTTTTAATTAGCAATTATTAAGCTAATTGACTTGGAGACATATCCAAAGCTAGGTCACATGTAACGACATATTTACCATTTTGAAGTTCTCTTATGGAACAAACGCCCCCGTTAGTTTAAGTTCATTCCTTCACGTTCTAACTGCCTTCAAAATATATTCAGTACCATATTATGCTTTACTTATGTAAATTACATTTGTGTTAATTCTTCTACTAAAGTCTCTTTACCGTAATCACTACTCATTAATAGTTGAATTAGTTTTTCAGCAGTCTCTAAAGGTGTTTGTAACTTTCCTTCTACATATAATTGATTAAACAATTCAACATATGGGAACTTTTCCTTACTTGTTGACCGTATTTCAGTTTGTAATTTTGTATCAATTACACCTGGATAAACTGATGCAACTTTTACTGGAAAAGGTTCTTCTTTTTGTTCTATATAAATACTTTTTGTAAACGAATCTAGACCAGCTTTTGCTGTACTATAAGGGCTTTGTGAAGGAAGCAAATATTTTGCAGAACCAGAAGAGATGTTTAATACTCTTTTGTCTATTTTCCAATTTTTTGTGTACTTAATAAAATGAGATGTTAGCAAAATTGGAGCAATTAAGTTTACATTAATATTTCTAATGACATCTTCACTAATAGTTTCTTCAATCGGTCCAATAGGGGAAAGAATACCTGCATTATTGATTAAATAAATAGAATCAACATTATCTTCATTAATAAAACTAAATACACTTTGAAAAAGGGATTCAATATCCGATAAATTATTAAGGTCAAAAGAAAAATTAAATACATTAACTGGTTTTAATCCTGATTGAAAATTTAAATTTTCACTCATACCTCTTGAAATACATATAACCTGATTATTCTCATCATTTAACAATATCTTTGCCAATGATTCTCCAATACCTCTAGAAGTTCCCGTTATAATAAAATACCTCATTTAGATACCTCTCTTTCAAATATTTAATTACCTATATTCTCTCTTCCTCTTTTAATAAACTATTAACTGTTTCTTTCCAAACTTCCTTGTAATCAATATCAAACCCCATCATTATACTCCTCGCTATATTATCAATGACTAATGCTAGAATTTGAGCATAATTATCAACATTAGAAACTTTAATAACTCCTTCATCAATTCCTTTTAATAAAATATTTCTAAATCCGTTAATAAACTCGAATTGTACACTTACAAGACGCTGTTTAAAATTAGAATTTCGACTGGATAATAATGTAAACTCATTTAAAACCTTTACTAATTCATAGTTGTCATCCACTGTAGTTGGTAATAAGTCTAATCCAAATTGATACAGTTTTTCACCATAGTTATCTTTATTTAGTTCATTAATATGGAAAAATGCATTAAATTTATAGTTCCTAAGAGTATGATTAAAAGAGTGTTCTACCAACTCTTCCTTCGACGAAAAATGATAGTAAATTGAAGGTTTTGTAATCCCTACTTCTTTTGCTATCATCGCTAAACTTGTCTTCTCTATACCGAAGTTTTTAAAAAGACTTAATGCTGCTTCAAGAATTTGAGTAGAGGTTAATTCTTTTTTATTGATAAGTATCACTCCTTAGCAGTAAATAAATCCCAATTGATATAATTTTACCTACCGTTAGGTAAAAAAACAAGAGGACTTTCTCACTAATAAAAGAAAAATAAGGTCTCCTGGATTATTAGCATCCTTATTATGCTAAACTGCCACGTTAGTACCATAGCCAAAAAGGGCATTATCCCTTATTGGATTAATGCCCCCGTTCGTATTATAAGTGTAACCTTTCACAATTTTAACCACTTTATCCTTCTTATAACTTTTTATATAAAACTCCAAAAAAAGACATTAACCATATATGATTAATGTCTTTGCTTATTAACTATATTCCTTAACAAGATTTATCCTAAAGAAATAGTTAGTATCTTAAGCTCTTTTCATTTTCTTCATGTTTAGTTTGATTTGACAGATGTAGGCCAAGGCCAAGGCCTGCACCTAAAAGTGAACCTACACTACTTTACTATTCTGCTAAATAGATATTAGGTTTTGAAGGAATAGTCATTTCACTACCAAGATAGTAGTCAGGTAAGTGTGATTGATAATATCCCTTTATTGTCATGCTATTTCGATACATTGGATTTTGAGCAAGCGTATATAGACGTGTATTGCTTGGTGTAGATGTGGTGAATATAACAAGCTTGGAATAGTCGTTATTTGTCATCACAACTTCTTCTCTCCAATCTCCGAAAATGTCTCCATAAAAAGCAGGTGCTCTGCGATCATTAACTTTAGCATTCTCGAATTTATAATTTGTGACCAGTCGTGAAACCTTACTCGTTTCATAGTTCCACTTTTCAATTTTCCCATCATTCCAACTTTCACTTAAAAGATCTCCATCCCACCATAAACGGAAAGAAGGATACGGTTGATTTTCTTTTGTTGTAATTTGGGTATTGGTAGGGCCATTATAAATTCCAGAAAAAGACCACACCTCAAATCCAGGGTATCGAGGGTCCAAATCTCCGATATCACCACGTCCTATATCTTGTAATCCAGCTGTTGCCTCATCTATATGTTGCCAATGCATGAAGCCTGTTGTAGCATCATAATAATGCTCAAGTATACCAGTTTTGTTATTCTGTTGAACACCATATCCTTGAAGACCAGGAGAGTTTGGATCAAATTTCCCAATATAAAAACGGTCTCCATGTCTAACATTACTGTCGGCTAATGTATATCGCAAGCTACCATCACTGTTGAGTGCAAAACCGACTTCATTTATCTCATCTTTCCCATCGCCATCTAAATCAGCGATCCTCATTTGATGTCCGTCAATGGTTTCCTGTGATCCACGCAACCATTTCCAATCCATCTTCATATTAGAACCGTTATAGCTGTATGTAGAAACAACTAAATTAAAGGTTTTATCCTTGTTACGGTTTTTTGCGAAAACAACAATACTTGGTGTTTTTCCATTCACATAACCAACTCCTAATTGAGTTGCCAGAGGTCCAATGGAAAGATAATCATCAGGAAGTGGGTGAGAAGCTTCTATCTTTCCTGTCATTCCATCAAGAACGGCAATCCACTGCTTATTATTATTACTATCATTCCAAACTTGGCCGTCTCCTAATGTGACACCATTGGCAATTTTAAGAATTACTTCTGCTTTTCCATCACCATCTAAATCGTAAACCGTTGCACCATCCCACATGCCGGTATCTAATGTAGCAGAACCAGGAGAGATTCTATTTTTATTTTCACTATTTGGCCCGAGGTTTGCAGACCACAGGAATGTTCCATCACGTTTGTATGCTTCCACTATTTGATGTGTTTCTTTATGACGACTAACAAAATAATCGTATTCACCGTCTCCATCAAAATCCCCAACCCAAACATTACGAATTGGTCCTCCACTTTTTAATGGGACTGTTAAGTAAGGCCCATCCGCTGTGTTAGCTTTAAAAGTAAAGGATGAACTTGCAGTATCTTCCTCTTGTTCCTTTCCATTGATAACAGGCTTAACCGTATAATCATGTTCCCTGGTTAAATCTGCACTAGTATCTGTAAAATTGGTACCTTCTGTTAGAACAGAAGAATTAAGTTTTATTTCTTTCTCACCACTCGTAGTACGATAGATATTAAAACCAACTTCAGTTGGATCCAAAGCAAGCAAGCGCCAACTGATAAATACATCTGAACCATCACGTACAGCAACCACACCTCTACCCAATTTCTCCATTTGTCTTGGTTCAGGAGCTGCCTGAGCAGTATTACTAGGTAAAACAGAAGTTACTGATAGGATGATCAGTAATAAAAATGCAAAAATTTTTCTAGATATATTGTTGAAACCCAAAACGTATCCTCCTAAATAAGAAAGTATTTATGTAAAGGTACTTCGGCGCGCACAAAGTCCACTATTACTCCTAAATTCACATACAAATTCTTCTTACATTACTAATTAAAAACAACGTTGGTATATTTATCCCCTACTATTTTTTCGCCATTTATGAACCAATATTAATAGTTCTATATACTCAATTGATAATCGTAATCATAATTATTTAAAATCACTTATTTAATGACTAATTCATCCTAACTCTAGATGAGCGTCACTTTTGGAGTTATTTCGCAAACAAAAGAACTATAATCTCTTTTTGATTAATGCTCCCAGAGGCTCTGCAAATAGAGGGTTGATTTCTTGATTTATGTACGTTGTTCAGCAGATTCTCATCTGTCCCGCAAGAATGGACCAATGAAAAGAAAGGTATAAAAACCTACTTCCTTTTTAGCCGTTTGTCGATGGCCCACCATAGCAGGGATTAGTCTTGCTTAGAACACTCAAAAAAAAGCCCTTGCAACTGCAAGGGCTCTTAATATAGGAAATAGTGAGTTCCACTACTTAACTTTATAATTTAGTTGCACAAATTGATTAGAGACTCTTGTGTTTATAAGTGTTAAGTCTAATTGAAAGTCACTTTCTTTAAATAACTGCAATCCAACACCTAATAATGTTGGAACAACTATTAAAGAAATATCATCAACTAACTTTTCTTTTATGGCCAGTTGAATTATATGTAAATCCCTTTCTTCTTTTACTAAAGCCCCCGTTTGTTTAAGTGAAATCGTTCACAAATTTATACTTTTTCGTCATTTAATGACCTAAAAAAGAGAATCAGAAGTCGTCCCCCCTAGTTAAAATACCTTATCTTAAAAACTTTATTTGATAAAAGGAAAACTTTAACTGACTATTTATTTTTTATACGAACGTAAGTACTTGAATTTTAACAATTAATCAGTTATGCTGATTATTAGTAAAACTGATTAATACAGGAGGTGAATATTACACTTGGAAAAATGGAATCAATCTTATGGCTTTTTACTAGGAAAAGTTCTTCAACAAATGGAAACTAAATTTGCTGAAGGACTGACCCCTTATAAAATTAATGCTAGACAATATGGAGTCCTTTTATTTATTAGCGGAAACCCTTATTCTTCACAAAAGGATATTTCCGAAAATCTACAAATTGATCGGACGACTATGGTTAGCCATATCGATCACCTAGAAACTTTAGGATTTGTAGAGAGAACTAGAAATCCTAATGAT
>Ga0209463_1001094_pt1 | contig 17366 bp, 13 predicted proteins | sample AgamicMgSfrz_FD_187169 | JGI IMG/M metagenome (GOLD analysis project Ga0209463, IMG submission 187169) | Agave microbial communities from Guanajuato, Mexico - Mg.Sf.rz (SPAdes) (version 2) | ecosystem: Host-associated > Plants > Phyllosphere > Phylloplane/Leaf | place: Guanajuato, Mexico... | reverse complement strand
GCATAGCCATTTCTCAAACAAACTTTAAGCACACCGTCGAGAGTAAGGTGGAGCCTATAGCATATGCTGTATTTGTCCCCGTCTTCTTTGTAAGTATCGGTTTAAATGTTTCATTTAGTGGTATAGGAAGCCAGATTGGGTTCATTGTAGCCCTAGTAATTGTTGCTATCCTTACAAAACTTGTAGGTGGGGCTATTGGAGCAAAGTTAACTGGATTTAAAAATCGTTCTTCTCTTATTATCGGAGCTGGGATGGTTTCTCGAGGAGAAGTAGCACTAATCATTGCGGCTACTGGTTTGCAAGAATCCCTTTTGTTACCTGAATACTTCACTGCTATAGTAGTCGTTATAATTGCAACAACTTTGTTTGCTCCTCCACTATTGAAATATTTAATACAAGGAGAAAGTAAATCTTTTAATAGAGAAGAAAAAATTGTTTAAGATTAAATTTTAAGGTGGTCGTTTACTTGGCAAATAAAATTTATCTCTTTTCGTACGACTCTGAAAATGCGGTTACTAAAGCAAGTGTGGAAGCCATTATGGATGATTTATATGACGTGTTAAACATCTTTAACAAGAATGTATACCTTATTAAAACAGAAGATGATTTAAGTATCTTAGATAAATATATCCAAACATATCTAAAGATTGATGATAAATATATAATAGTCGATATAACGGAACAACCACTAAATTACAATAATTTAAACGCTTCTGATCCTAACTATTGGTTCTATAATATTTAATCTAGATAGTTTAGTTAGGATTAACACAAACTGTCTAATAATCTCAACAATAATGGCAGGAAAGGCATCTTGGTTTAATAATAAGGTGCCTTATATATATCCAAGCAAGTTTTTGTGCGTTTTATGTGAAAAATCTCACTTAAACTAGTCGAGTAGAAGAGAGCCTTTCTACCTTACGGTAAATTGTACTCTCCCCCCTCACAGAACCGTGCTTACGCAATTAACGCACACGGCTCCTCCTAATTATCTTTTACAGAATATAGCTAATCTCTTTTCTTACATCATAAATGTTTACTTTAATTCTTGGAGTTGGAAGTGGGGACTTCTGTAGGAAGAGCCTGAATTTATCCTAGGTAAATGATTTCCTCTGACTTCTTTATTTAGCCATTTATATAGTAGTTCTTCAATTTTCTCTTTAAAACCGTTAACAGTTTTCGTATTGTCTGTAATGCAGTAATAGTTGTAATAACCTATAAGTGACCTTTTAAATCTATCCATGATTAAATTTATTCCTATTAGTCTTCAACCATTCTTTTGTCTCTCTGAGTTTACCTTGGACTTTCTTCCTGCTCGGCTTCCATTTTACACGAAATTTCCCTTGTTTACTTTTGCTGCAATAATGGGTAAATCCAAAAAAATCAAAGGTTGCTGGTTTGCTATTTTTTATTTGTTTTGCGTTTTGTTCCGCAAACCTCCCGGAAGGAATAATTTTCGTTTTATCCTCTGCTATCTCTAAAATTAAATTTCTTTAATCTCGACTTTAAAGACTCATAAAATTGTTGAGCCTCTTTTTTGTGTTGAAAACAACATACGAACTCATCTGCATACCTTAGTCCTTCACATTGCTTCCTAACCAGACTTAACAGGCACTGTCATTAGAAATTTTTAAACAAAAGCGAAACACCTATGGCACACGTAAAATTAAAGTCGAGCTTTACAAACGTGGATTTACGGTTTCTAGAAGACGAATTGGCCGTATCATAGAGGAGTAAGGACTAGTTTCCTCCTATACATTAGCACAGTTCAAGCCACAGAAAACTCCCTGTAATGAGTCGGATCAGGCAAACGAATTGAAACGTAAGTTTCAGCAGACAGAAGTAACAAAAGTAGTCGTCAGTGATTTAACATAAGTTAAAGTCAAAAATAAGCATTACGTATGTATTTTTGTCGATCTCTTTAATCGCGAAATCATTGGTTTCAGCACAGGACCCAACAAAGATGCGAGCCTTGTCGCAGGAGCTTTTTCTTCTATCCAAGGTGACCTGCGAGATATACAGCTGTTCCACACCGACCTTGGTAGTGAGTTTAAAAACCAGCTCATCGACCAAACGTTAGCAGCATTACAGATTGGCCGCTCTTTAAGCATGAGAGGCTGTTCATATGATAACGCTGTAGCGGAAGCCACATTTAAAATCATTAAAAAACGGAGTTTATTAGCCAAATAAAATTTGATAGTTTAGAACATTTAACACTCGAATTCAGTGACTATGTTAACTGGTATAACAAGCTTCGAATCCATGGAACACTAGGTGATGTAAGGCCCATTGACTACAAACAATCGTCCCTTAAAAAAGCTGTTTGATTTAATGTTGGCAATCCATTTACTATCCTCATCAAATGATAAATAAGGCTTTGGTTTAGTTTGAACGTCAGAAGACGGTTTAATCATTTGATAGGAAATAGATAAAAAGAAAGGCATGCATTTGGGAGTAAATGCTTTTTCTAATAGAAATTCCTATTAAATTGATTCGTCCTCCATCTATTAAATATTCATTTACTATTCCTCCCTCTATTTCTATTTATCTAGGCTTCATTAGCAAACTCCTTCTAGAATCTCAACTTCGAATAAATTTGCATAAATACTTGCGTTAGAGTTGGCTCTATGGATTAAGATGATAATGAAGCAATAAAAAAGGAGGTTCACTCATGTCGATTGAAAACAAAGTAGTAATTATTACTGGTGCTTCATCTGGAATCGGTGAAGCTACAGCTAAATCATTGGCAAGTAAAGGTGCTAAATTAGTTTTAGGAGCCCGTCGTGAGGATAAGTTAAAAGCATTGGCTGAAGAGATTCAACATTCTGGAGGACAAGCTACTTACCGTGTCACGGATGTAGTTAACCCGGATGATAGTAAACAACTTGTTCAACTAGCTAAAGACACTTTTGGCGGAGTAGACGTAATCTTTCTGAATGCTGGCATATCGCCTAATTCCCCACTATCTGAATTAAAAGTGGAAGAGTGGAATAGCATGATTGACGTCAATATCAAAGGTGTATTGAATGGTATTGCTGCAGTGTTGCCAACCTTTACATCTCAAAAATCTGGACATATTATTACAACATCTTCTGTGGCAGGTTTGAAAGCTTATCCGGGCGGAGCTGTATACGGTGCAACAAAGTGGGCTATCAGAGATTTAATGGAAGTATTGCGTATGGAATCCGCCCAAGAAGGTACAAACATCCGCACAGCAACTATTTATCCAGCAGCGATTAACACAGAATTATTGAAAACAATAACGGATAAAAAAGTTTCAGAAGGTATGACTGCATTATATGAACAATACGGCATTACACCAGATAGAGTTGCAAATGTTGTAGCATTTGCAATGGAACAACCTGAAGATACGAATGTTAATGAGTTTACCATTGGCCCAACACTCCAACCTTGGTAACAATCATCATAATAAAAGAAAGGCATGCATTTGCTCCCAAATGCATGCCTTTCTTTTAGAAATTCTTATTTATCGAATAATAGTAAATAGCTACCCTCTAACTCATAGATACAAGGTTTGAATCGATGTGTAGGTTTTGATTTTGGATATGTATTTTCTTTTAAAAATCCAAAGGAATAATAAAATTTTTCAGCTTGTTCTGTATCTGAATGATTCGTTTTAATATACTTCATTCGAAGATATTAATAAAAACAGAAAACGTCTTAACCCATTGTTACCTACGGGTTGAGACGTTTTAGATTCAATTAATTAGTAGTAGTTATATTTAAGTATATAACTACTGCAGTGCTGTTAGATGAGAGTTTTTAATTATAGACCAAGAAGACCATCATAATAATCTTCCCAAAACATTGCCTTTTCTGCACTTAGTTTAGTCGTAGTAACCTGATCTCCAAAATGTATAAAGGACATAATTCCATTATAAGCCTTCCAATTAGGTAGTTTTCCCCCATTTGGATTCCCCGTTTTGGCGAAATTGACCAAGTATTTCGACATTTTATCACCTAAATCGTAATCAGTTTGAGTCCAGAAGTCCTCTCTCAGCGGAGAGAAGTAATTCAAGAAGTATGGTACATCTGCAGTATGGAAAGCACCAAATTGTTCCGAGTCCTCACCTGGCATTACATGATCAAAATAATATACATATGTTGGAGCTTTGCCTTGTAAAGCTCTCGCTTTTGCAAAAGCAAGTTGTGATGCCTTCATCGCATCTTGATTGACTGCATTAAATTGACTAACCGCCTCGTCACCTGTTGCTGGATATAAAGCAAGAACTTCTGATGCTTTAGTTCCAAATACCTGCTTTACTAATTCCTCATATTTTACTTTACTAATAGAAGTTTGTGGTACGAAAAACCCTCCGTATTGAAGCACTCCGCCGATACTTGTGTCACCTTGGACATAACCTGTCATCATTGCAACATCGTTTTGCGCACCTTTTTTAAGTACATTTATTGGCTGGTCAGTAACCACTTTACCATCAATTGTATACCCACCATTAAAGCGAAGAGATAGCAATTGATCAGTAGGTAGTGCTCTCATTTCTTCCAGTGTTTTTCCTTCGAATACTGTAGAACCTGCCTCTTCACTTTCTGCAAGAGTCGGATACTTACTGTTAACTACATTGAAGCTCATGGCAACAGCATTCTTGAAAAGACCATGTGCTTTAGGGGACAATGCGAGAGTATTTACATTAGCAGAGCCAGCTGATTGCCCTGCAATTGTAACGTTTTTAGGGTCTCCACCAAATTTATGGATGTTCTTTTTTACCCATTCCAAAGCAGCAATTTGATCCAGTACAGCATAGTTTCCAGATACTTCATCTTTAGATTCAGCTGATAATTCTGGATGTGCTAGGAACCCAAGAATTCCAAGTCGGTAGTTAATACTTACATATACAGCATCCTTCTTAGCAATAGCCTCACCATCATATACTTCGACTGAGGATCCTCCTGATGTATTTCCTCCACCATGAATATACACAATAACGGGACGATTTTTTGAATCTGATTCCGTTTGAGTCCAAACGTTTAGTGATAAACAATCCTCAGAGTATCCTTTTGTTGTATCAATAATAAACTCAGTTGACCACATTAAAAATGGAGCCTGGTCTGGCTGGATACAACTTGGACCAAATGTATCTGCTTCCTTACCCCCTTTCCATTTGACTACAGGCTGTGGATCTTTCCATCTTAAGTCTCCCACTGGTGGAGCAGCAAATGGAATACCTTTATATACCGCTACTTCCGAATCAGAAGAAAGTGTTCCTGTAATTTTTCCCCCGTCCACTTGAATAGGTTTTGACGGGTCAATTTCTACACCTGAATTCCTTGAACCAATATCCTTACTCTTATTCTCTGTAATGGGTGAAAAAGCAGCTAAAATAACAAATATTGTAATACCTAACATAGCACGTACAAATTTATTCATTTTTAACATTTTAGTCCTCCTTCTTTTGATTACATTTATTAATTCAAAAGCTTCATTGATAGAGATTTTTAGTTCCTCCCCTTCCCAATAATTTTAAAAGTTAAACCATAAGTAATGTTAACGCTTTCAGAGGTGGTGTATGTTTATTATAAAATCATTGAGCTATTCATTTAAAACCAAATAATTTCGCTGATAAAGCGAAATTATTTGAATATTCTATACAGGGAGAGGTACCTAGTCGAATCTAGAAGCTATAAATTTTTATATAATTATTTACAGCAATAAATTAGAGCCCTTCTCGTCGAAAAGAGCTTTGTCAATTTGTGAATATATCTTTTAATATAATACCTTAACCAAACGGATAAGCCTTCTTACGAGCCTTGCTCTCGTTTCAATATTAAAGCTATATTAAAAGCATAAAAGATTTTCACATTTTTATAAAATTGTATCTATGTATTTCTCTAGTTCTAAAATATACTTTACGTCAAATTCAGGTGTAATTCGAAAAAATGGAATTTTGGTTACATCCGCCAATGAAGATGTCGTAATTATTAAATCAATTTGTTGAATATTTTCCTCTTTCTCTTTTATAAAATCTGCATAGGTATATAACCCATAAAAGAACAATTTTTCTCCAAGGTATTTAATTATCTTATTTTTAATAAGACTAATGACACCTTCATCAAAATCACAAATCAATATTGTATTTAATTTTTGTTTCCATAATTCATTTGTGGCTACTAAATGTAAAGTTATATATGCTATCTGAGTTGGATTGGTGTTTAGATTTAAGTATTTTTTTAATATTCCCGATAATTCCAAAGCCATTTGCGATTCTAAGGGGAATTTTTTTATAATACCATGAGATATTGGATTTGGTATTCTATGATTTAATTTCAATCGATTTATCATAGGTGTAATATATAATACTAAATTTTCTTTAATCACCGTATGTTTAGTTACATCTACATTGAATTTTAGGTCAATTACCCTCACGAATTCATTAACAATGTTTTCAGATTCGGATGTTTCAATTTGTTTTATATTAGTACCAGATAAAAATTGCTTTGAATAAAAATATTTCTGTAAATGTAACCATTCATTTTCAGGTAACTCTATATTAAAATAAGTATCAATTTCACTACGTAAAGAAGCTATAACAGGTAATAGTTCCTCACTGCTTTCATAAGGTATTTCTAAAAAGAAACCCAACTTATATCGCCTAATTGCGATGAGTATTTCCAAACTAAACATCATAAAACTATTACCAGATAAATAATAACCAAATTTCTTTGCTTCACTTTCTACAATATCATAGGTTTCCTTAAACAAATTAAGAGGATTAGTGTCCCTAAATAAATAATTCCAATATTTTGTTAGTATACTAGCATTAGTTTTTTTTCCAATTATCCAATAAATAATATTTCTCTTATCTTTTTCTTTGCATATAAGTTTTATCCCCTTAGATATTGAAATTGAAATTTTCAACCCTAAGTTTAATTTCAACCAGTTTTTCACCAATTTAATATCATTTCTTAAAGTCGAATCAGAAACAAAAAGTTTATTTGTCAATTCTTCAAAATATAATTTTTCACTAAAGGTTAAATTAAGAAGTATATACATTTGTCTTTCAAATGGTGTAGTAGGAACCTCAAAGATATATTCAAAATCAAGACATGTTCTTATAATATCCTTTTCTATAAGAATCATTTTAGATTTCTCAGTAAAGTAATATCCTCTTTTAGTGGCATTAATAGAAATGTCAAAGTCCTTTAACAGGATATTGATTTTGTTTATATCTAGTTGTATTGTTCTTATACTAACATCACATAAAATTGCTAATTCTCTTACTGATGTCCATCTATGAGCATTGAGTAACTTATTAATAATTTCCCTATATCTTCTATTCATTTGAATTATCTCCCTAATCAAAAAATAGATTTATGATTCCAATTGAAACGGTAAAAGTAAAATAAAACTTGAGCACTTTCCTTTAAATATTCTCAAATTTTTTTCATTGGTTTAATCGTAATAATTCTTTCTACAATTTCTTTAATATCCGAAGCATTTTTAAATATTTACTGGGCTTATCGATACTGGCTGTAGTTGGTGTTTTGAGTACATTTTTATATCGTAAATAAGCAACAATTAAACAAGTAAGCTAAGTTTCAACAAAAAATAATCACTCATTCGGAGTGATTATTTAAGGTTTTTCCATGTTAGTGCTAGATCAAAAACATTGTTATGCTATGCTCCTCTTAAAGTAGCCAGACAAAAAACAAATAATCTGTTGCTTTAAGTTTTAAGGGGGGGGCTTCTTTAGTATGAAAATTTCTTACAGGTTTAAAATCAGGGTCCTAAAATATCCGGTTAGTGATTGTTCTATCAAAGAAATGTGTAAAAAGTATAACATTACTTATCCCACACATTAAAAAGGTTGAGTCTATAGTATGAGATTGAAGGAGTGAATGGACTATGCGATTTCATACCCTAATCTATTGTTTTCTCTATTAATAAAAGTGAATTTTTTACGTTTCCGACTCAATTATAGCTAAATCCCATGGCTTTATCTGGAGGTTTTCCCCAGTTTGCACCTTTCTATTCGTAAGTAATTCTCTACCCGATGCAAATGGATATATTATTGTTTCAGGATTGTCAGAGTAATTAAAGTAATAACGGATTTTCTTGCCAAACTGGTTTTTTCCTGTCTTCGTAATGACCGGGAAAGATACACTTAATTTACTGATTGAAGGAATCTGACTTAGAACAAAATTAAACACTTTTCTTACAACCTCTTCACTTGGGAAAAAACCAATATAGGTTGCAGTTCCGCTTCCGTAATGATTATGGGTAATAGCTGCATATTGGCCCCAATGCTTATGGTCATAATGCGCTATTACCTGGGCAGTTGTCGGAGTTAGTAACTCCATCCAATCTTGAACAGGTTGTTGAGATGATTCAATGTCAAAGCAATCTCCTTTTAAGCCTGTTTCTTCAGGTTCAACAAACATACTGTATTCTAAACCACAAGCTTTTGAAATAATTCCAGGTTGTGTGACTGTCCGAACCTGTACATTTTCATTGGTGAAACCACTCTTGAAAGTATAAACAACATGACCACCATCTCGCACATAATCATTTAATTGATGTAAGAATAAATCATTTACTGTATATAGAGAGGGGATAACGATCAAATCATAATCTTTCAAGTTGGTAAAACTAGTATTAATGACATCGCATTCAATATTCATCTTGAACAATTCATCATACAATCGTCTGAATACATCATTATAATTTTTGTTTTCTGAGAATGGAAACCAAGTCATGCTTGTATAGCTCTCATTACTAATAACAAAAGCCGTCTTATTTTGTTTTTTCAGATGGACTAGGCTAGAAGACAATTCTTCAAATTCCTTTCCAATTATTTTGGCCTCATTGTAGACAGGATTTGGTTTAAAATCATGACTGAGTAAGCCCTTCCAATATGTTTCTGCAGAATTATGAATAGAATGCCAGTGCCAATATGAAACCAAATCTGCTCCAGATGCCAAATGGCTATAAGCCTGAAGTCGAAGCTGGCCGGGATAAGGCGTCCAATTTTTAAAGGCTTGTGCTTCTGTTTCAAGAACAAAATAGTTTTTATTTTTCGTAGAACGGGCAATATCTCCACTAAAAGAAATTTCTACACCTGTTAACTGGCTTTGTGATGGATGGTAAACATCAATTCCTGTTATATCCATTGATTTTGAGGCATCAAAATGGTCTACATCCGGTTGAATTCCATAAGAAAATCCTCGCCACTCAAAATCAAAATTATGTGTGACAAATTGGTTTGAAAGACTGTACTCCTTTACAATACTTACCTGCCACGTCAAGAAATCCGTAACCAATTTCCTTTGAAATTTTGAAAACTCTGACCCAAGACTTCCATTTATTGTACCTATTATAGAAGGGCAATCTTCCCAACTATTTATCCGATTGCTCCAATAGGATAAACCAAAAGCTTTATTAAGCTCTTCAACCGTTGAGAACTTTTCTTTTAAATACTTTACAAATTGGAATTGTACATTTTCTCCAGCTGTTCCGTAGTGCTTTGTTTCATTATCGACCTGATAGCCAATAACAGCAGGATGTTCCTTTACATGATCGATTAACTTTCGTATAATCCTCTCTGCATGAAACAAATAAACAGGGTTAGTAATGTCCATAATTTGCCTTGCTCCATATTTTCCAGGTCCATTTTTTGTTGTTGCAAGTACATCGGGATACTGTTTAGCCAGCCATGTTGGAACTGCGTACGTTGGTGTACCAACAATTACTTTTATATTTGCTTTATACATGGCATCTAATACTCGATTCACTGAACTGAAATCGAATACGCCATTTTGCGGTTCGTGGGTACTCCATGTAGATTCCGCAATACGTACAAAGTTAATACCTGCTTCTTTCATCATTCTGACATCCTCATCTAATCTTTCGTAAGGCATGTATTCATCATAGTACGCTACACCAAATAGTAATTTATCAATCATTGCTTTTTCTCCTAACCACTTAATTTTTTAATAAGAAAGCACTTAGTTAAATTATTAAAATAGATAGACTTAAATTTATGGGTATTTTTATTAAAGTAAAAGATAAGACTTATATTGATAGAATATGTTGGATACTTTCATTTAAATACTCTTTAAAGAACTAATCTTTCCTAAAGTACATCTCCATTCCCATAACAAAAAAAATCCTCAGTGTAAATAAAAATTTTATTAAGCTAAAAGTCAGAGAGCTACTTCAGCTTACTGTTCATTCAATAGAATTATGAAATTTATAAAACTAATGGATATAAATGAGTCACTATACACAATGTATATCCCATTGCAAGACTATTGGTGAGTCTATTTCGTAGAGCGAATAAGCTGAATAAAGATACAAGCAATTAGGGCAAATATAATCGCCGTAGGAAAGACTGTACTATATCCACCAATCCCAATAAGTAGACTAGTAATGATTGGACCAACCATTTGACCAAGTGTAGTAGCAATGTTTAAAATTCCGAGGTCTTTACCAGCCTCTTCTTTATTAGGTAAGACGTCTATGTTTAGCGCCTGGTCAACCGCTCCATACACGGCGTAACCTAAACCGGCAAAACCAGCGAACAGTATCATAGAAAGTGGAGATTGCATAACCCACGGGAGGATATATCCAATCACAAGCAAGATAGAAGCAAGAATTACAGGAAGTTTACGTCTACCGATGAAATCGGATATTGCACCAGAAGCAAGAGAGCCTATAAGACCAACAATCATAGTAATCACGGACATCACAGAAATAGTAGCTGCAGCACCAGATTTACTTTGACCAATATAATCTTGTAAAATGTAAAGCTGAAAGTTAACTATCATATAGTAACTAAATATTAAGAGTGTTCGTCCGATAAACGCTAACCAAAAGTCACGTGCACCTTTAATTGGTGGACGAAAAGATGCTATAAGCTCGCCAAATCCACCATTAACAGCCGGCATATCTTTAGATGACTTCTCTTTTGGCCAGACAATAACTGTACAGATACCCGCAATCCCCATCAATACACCGGCAATTCCAAAACCAGGTAATTGATTAGAGATAAAGTAAGCGCCAATCAGAATGCCGATTGAAGAACCAACAGTTGTACCAGCAGACATGAACGCTGACAAAGTCCCACGCATGTCATCCGGGACACGATCAGACAACGTGGCGATGGCTGGAGCTATCATCATATTCAAACCAAACATGCTAACACAGTAAATTACGCCGATTGCCCATACATTACTCATAATGCCTATAAGAAATAAAGAAACACCACCAATTACACCACCGATAACGATCCAAGGTGTTCGACGACCGAAAATGGAACGGGTACGGTCAGAAAAATTTCCAAACAAAAGGTTAGCTATAAGAGATGCTGCAGCGGTAGCAGCGTTTAAAACGCCAAAAATTGATGTCGAAGCACTTGTTCCTACAAGGTCCTTTAAATGTTGGGGAAGGAGAACTGCTGAAACGATACCAAGACCACCCATCCACAAAAGAGCGAAAATAAAGAAACTAATTGAGAAACGAATACGATTAGTTTTACTAATTTTGACTTCTGGTTCAGCAGAATATACTTTTCGTAATATTGCCATATTGACTTCCTCCTTGATTAATCACGTATGTATACCTTGACAGGATTTCTAATTTAGTTATTATCATGTAGACGATTACATTTCATCAACATTACTTCCATAATTCACAAGTTCTTCTGGGGTTATTGTGTTGCCAATAACCCCCAAAACCTATGAATATTTTACTTTCATTTTCTCACCCTATTAAAGTTTCGACCGTTAGTAATTCTCACAATAAAGGGCTATGAATAGTCCTCCTTTTACTTAAAGGTTCCAAAACCGCTAAAAAATGGAATTTTCTGATTTTAATAGTTCAAGAAAGCGCTTTAATTAAACTATTAAAGGTTTAATTTAATGAATCGCTAATTGTCAATATCTTCTTTTTTCTTTCCTACCTAAATAGCCTTGCTCTTATTATTGCAAGCATTATTTTAAAGTAAATGAAAAAAGATCTATTGCACCAATTCCTTTATAAGTGAAATATAATCCTTGTTTCCCCATTTTAGTCTCCATTGGAGCGCTACTAACTAACCATTCCTCTTTACTATCAGTTTGAATAGGTATCCTTGCAACCATTTCCTTAGATAATGTGGAATACACCTGAAATTCCCCTGTACTTATGCCCCTTACTTTAACAGATATCATTGATACTTTATCTATTTCAAAGTACTTAAATCCCGCTGTTGACCCATCTGTAAAATTAGCTATATATTGAAATGGATAATCTTCTCGATCTCCTCCTTCTTGGGTAAAGTATGGGTGATAATCTTTAACTTCTTCTCCAAACTCGTATCGCATAGCTCCATTTTTACTCATTAAGTTACAAGCAATATATGCAGGATATTCCCCTAGTCCTTTTAGTGGGGCTCCATTTAGCCCTTGACTTGTAATTTCAACTTGCTTGATACTTCCATCATTCTCAATTATAATTTCCTCTGCACAGGCTTGTCGTGAAAATTGATGCTTATTCGTTTGTCTATGATAGAATACATACCATTTACCATTGATTTCGACAATGCTTCCATGATTATTACCAGTATAATTCAATGCTTCCCCATCTGTTCTTCCATTTAAGTAGATGTCACCATTAGAAACAATAGTGCCCCTAAACTTAAAACCGCCTGTGGGACTATTTGATGTTGCATAGCATAATTCATGCCCATTAATGGAAGAATAAATAAAATAATAGGTATTATCGACTTTTCTGATGGAAGGTGCCTCAAAGAACTCATGTCCTTCAAAATCGGTTCCAATACCATTTGATTTATGCGGAAAGATATAATCTGGTCCTTTTTTTACTGTTTTCATGTCTGGTTCTAATTCTATTACCATTCCCCCTTTAATAAGTGGTTCGTCATCCCTTACCTGCTTCCAAGGAAATTTTTCTGTTTCTGGACAGAAACCTGAATATAAATAAACTCTTCCATCAGTATCCACCAATACACCAGGATCAAATTGGAAAGCATCCCCTTCTCTTGCTCCCAATAAAGTTCCATCACTATATTGAATGTGACCGTAAAATTCATATTGTCCTGCTGGAGAGTCACAAACTGCAACTGATATAACACCAAGAAAATCAAACGCATAATACAAATAGTATTTTCCATCAGTGCCTTGCTGTACATCAGGAGCATATAAACAACGTTTCTCTCCATTCCCCATTGGATCCTGATTCTTCCGGTAGATTATTCCTTCATTTCTCCAGTTTGTTAGATCGTTGACAGGTGCAGACCAACAAACATAATTATTCTGACAATACATTGTTCCATTAAATCTATCGTGACTTCCGTATAGATAAACTCTGTCACCAAAAATATAGGGCTCTCCATCTGGGATATACTCGTAACTTGGTAAGAATGGGTTTAAAACTTGTTGTTTCATATATAATCCTCCAAAATTTTATATTTTCTTTTTTAGAAAAAAGCTATTTTACGTTTATCTGCTTGGAATTTTTAAAACAATCTGGGATACTCCTTTATGAATCTAGATGCGCTTAAGTGGTAGTAAAAAAGACAAAAGAACACCATATTAACTTACTAGCAAAATCACAAGACTGTGGATTAATTTCCGTTTGTTTTACGGAAATTCTTTCCACTAAAGTATTCACTTTATTTCCCACTGGACTTTACTTCATTAGCTTCCCCCTTTTACCCTTTTTCTTTTCTACAAAAAACAAACATTCTCGTATTATTAACCGCTTTCCTTTCTTTGTATAAACATGTAAAATTATTAAAAATGTACTTACGCCAAATCGGAAAGCGCTTTCCTATTCCTGTTTCTAATTATATAGGATACTAATATAAAAATACGATTGTACTTTCAAGGTTAAATTTACCCAAAACAAAGGAAGGAGAAGAATATCATGGAACTTACCTATAAACATACTTATAATTCTACTAATTCAGTACGTTTACCATTTATTGATTGGAATATTCGTCTTTTTGGTGCACATATGCAAACTGTGCATAAAGGATGGAGCGTAGAGATGGAGTCACACCACGCATTTGAAATTATACTTCTTTTAGATGGAAAACAAGAAACTTCTGTTGAAAAAGACTTATATCAATTGAATGCCGGAGATATTATGCTTATTCCCCCTGGACATAAACACGCAAGTAAAATTGTGGAAACCAACTCTATGACCTACTTTTGTGCTCATTTTGATATTGATGAACCTCACTTACGTATCGAGATGTTGAAAAATTGCGAACTAATATATAATCCTAGTTCTCCTTTTTATCAAAGACTAAAACTTATTCTAGAAAAATGGTTACATATTCTTACAGTAGGAGATATTGAATCAGTTAAAAATAAACTTCAAGTACAAATAGTATTGTTTGAACTATTAATTGTATTTGCGGACATTGTTTCTGTAGCTCATGAAGATACAGAGTATTGTTCAAAAGAATCTATGACTACAACAAAATATGCAAAGGAAATTGCAGATGCTATTAAATTACATTTCAGAAAAGGTATTTATAATAAGGAAGATATAAATCAATCCATATTAATACAGCCAATTATTGCTTCCCTTGGCTTAAGCCCTAACTACGGATTGGAAATATTTCAAAAGGTTTATCATATGTCTCCCAGAAAGTATCTCTCTGAACTAAAATTGCAAGAAGCTAAAATATTAATACAGCAGCCCAATATTTCTTTAAAGGAAATTTCTCATCTTTTAGGTTATAAAAATCTTTCACATTTTAGTAGACAATTTAAAAGGTGGACTGGAAAAAGTCCTACTAAATTCCGACAAGATTCAATCTAAATAGGTTAGATTTTTTCTTTTTAGTCATCCTTACCTGTCTAGATTAGTTTGTGCTCTAATTCGGTTTGGCTTTGTTCCTTCGACATTACGTTGTGTTGTTCCTAATACTCCAATACCTTGACAAATGGCTGCTTCCTTATTTATAACCCCTCCTAATAAATAGAAAGCCCAAGGAAGCAATATTAAATTCATTTTCTCAGCTCTCTAAATGACGTTTATTCGCGTTAAAACAACATGTTGACAAGTAGATTTAAGGGTATTAAACTTTAATCCACTTGATAAAGGAAGGTTTTTTAACCAAAGGAATTCATTTTATATATGTTCTTAATATTCATTGCTACAAAGATTGCCAGTGATATATCTGTTAGATTGGGACCATCTGTACTTGGAAAACTTATAATAGGAATAATCTTAAATACTGCAGTCCTTGGTTGGATAAATACTAATGACTTTATTCATTATTTTTCTGAAATCAGGGTTTTGGTTTTATGCTATGTTTTTAGCTGGTTTAGAGACAGATCTTAACCAACTCAAAAAAATTGGAAGGCTGCTTTTGCAGTTGCTGTTTTGGGTATCCTACTTCCTTTTGTCGGAGACTTCTGTATTGGAGAATTATTCGGATTAAATACAACATACTCTCTATTTATTGGAGTATTATTATGTGCAATATCTGTAAGTATAGCAGTTCAAGTTTTAAAGGATATGAATAGAATTAATTCACCTGAAGGAAAGGGGCTGCAGTAGTAGACGATGTTCTCGTTGTTTTACTTTTGGCTCATGACTAGTTTTCTTGGAACTGGAGAAGAAGTTTCAATAGGTCTCCTAATAGGAAAAAAAAGTTCTCTTCTTCTTCGGGGTATTACTCGCAGGACCTTTTCTTGTTCCCCAAATTCTTAAAGTACCATCCAAATTAAAAGTAACAGAACCTGTTGTATCCATTGCCCTAGTTATTTGTTTCGCATTTGTTTATTTTGCAGATCTTCTTGGAATGGCAGGAATAATCGGGGCATTCGCAGCAGGAATAGCCATTTCACAAACAGAGTTTAAGCACACAGTCGAGAGTAAAATTGAACCTATTGCCTATGCAGGATTTGTACCTGTTTTCTTTGTAAGCATCGGTTTAAATGTTTCCTTTAGTGGTATTGGAAGTTAGATAGGCTTTATAGTTTGGTTGAACTAGTATTTTGTCATCATCTTTAAATACGAAGGCTGGCGAATTTCCTATTACTTCTATACCTATTTACTATAGAAAATCCCAGTATCTTCTGGCAAAGCAATTACAGTATCTTTTTGATATAACTCCATATCAAACTGCCATTTTCCATTTCATAGTGACACCATATGGAAAAATCGTGAATATAGTTTAATCCCTCAAAATTCTGCAAGTTGGCATTGTTAGCGTCCATATGAGCACAAGTAATAATATATTATGGTCCCCCACTTTCCTCAATAGATTACACCTTCATTTTCTATACATTCCTCTAGTGCCTTATCTAACTTGGAAATCTTTTATTGGGTAGATAGCTATTTTGTAATTAAAAGAAGCAGTGGACCAATTCCATTGCTTCTTTTATATTCTCAGATTTAAATAGAAGTAAAGCCACCATCTATAGATACAACTGTTCCGTTAATATAATTAGCTGTATCACCCAATAAGAAAGCAACTAGTTCTGCCACCTCTTCAGGATTTCCAAGACGTTTTTGCGGTATGGCTTCCACAACCTCTTTAACATTTTCAGGATTCTTTTCTCGGTATTCTTTTACCATAGGTGTTTCAATCGTGCCAGGTGCAACAGCATTACAGCGAATACCTTGTTCTGCATATTCTGCAGCAATTGTTTTAGTAATACCGACAATACCATGCTTTGTCGCAGAATAAGTTCCTACAGTAGCTTGCCCTACGACTCCCGCAGTAGACGAAGTATTAACAATCGAACCACCACCGTTTTCTAGCATCACTTCTGTTACATATTTAATACCGTATAATGCACCTAATAGATTTATACCAACCACTTGTTGAATTTGTTCTATAGTATTATTCACGAATTTTACCCCTGGACCGGAAATACCTGCATTATTATAGAACATATCAATAGTGCCAAATTCTCCTACTGTTATATCAACGTAATTTTTAACGTCCTCTGCCTTGCTGACATCCGCTTGAACAAAGATTGCACTTGCTCCTTTATCTTCTATTAATCTGACTGTTTCTATCCCTGCCTTTTCAGAAATGTCTACAACCGTAATAGACACGCCTGAATCTGCTAATTTTAATGCTACTGCTTGACCTAACCCGCTACCGCCACCAGTTACAATAGCTACTTTATTTTGACTCATAGAAGTTCCTCCTTAAAAAACAAAGCTCTAATTATAACCCTGTTATTATTTCACAACACTTGACCATTCGAGTTAATTACTTCTTTATACCATTCAAAACTTTTCTTTTTTGTTCTTTTGAAGCTTCCATTACCGTAATCATCTATATCGACATAAATAAAACCATATCGTTTACTAACCTCAGAAGTTGAAACACTAATAATATCAATTGGTCCCCAAC
>Ga0209463_1001092_pt1 | contig 17383 bp, 17 predicted proteins | sample AgamicMgSfrz_FD_187169 | JGI IMG/M metagenome (GOLD analysis project Ga0209463, IMG submission 187169) | Agave microbial communities from Guanajuato, Mexico - Mg.Sf.rz (SPAdes) (version 2) | ecosystem: Host-associated > Plants > Phyllosphere > Phylloplane/Leaf | place: Guanajuato, Mexico... | reverse complement strand
ATAAGTGTCTTCAAAAGTATGCTGCACATAAAATAGCCATACGCCAACAGAGCCAGATATAAGAAAAATCGGCAGCTGTACGAGCAAGAAAGAAGACCAGCCAAGTGTACTTCCAAGAAGCACAACTAATAGAACAATGGAAATGTTAGTTAAGTACGTATTTAGCCTTTCCTTTGATCTAGCCCCTTTACGGTTGAAGCGATTAGCTAAAAGGAATTCATAAATAGGTCCTAATATAAACATTATGAATGGATTGCGGTATAAGCGATATTTAATTTTTAGCAACAAAGAGGCATTTTCATACTCCTCTATCGTCATCATCCATAAATCGCCGACTCCGCGCTTATCCAGGTTGCTGCTTGTGGCATGGTGAATAGAATGGCTATGCTGCCATTTGCTATAGGGGAATAATGTTAAGATTCCTGTAATAGTTCCTAGAATCTTATTGGCCTTACGGTTCTTAAAGAAAGAAAAGTGGCAGCAATCATGAAAAATGATAAAAATCCTTACTAAAAATCCTGCTGCAGCTATTGCGATCACTAAGGTTAATATATAAGAAATACTTAAGCTTTTATAGGCTGCAATCCAGAGTAAAATAAAGGGCAGAATAGTATTGATAAGCTGCCAGACACTTATTTTTACAGTGGATTTCTCAAAGGGTGCTACAGCAGTTCTCAATTGTTTTAAGTTTTTTATATTCATTTTGTGCTTCCCTTCTATTAATAGATATCTATAGTATAAATAGGAGTAAAGCATATTTGCAGACATACATGTCATGTTCGTTATATGACGTTTGTCATATAGTGATATGCTTATTTAGAAAAAGTCGGTATTAGCTTGCTAAATTTAAATGGTGCATCTTGCTTTTTATAAGGCAAACACAAAGCATCTTCGTTACTGCGTTCGGAATTATAATTTTGGACGAAAGTTTGAGGGACAAGAGGTTTTCCTCCTTTTATCTTTATAAATGTATCCCACGCTTAACGGGCAGTAAGATTACTCCCACCTCAAGCTTAGGAGAATACGAGGAAGATAGGTGGGAGATCAACTGTCCGTAAAGGTCCGATTGGTTCAACTAACCATCAGTGGGGAGGAAGGCAAACCCCCACTGATGGAAGTTTCCCTTTATTATTGACAAACGCAGCTATTCAGCGATACTATATACTGGTAGTTAGTAATACTTAATATCTGTATCACATAATACCTATATCATAGTATACTGATAAAAATAAATGAAATACAAATGGGGTTGAAAATTTGGAAAATATTACGGAAATGCTGAAAGGGGTGCTTGAGGGTTGTGTGCTTGAAATCATCAGCCGTGGGGAAACTTATGGTTATGAAATCACACAACAGCTACGAGAACTTGGCTTTACTGATGTAGTGGAAGGAACCGTTTATACGATTACCATGCGGCTGGAGAAAAACAATTTGGTGGATATTGAAAAAAAGCCATCTAATATGGGACCGCCAAGAAAATTTTACACGCTTAACGCAGCAGGTCATGAGCAACTTAGAGCTTTTTGGGAGAAATGGGAGTTTGTTTCAAGCAAAATTAATGAACTCCAAACAAAAACAAAATGAAAAGGAGATAATGCTAGATGAGTCTTATAGAAAAAGTTATCGGGAATCTAGATGACAAACGGGAATGGAAGGCAATGGAGAAGCGTGGTAAGGCACTTCCGAGTGAGTACCGCAATGCTTACAATGCTATAAAAAAATATATGTGGACCTCTGGAGGGCTCTCTGACTGGAATGACATCAAACGTATCTTTGGAGGGATTCTCGATCTTTTTGAAGAGGGGGCAGCGGAAGGAAAGAAAGTTACTGATCTAACAGGGGCGGATGTGGCTGCTTTCTGTGACGAACTATTGAAGGACACCACAACTTGGATGGATAAATATCGGATGAAGTTGAACGATACGATTGGTCGGGATTAATGTTGAAGTCTTAGTTGGTTCCGCCTAGCACCGAAAGTAATGGAAAAAGTAAACTAAATAAATAATACCGACTGAATAGCTGTTCTTTACCAATGTGAATTGCCACCTTAACTATTCAGTTATATTTTTATCTGGTAGTAAGTAATACAGAATATCAGTCTGACTAAGTAGGAAAACGCAATACGAACTAGCTCTGTTATACACTTTATAAGGGGGAAATAGGATGAGCAATATAGCGATTTCTGTAAAAGGGTTAAAGAAATCTTTTAAAGACAAGGAAATATTAAAGGGCGTAGATTTTGAGGTGCAGCGTGGTGAAATTTTTGCACTACTGGGCTCAAATGGAGCAGGCAAGACGACGACGGTAAATATTCTTTCGACACTGATGAAGTCCAATGACGGTGAAGTAACCATTTGCGGCTTTGACGTCCAGCGTCAACCGGATTATGTTCGCCAATGCATTAGTCTAACAGGGCAGTTCGCAGCCTTAGACGGCATGTTAACAGGGAGAGAAAATCTGCTGATGATGGCCAAGTTACGGGGAATTTCCAATCCCGCTGAAGTAGTCGACCATCTGCTTGTAAGATTCAGCTTGACTGATGCAGCTAATCGACGGGCAGATCAGTACTCTGGCGGAATGAAGCGCCGGCTTGACATCGCCATGAGCCTAATCGGGACACCATCAGTCATTTTTCTCGACGAACCAACGACAGGACTGGACCCCGAAGCAAGGCTCGAAGTTTGGGAGACCGTTAAGGAGCTTGCCGACGGAGGCACAACTATCTTGCTCACGACTCAGTATCTGGAAGAAGCGGAACAACTAGCAAATAGTATCGCCATCTTACATGGCGGAAGAATCATTACTACTGGTACGCTTACCGAACTTAAAGAGATGTTCCCACCAGCAAAAGTGGAGTATATCGAGAAGCAGCCGACGTTGGAGGAAATTTTTCTAGCGATTATTGGCAAAAAGGAGGAGCTTTAAATGAAAAGCGAAACAGGGGTATTACTAGAGCGTTTAATGCGCAATATTATGCGCAGCCCAGATACGATTATCACAGTGGCGATTACGCCTATTATGATGATGTTGCTGTTTGTTTACGTATTCGGTGGAGCCATAGAGACAGGCACAAACAACTACGTCAATTATTTATTGCCGGGAATCCTGCTGATGGCTATCGCATCCGGTGTCGCTTATACTTCGCTACGGCTGTTTACGGATGTAAAGAGCGGGTTAATGGCTCGTTTTGTTACGATGCCGATTAAACGCTCGTCCATATTGTGGGCTCATGTGTTGACTTCGATTGTCTCTAATCTGCTTACTGTCGTGGTCGTTATCCTCGTTGCGCTCATGATGGGATTCCGTTCCAGCGCTAATATTCTAGATTGGTTCGCAGTAGCTGGAATACTCGGACTGTTCACATTGGCACTCACATGGCTGGCGGTCATTCCGGGATTAAGAGCTAGCTCTATGGAAGGAGCGACAGCCTATTCATATCCGCTGATTTTCCTACCGTTTATTAGTTCAGCCTTTGTCCCTACTGAAACGATGCCTAAATTTGTCCGCGCATTCGCTGAAAATCAGCCTGTGACTTCCATCGTGAATGCAATCCGTGCTCTCTTATATGAAGGGACTGTTGGCGACGATATTTGGATAGCCCTTGCCTGGTGTGTCGGCATCATGGTCATTGCCTATTTATTCGCTAGTAAAGCATTTAAGCGCCAGTTAGGATAAGAAATTGTCAAATCACTTTGCCAACTCTATTTGATTTAGCTGTTTTCGATCACTTATCGCAAATCAAAGTAACAGGAAGCTGATAATTAACTTTAGAAACTATGGATTACATTCAAGCTCGATTGTAATTCATAGTTTTTTTATTGGAAGGAAAAAGATATATATATAAATAACCAAGATACATGAATAATAGGAATGTATATAATCGAATTAAAGAATGGGTTATAACATTCGTCATTTGTGGTATAACAACCATGGAAGCATATTTTTATATACATAATTTAAATGAGAATCATTTTCATTTAACGTGCTTTAGTGTATAATCTACCTGGGGAAACAGAACCTATCAGTATGCTCATTTCTGATCATTAACTATAAGGAGTCTGATTATATGACAAATAAACATAATCAAGATGAAAACGATAATATTGAGGTTTGGGAGGATCTTATTAACATAAAAGATTTAGTTATCGCACTAGTCATTTGTAGTATAACGACTATGGGAGCCTATTTTATAGCTCCAAATGAAGCGCCAAAGCCATTATTTTTCGGACTTTCTGGTGCCATTATCGGTTTTATCATTTGCAGTATTATTATTAAACCAAAACGAAACTTCGAGAGAACGGGAGAAAAATAATGGATATCGTATTAATTATAGAGATGATTGCTGCTGCCGTTTTAGCAGCTGTTTTATATACAATAATCGGAGTTGCACCGGGGACAGACGAAACGGCTGTTTTAGCACCGGTGACGTTGGCGATTGTATTGGCAGGAGTAGAGCCAATTGTCGTTTTAACCTTTTTTATGTCTGCGATTGTGTCCAATAAAGTAACGGATTCGATTCCCGTTGCTCTTGCTGGGATTCCAGGGGGAGTGATGGCAACCCCGATGGTGGAGCATGCGCTTGTGTTAAAAAAACATGGCATGCCTGATATCAGTATTCGCAAAATGGCATCTGGTTCTGTTATCGGGACTCTTGTTGCGGTTCCCGTGAGCTTACTTATGGCACAAATCTTGATTCCATTTGCTGATGTCATCAAGGAATACGCAAATCCCCTCTTTTTCATTGGGGCTGTTTTACTTGCATTAATGACTAAAAATAAGCTGTTAGCACTTGTAGCAATTCTGCCATTTGCTTTACTAATAGAAGGCTTACGTTATCTTTATTGGGGAATCGGAGTTGTACCTGAGGGAACAAATGTCTTCATATCCTTTTTCTTAGGAATTACAATTGGTCCCGTCATTTTGACATTGTTTGAACTTTTACATAAGGAAAAACGAGCTAGTATGCCAAGATATCCAAACAAAACGATTAGTTTTGCGCACACCAATACCATTAAAGGGTTTCCTAGTCCATTTAAAATATTGACAAAACAGGAAACAGGAACAAGTATGCTTGCTAGCTTCTTAGGCTCAATTACCTTTATTATGAGTCCTGTTGGTATGACTATTTTCCTTGGAGAAGTATTTTCAAGTAGAGTCAAGGATCCCGTGAAAAAAGCTTCTGTAGCGATTGCATCTATGGAAGGATTGACAAATGCTACATACATTTCTGGAACGCTGATTCCATTAATCGCACTCGGTATCCCGTTGTCTCCAATGGCTATTGGTCCAGCAAACGCTCTTTTTAACGCACCGCCTGTATTTACAACAGAACATAATCTGCATCACATCTTATCGAATGCAGACTTTGTCTGGGCAACTCTTATTGGTGCAAGCATTGCTCTTGCGATGACTTATTTTGTTACCGTAAAATATGCTAACCAAATCTGTGCCTTTGTGTTTCGTTGGGTTCCCCATGAAGCAATTCTCGGACTATTTTTTGGTCTTGTGTTATTATTAGCTTTTATGGATGCTGGTTGGATAAATATCATCGGTGTCCTAGTCATCGGGTTATTTGCTGGTATGCTTCATCGCTGGGGAGTAAACTATGGCGTCCAATTTATGATCCTCTATTCAGCACCATGGATCATTACTTGGTTTTAAAACTTAGACAAAAGATGTACCTCTAGATAAACATCCAATATTTCTATGAAAGTGGGGATAGCGATGCTTGAAACTCCACAAAAAGTTGCGGTAGGCCGAGCACATAGTAAGTTAATTTTAATTGGAGAGCATGCCGTTGTTTACGGACAACCGGCAATTGCTTTTCCGTTTAAACAAATAGAAGTAAAAGTAATAGTGAAAAATATCGAGGGAAATACAATACGAATCGAAAGCCCTTTTTATCAAGGTCCGTTAGAGCAAATTCCGGAAAAGATGGAGGGGCTTGGGGATTGTATTCTTCAAACATTGAAGGTTCTTGAGCAAAAGACTTCAGGCTTAGAAATTCAGATTTCATCCTCCATTCCAATTGGAAGAGGACTAGGTTCAAGTGCAGCGATTGCGATTGCCCTTGTTCGCGGTCTTTTTGCTTTTTTTAATCAAGAACTTAGTAACAGTCAGCTAATGACATTGGTGGAGCGTGCGGAAACATTCGCCCACGGAACACCTAGTGGTATCGATATGATGGCTGCATCTAGTGCCAATCCAATTTGGTTCCAAAAACAACATGTGGTAGAACATGTGAAAATTGGTGCTCCTTTTCACTTTGTCGTAGCAGACAGTGGTAGAGTTGGTGACACTTATGCAGCAGTAAAATCGATTCGAGATAAGTATGAAATCAAACCGGAGAAAATCGAGGAATCAATTACACTGCTTGGCAAATTGGCACTAGAAGTGCGACAAGGACTAGCAGCTGGTGATTCTCAACAGGTTGGCGATAAATTAAATCAAGCACAACAACATTTAGCTTTGTTGGGTGTCAGTGACCCAGGATTAGATGGTCTAGTAGATACGGCTCGAACTGCTGGAGCAATAGCCGCGAAATTAACTGGTGGCGGCCGCGGTGGCTGTATTTTAGCATTGGTAGAAAATGAACAGCTCGGAAAAAAAGTAGCTGATGCGTTGATTCAAGCTGGTGCTGCGCAAACATGGCAGTACACGATAGCTAAATGCTGATAATAAATGAGGAGTGTGGTTAATGGAAGCGATCGCTCGAGCTCACACAAATATTGCATTAATAAAATATTGGGGAAAACGAAATTCGCAATTGTTTTTACCGACAAATAGTAGTTTATCCATTACATTGGATCATTTTTACACAGAAACAAAGGTCCAGTTTTCTGATCAGTTTGAAAAGGATAGCTTGCTATTAGATGGCAACCAAGCAGCAGATAAAGAAATAGTAAAAATAACAGCTTTTCTAAATCATGTGCGCAATCTTGCAGGTACTAAAACTTTTGCAAAGGTGACATCGGTTAACCATGTGCCGACTGCTGCTGGTTTTGCTTCCTCTGCTTCTGGCTATGCGGCATTAGCTGCGGCTGCAAGTAAAGCGTTACAGTTAGATTTAACAGGCACAGAGCTATCTGCCTTAGCTCGTCAAGGTTCTGGTTCTGCTTCTCGCTCTATTTTTGGAGGGTTTGTCGAATGGCAAAAAGGAGATAACACGGACGGAACCGATTCGTTTGCGACGCAAGTTTTAGACGAACAAGCATGGAATGTTAGTGTGTTATCGGTTGTAGTGGAAGCAGGTCCAAAATCTGTTTCAAGCAGAGATGGTATGCAGCGGACAGTAGAGACTTCTCCTTTTTATGAAGGCTGGTTAGCGACAGTCGAAGAGGATCTGAAGCTGATGAAGGAAGCGATTAACGATCGTGACTTCACGCAGCTAGGGGAAATTGCTGAAGCCAATGCCTTAAAAATGCATGCTACAACGTTAGGAGCAAAGCCGCCATTTTTATATTGGCAAAGTGCAACACTCGACGTTATGCAGAAAGTCATGGAATTGCGCCAACAAGGCTTAGAAGCTTATTTCACCATTGATGCCGGACCGAATGTAAAAGTACTTTGTGAACCTGAGAATGAACAGATGATTAAAGAAAAGCTAGCTGCTTTATCCTCTGTTCGGGATGTAATTGTATGTCATCCAGGACCAGGCATTCAGTACTTATCTGATTGGAATGGATAATGGTAAAATAAGTAGGAAAAGGTAACGATAAATGAGGACTTTAAAGGGAGTGAGTCCGGATGCATGAAATGAAAGTTCCCGGGAAACTGTTTATTGCTGGGGAATATGCCGTATTGGAACCAGGCTATCCAGCAATCGTGGTGGCAGTTGACCGGTTTATTACAGCTCGAGTTACAATGTGTGAACAGCAGACTCTTTCTTTGCCACAGCTAGGTCTCGCCAATGTAGCTTGCCGATTTGAGCATGGACAAGTGATTTTTGAAGAGGCAGATTCAAGATTGGCTTTTATCAAAAACACATTGGATGTGGTCCATCACTATTTACGGGAAAGCTCTATAGAGACCAAGCCCTTTTCGCTTACAGTTACAAGCGAATTGGATGATGTCGCCTCAGGCCGAAAATATGGATTAGGTTCCAGTGCAGCAGTAGTTGTCGCAGTGGTATCCTCTGTTTTAACATTGTATCGGGATCAATTGATGGTTTCGAAAAAACTTATTTATAAACTAGCTGCGATTGCTCACTATCAGACACAAGGAAGTGGTTCTTGTGCAGATGTAGCCGCCTCAACATATGGCGGTTGGCTCCACTACACAGCTTTTAAAGCAAGCTGGTTAAAAGAAAAGCTTTTGGAACAAAGTTCTATTGCCCAATTGGTTGAAGCAGATTGGCCATATCTGGAGATAGAGCAGCTGGAAGCACCACGGGAATTAGTGCTTGCGGTTGGGTGGACAGGTAGTTCTGCTAAAACAGCTTCTTTGATTAAAAAAATAGAACCGCTTAAGCATCAGGGGTCTACTATTTATCAAGCGTTTCTTCGGAAAAGTCGTGATGCTGTTTCGACTATGGTGGAAGGCTTTAAGCAGAATGATAGGAAGCTGGCTATGACAAGTCTATCCGCTAATCGGTCTGCATTGCTAGAATTAAGTCAAGAAACTGGCGGGGCTATTGAAACGGTTCATTTAGAAAAGTTGATTCAAATCGCTAATCACTATGGAGCCGGGAAATCATCTGGAGCTGGTGGCGGCGATTGTGGTATTGCTTTTACGAGTACGGATAAGCTTGAACAATTACATAAAGAATGGCGGGATGTTGGCATTGTTCCATTAGATATCCTCCCAGCAACAAAATATAATTAGACTGGAGTTTGGAGAATGACTGATTCAATTGACAAAAGAAAAGCCCAGCATATTGAGTTGGTTTTAAATGAAAAAGTAACAGGTGATAACATTTCGACTGGTCTTGAAAAGTATCGCTTTTTACATAATGCTTTACCGGAAATTGATTTTGATGAGATTACATTAGATACACCGTTTTTAGGTAAAAAGCTTCGGACTCCTTTTTTGGTAAGCTCAATGACGGGTGGCGCTGCGATGGCAGAGACAATAAATCGAAACCTAGCAATTGCGGCAGAAGAACGAGGTTGGGCCTTTGCCTTGGGTTCCACAAGAGCACTGATTGAACATGAAAAATATCGAGAATCTTTTCAAATTCGAAAATATGCACCAACGATTCCAATTATCGCTAATTTAGGTGCGGTGCAGTTTAATTATGGTTTTGGAGTCGATCAGTGTAAACAGATTATGGAGATGACGGAAGCTGACATGCTCGTTCTTCATTTAAATAGTATCCAAGAAATCGTTCAACAAGAAGGAGATCGAAATTTTAAAGATCTGTTAGGGAAAATTGAACAAGTATGCACACAGCTGGATGTTCCAGTTGGGGCAAAAGAGGTTGGCTTTGGCATCGATGGCACCATCGCGAAAAAATTGACCGACGTTGGAATCTCCTTTATTGATGTCGCTGGTGCAGGCGGAACATCATGGAGCCAAGTAGAAAAACTACGCTCAAACGAAAAGATTAAGAAAATAGCAGCCGAGGCTTTTAGTAGCTGGGGAATCCCCACTGCCGAATGTATTGTTTCCGTTAGCGAAGCGATTGACCAACCGATTATTGCTAGCGGTGGGATTAAAAATGGACTAGAGGCTGCTAAAGCAATAGCACTTGGATCAGATATGGTTGGGTTCGCTCGTTCAATTTTAAAAGAGGCTACTGAATCTCCAGAAGATCTGATAGAGGTTTTTGAAATCAGAGAGCTAGAACTACAGATGGCTATGTTTGGAGTTGGAGCGGCAACTGTTGGAGAATTAAAGGGAACGGATAGGATTAAATAAGGAAGCAGGAGAAATATCTTTTGCTTCTTTTTGCTTTAGGGGTAGAAGCTTATATATATAATTTCTTTAACTTTTTACAGTTCATTTATTATGATTTTATAACGTTTAATTGTAATCTATTACCAAATTTATCGATGTTATTAGTATATTCTATTGTAAATCATCAAATAGGTTTTAATACATAGTTAACAACGTACATAGAGAAACAGTAGTCAATAACGTACATAGAGAAAAATATGTCAAGAAAATTTGATCAAAAATGTGGATATTTATTATCGCTAAGGATATAATAAGAGTGTAACAACAACTTCCATCATGGAATGTTTGGTTGTATAGGTCTGATGGATATAGCGACCTAACAGATCAGATTTATTTTCAGCTCGGTTTTTAGCGCACAGCGCGGTGGTTTTCTCAATGTACATGAACATTGAGCCTCAATGATTGTTATTATTGAGCGTCTAAAAGCGTTTCACGATATTTCGCCTGAAAAATCGTTGTGATTATCAAAAAGCGTTCACGATACTACGCCTAAAAATCGTTGGGATTTCAATAGCGTTTCACGATATTTCGCCTAAAAAATCGTTGAGAAAGAGAATTGTGCTTCCCGGTGTGCACCCTTTTTAACATCGGAAGAAGGAACCTCTATAAATGGGGTTCTTTTTTGCTGATAAGGGGGAAAAGATGTCTGAAATTATTGAAAAAGGTATGTATTTTGCAAAAGAAGAGTTCTTCCAATTAATTAGGGATTTAGGTGGAACTTGGGATGATGTAAAGCAACGTCCCGTCGTTACACTAATCCAGTCAAAACAAAACCCAGAAATATATTGGGCCATTCCATTAGGAAACTACAACCATCGAGATGCCAGGGGAAAAGAAAGGATTCGGTCATTTTTAGATTCCCCAGAACACCAAATACGTTCATGTTATTACCACGTTGGGAAAACAGACAAAAAGTCTATTTTCAATGTTTCACAGGTAGTGCCAGTGACAAAAAAATATATCGACCGTGAATATACATATGCTGGTAACCATCTGCAGATTGTCTTAAAAAACAAAAACCTAGTTAAAGAACTGGAGAGAAAAGTTTCTAGGATTCTAGCCTATGAACGTGATTTTATGAAGAAAAATGGAAAATCACGCTTCCAGCAAGGTATTACGAAAATTTTTGACCATTTACAGGCAGAACTTGCTGCAGAAGCCTACTCAAAAGAAATTGCCATTGCTGAATTGAAAACAGATAGTTTGGAATCATCCGCATAAAAGAGCACTTGTTGCTCTTTTTCTAATTAGGAAAATACATAAAAACCATATCAATACTATTTGTGCATATTTTATATTTTTTGTATCGTTGGAGCCGAAGAACCTTTGAAAAACTCAACAAGGATTCACCATCTTGCATACAAGGTAATAGCAAAATCGGTTAGACTTGCTACATATGTAATATGCCTAAGAATGAAATTTTTATGTATTTACCAGTGTGTATAGTCTTAAGATGTATATAATAGTGGATATAGCTTTAAAGTTGTAACTTAAAATTGTATTAGTGTTTTTACAGCTTTACTTCGTCACCACCTTATACCACAAGAACAATTTACAGAAGCTATAGAATGAGTAACGAATGTAGTTAATGCGGACATTTTTAATAATCCAATTAATGTTGATTATTTCACTACAAGAATCAGGGTTCTTTAAAGAATTTACTGAATTAGCGTTCGGTGACAGAAGAAAAATTGGGAACTTCAATTGGGCAAGGAAAATTAGTATTTAATTTTTCTCTATATTAAATTACATGAGTTAAAATAAATCACTAGTGTTGCGTTAATTTAATTTCAATATTAAAAATACTCATAATCTTTACTAATTTAATTTTGTGCAAAGAAAAAGTCCTTTATAATGGATAAGTCAGGTGGTAACCCGTCTAAATCCACTAAAAAAGGACCAATCTCATGGACAAGATTACACGAAAAACATCATTTGGGCAATGGTTTTCACCAATAAATATGAAATTATTTGATGATCAAGTGAAAACAAAGAAATTAGATTACTATACGAAAAAATTAACGACGGAGTCCTTTCTAAAGTTATTGCTATTTGCACAGCTACAAGAAGTCGAAAGTCTTCATGCGTTAGGAGATTGTCTTTTCGATAACGAACTTCAAAAAGGAATTGACCTTGAATCTATTAGTATTTCTCAGTTATCACGGCGAATAAATGGTTGAATCCCGATCTATTTCAACGACTTTTTCTTGATTGATTGGGACAAATTCATGCCAACACGCATTATACAAAACTGGTGATGCCATTAAAAATCGTTGATTCAAGCACCTTGCCACTTAATTTGACTAATCATAGATGGGCTAAGTTCCGTAAAACGAAAGCAGGAGTAAAGTTACATTTGCGTCTGGTGTTTATGGAAAAAGGGCAGTCCTATCCTGAAAAAGTTGTGATCGCTACGGCAAAAGAACATGACCGAGGTCAACTTGAAATTATGGTAGACGACAAGGAATGCATGTATGTGTTTGACCGTGTCTATCTAGATTATGAACGTTTCGATCGCATGACGGATGATGGATATTTTTTTCTTTCTAGGTTACGTAAAAACGCTGTGGTACGGGAGGTTTACGATTTTAAACTATCCGATGATTCAGCTGTTTTATCCGATCAAATGGTTCTAATTGGTACCACTCAAAACCCCGATATCAGCATTTAACACACTTGTCGCATAGCTGTGTCCTTTTCGAAGCGCAAATTCATCGACACAAATTTGTTTCGCGGATTCTTCTACCAATTGGTCGGCTACGTATAGATAAAACCAGCGTTCTACGGTTGTATAAGGGAGACTGTATTCGCATGAAACATTCTTAATAGAACGGCCACGACAGCGCCTTACTATTTGTCGACGAAATGCTGCCTCTGTCGAAGAACGAACAAGGCCTAATCCATAGTCATACGTGAAGGTGAAGCCGCATTCTTACAGCGTTGACGAGGCACAATAACCTCAATCCAAAGCACTCCAATATGCCAAGCATAGCCATGGCGAAAACGTCGGCGTGCTTGATCATGACGTATGGTAGTTCCTTGGCATATCGGACACGGTATCGTTTGCGGAGATACTTCTACTGGAAATACGTTCGGTTCAACGTCAGTTGGTAAAGAAATCGTAAAAAAAGATGGTAACGGCAAAATCAATTTGATAAACTGGGAATACAAAGTGAAAACTCCTTTCGTGGTTTGTCTCGACAACAATTACGATACGGGAGTTTTCGCTTTTTTTCTATAGTTAGATGTAAAATTATTGGATTTTTCTGGAATCAACCCCGAGTTACGGTGATGAACTAAAAAATTAAAAAATATAGATAAAGGAGCATTCTATGAAAAAACGAACAATGATTATTTCTTTATTAACATTATCGCTTGTCATTCTTTCCTTATTTTTTGCTGCTACTAAAGAAGATACGATTATAATTAATAGAGATAATAATGTTTTCGATGAAGGTGGAACATTGACAATCACCGACTCCGAAAAACTTAAGGAGTATGCAGAACAAAATGATATACCTTTGGAAATCAATGGTTATAAATTAGAAAAGATTGATAATGTTTACCAAGAAGAGAACAAATAATTACAAAGAGACAAGGGGTTGTCCCCTTACCCTTTTATCTCAACTCATCATCCAAAGGTACAACTACTTCATCCAATGTTTTTCTCCATTGTCGTTTTAGCTCTGGTCCATATTTTAAAGGTTTGGCTTCTGGATTTGCTACTTTGTACAGATCATATTGCTTACTATCAATAACGCTTCCGATATTTGGTATCTGATCTACCCCGGGTATATATTGAATGGCAGATGAATAAAGTTCATTTTCAGCTACATACCATGTATTCGCGAAATTTTTAATCATTTTATCACGTGCCTCTGTAAAATATCTTCTCTTCACAGTAAATATATCTTCATCAGGATCGATTTCCTTATTGTCGATGGCATTTAATATTTCACGATAAACTTGCTTGACATTTTCAGACTTCTTTAATTTTTGCAGAGCATTTTCAATTTCATCGCGGATATCTTGATTATTTGCAGAATAAGTACCTAAGAGTCGGTCAATATACATGGAATCAATATCGTAAATCTTAATGGCGTTCTCTTCATAAAATTCAATTTCTGATAAATCTGGGCCTGGTTCAGGTCCAGGTGGATACTCATTAATTAATGACCCTTTAACTGTATTATAAATACCGATATAGCTCTCTAAAGTCTTGATCTGTTCTGGAAGAACTTTTGACTTTTCCATATCATCATTATAATTATCATATGTAACAAGTGCTTCATAGGAATTATTCCATTCCTGGAAAGCTTTCACAAAATCAATTCGCAATTCAACAGATGAATGTTCATCAATATCTGCTGGATTTGGTACTAACGTTGTTAATGTTTTATGAGCTTTATTGAATCTTTTCTTCGATTCGTTATAGGTTGGGTATATCAGATTCGATTGTTCTTGTGCTTGGGAATAAAGCTTTGTTGCATCTTCCACATTTTTCTCCATTGTGTATGGTTTTCGAAATGTGACAATCAATCCTTTTTCCTTGTTTTTATGTTTTCGATTGGTACGTGAAAATGCTTGAATTAAATTGGCATAACTTAGATTACGATCAACGAAAAGGGTTTGGATAGTCGGTGCGTCAAACCCTGTTAATAAACGATCTACAACGATAACTAAATCGATTTGTTTTCCAGACTCTTTAAATTCTCCTTTTTTACGAGCTAGGCGATTATTAATGTCACCATTGTAACGTTCAATATCCTCTACCGACCAAGCAGTGTGATAATAGTCGTTATATTCTTTAATGATTTCTTTCATTTCATCCTGAGTTTGTTTAGCATTATCTTCGTTTTCTTGCATCGAATACGTAATTGCAATTCGCGGAAAATCAGGATCTTCGATTAATCGACCTGTCCGAATAGGATGACTAGCAAATTCTTTAGTTAACCAGTCTGGATCTTTGGTCATATCCTTTATCGCATGATAATAACGTTTTGCCATATCAATGGAACTTGTTGTTAAAATTGCAGATTTCCGGGGACGACCATATTCGAAATCAAATTTAGTATAAGCATTATCTGGTCGAAATATCTTACGCAACACTTTTTGAATATGCTCGTCTCTCTCATATAAAGTTGGCTCTAAATATTCCTCTTTTTTGATGCCATCCATTTGATCAATGAAATGATTGAGTTGATACTCACTATAGCTTGCGTACTTCTCCACATTTCTTAATTGATTAAAAATATAATTATCTAATGAAGTAGAATCAATCGTATCTTCATGTTCTACCTGAAAGCCCAAAACAGCCTCATCGTCTAAAGCATTTTTAATGGTATAGACGTGAAGTACTTCCCCGTATTGATCTTCTGTTGTTCGAGCTAATTGTCCTTTCGCTTGCTTCTTGTTGACATCAAAAATTGGAGTACCTGTAAAACCAAACCAAGTTGAATTGGGAAAAAATTTTCTAATAGCTCCCATCCCTTCTGCACTTAATGCCCGGTGACATTCATCCACAATAAAAACAATATGTTGGCCAATTAATTTCTTAAATCGTTGTGTATCCTTTTGTTCCTTTTGTCTTTCTGCATATCTTAGAGCAGCTTCGAGTTTTTGACGGGTGGTTATAATTACTGTATTAGAATTTGCATCAGATAAGAGAGTAGCACTCAGCTCACTTGCACTACCTGTTCCGACAATCAGACTATTAGACCTAGCATTCCCAGATGAAATACCCGTATTAAACTCTGAAGCAAATTTGGTAAATTCAGTAGTCGTTTGATTATCCAAGTCTTTTCTATCAATCAACATAATCGTCCGATCAACACCTGGTTTACGTGCCAGCAATTTCGTTGAAACAAAGCTAGTCAACGTCTTTCCTGAACCTGTTGCATGCCAAACAAAGCCTGACTGATGTTTTATCGAAGAAGTAAACAAAGCTTCAATAGCGTGAATTTGATATGGATGTAATACCATTAAGTTTTTATTATCTTGATCTTCACTAACAATTGTATAATTTGCAATAAGTCGATGGGCATCTGGGATATTTAAAACTTGTTTAACAAACTCATAGAGATTCTCTACTTTCCGGTTATCTTTCGTTCGCCAGCTAAAAACAAATTTTTTATCCATGTCTTTTGGCATTGCATTGGCGAAATAGCGTGTAGTCTGTTCGTTAGAAATGACAAACAGCTGTAGCGTCGAAAAGATGTTATTGCGAAATGTGCCTTCTTCAGCATATTTTTTGATTTGATAGAAGGCTTGAAATACCCCGTTTTTGGCATTAATTTGCTTCAATTCAATTTGTACAATCGGTAATCCATTAATTAACAATGTCACATCAAACCGTCGATTACGCCCATCTATCGAAGTCTTTTGTTTGGCAATCTGATGGACCACTTCGTATGTAGAAATCCCTCCACCAATGTCTTGATTTGAATACAAGACTAGGGAAATTGGACCTAGAGAAATATCTTCACGTTCTATATGTATACGGGCAATTCCATTTTCACCTTTGAGCCATTTGGCAGCATCAAAAGGAGTTTGAGTATGTAATAATAATTCGGTCTTGATGCTATCAAATTCCTTATCCGTAATGGGATTATCTCCAAGTTCTGCTAAATTATTTTGAGTGATTTTTTGGCGTAGATTTTGCCATAAATCTTCTTCTGATTTTAAATCTGGCCGATAATTCCATTGATTATGACCTTCACCAAGAATCTCAATTAACCGACGCTCTACATCTACTTCGACACGGCGTGAAATTTTTTTCATTATTTTTCCACCTTTGCAAATAGCTAAATTTTTCCTTGTTGCTTAAATTATAGCATGATGATAGGGTTGGGTGTGGTGTTTGGTGAATTTCTATAGATTGGGAACAGCGTAAGTTGGGAGAGATTTCAGAAAAGGTAGTTGAGAAAAATAAAAATAATATTTATTCTGAAACTCTGACAAATTCAGCTGAGCTTGGAATCATCAATCAACGTGATTTTTTTGATAAGGATATTTCAAGCGAAAAGAATTTAAATGGTTATTATGTCGTTCGTCCAGATGATTTTGTTTATAATCCTAGAATTTCTAATCTCGCTCTAGTAGGTCCAATTAAGCGAAATAAATTAGGGAGAACTGGTGTAATGTCACCACTATACTATGTATTCCGTACATATAACATTGATAAAACATATTTGGAAAAATACTTTTCATCCAATCATTGGCATATATTCATGAAATTGAATGGAGACTCTGGTGCACGATCAGATAGGTTCGCTATCAAAGATTCTATATTTCGTGAAATGCCTATTTCGAATCCTTCAATCGAAGAACAAACTAAAATCGGTAACTTTTTCGAACAGCTAGAAAACACTATCGCTCTTCATCAGGAAAAGTTAAATAACTTAAAGCTTATGAAAAAAGCATTTTTACAAGTTTTGTTCCCTCAAATGGGAGAAACAGAACCTAGAGTAAGATTTGCTAACTTTGA
>Ga0209463_1001091_pt1 | contig 17386 bp, 15 predicted proteins | sample AgamicMgSfrz_FD_187169 | JGI IMG/M metagenome (GOLD analysis project Ga0209463, IMG submission 187169) | Agave microbial communities from Guanajuato, Mexico - Mg.Sf.rz (SPAdes) (version 2) | ecosystem: Host-associated > Plants > Phyllosphere > Phylloplane/Leaf | place: Guanajuato, Mexico... | reverse complement strand
TCTGATTTTGGATTAGGAAAGGGGCAAGGAGTTTGGCGAAGCATCAGTTCCAATATAATGAAGATGCGATTCAAGTGTTAGAAGGACTTGAAGCCGTTCGAAAACGCCCGGGTATGTATATCGGGAGTACGGATAGCCGTGGATTGCATCATTTAGTATATGAAATAGTAGATAACTCCGTTGACGAGGCGTTAGCGGGATTTGGCGACGAAATTTCTGTCGTAATACATAAAGATAATAGTATTAGCGTTATAGATAAAGGGCGAGGAATGCCTACGGGAATGCATAAACTTGGGAAACCTACACCTGAAGTTATTTTAACTGTACTTCATGCAGGTGGTAAGTTTGGTCAAGGTGGCTATAAAACGAGTGGTGGTTTACACGGTGTTGGGGCATCAGTTGTAAACGCCTTGTCAGAATGGTTAGTAGTAACAATTAAACGTGATGGTAACATTTATGAACAACGCTTTGAAAATGGTGGCGTTCCTGCAACAACGTTAGAGAAAATCGGGAAAACAAAAGAGTCTGGTACAACAATGCATTTCAAACCAGATACAACGATTTTTAGTACGACAAATTACAATTATGAAACATTATGTGAGAGATTACGTGAATCTGCATTCTTATTAAAAGGAATGAAAATCTCAATAAAAGACGAACGTAATGATTTAGAAGATATATTTCATTATGAAACAGGAATTGAAGCTTTCGTTTCATATTTAAACGAAGAAAAAGATTCAATTCACCCGGTTGTATATTTCACTGGTGAACAAAACGGGATTGAAGCAGAACTAGCATTCCAGTTTAATGATGGTTACTCAGAAAATATTCTTTCGTTTGTAAATAACGTACGTACAAAAGATGGTGGAACACACGAAGCTGGATTTAAAACAGCAATGACGCGTGTGTTCAATGAGTATGCTCGTAAAGTTTCATTATTAAAAGAAAAAGATAAAAATTTAGAAGGTACAGATATTCGTGAAGGTGTAGCGGCTATCGTTTCTGTACGTGTACCAGAAGAAGTACTGCAGTTTGAAGGACAAACGAAAGGGAAACTTGGTACAAGTGAAGCTCGTTCTTCTATTGATGCCATTGTATCAGAGCATCTAGCTTACTTTTTAGAGGAAAACCCGGATGTAGCTACACTTCTTGTGAGAAAGGCAGTTAAAGCAGCGCAAGCACGTGAGGCTGCTCGTAAAGCGAGAGAAGAAGCACGTAGTGGTAAGAAAAAGAAAAAATCAGAAGGTACTTTAAGCGGGAAGTTAACACCTGCACAATCACGTAACCCTCAGAAAAACGAATTGTATTTAGTAGAGGGTGACTCGGCTGGCGGTTCAGCAAAGCAAGGGCGAGATCGTCGTTTTCAGGCGGTACTACCATTGCGTGGTAAAGTAATTAATACGGAGAAAGCAAAGCTTGCTGATATTTTTAAGAATGAAGAGATTAATACAATTATTTATGCAATTGGCGGCGGTGTAGGAAATGAATTCGCTGTTGAAGATATTAACTACGATAAAGTTGTTATTATGACCGATGCAGATACGGATGGAGCTCATATTCAAGTATTGTTATTAACGTTCTTCTACAGATATATGAAGCCACTTATCGAAGCCGGTAAAGTGTTTATCGCACTTCCTCCTTTATACAAGGTAAGTAAAGGGAAAGGTAAGAGTGAGGTAATTGAATACGCTTGGTCAGATGAGGAATTAGACGGTGTAACGAAAAAAGTTGGCAAAGGCTATATGTTACAACGTTATAAAGGACTTGGTGAAATGAATGCGGATCAATTATGGGAAACAACAATGAATCCTGAAACGCGTACATTAATTCGCGTGAAAATTGATGATGCAGCAAGAGCAGAGCGTCGCGTTACAACATTAATGGGCGATAAAGTAGAACCGCGCCGTAAATGGATTGAACGTAATGTACAGTTTGGTATGCAAGAAGAAGGAAATATTTTAGAAAATGAAATGATTATGGAGACGGAGGTGGAATAACATGCAAGCAGAGAAGTTTCATGACCTCCCGCTTGAAGACGTGTTAGGTGATCGCTTTGCACGTTATAGTAAATATATTATTCAAGATCGTGCACTTCCAGATGCACGTGATGGCTTAAAGCCAGTACAAAGACGTATTTTATATTCTATGTATGTAGAAGGTAATGTACATGATAAAGCGTTTCGTAAATCAGCTAAAACAGTAGGTAATGTTATCGGTAATTATCATCCACATGGAGATTCCTCTGTATATGAAGCAATGGTACGCTTAAGCCAAACTTGGAAAGTACGTAATGTTTTAGTTGAAATGCATGGTAATAACGGTAGTGTTGATGGGGACCCAGCGGCAGCGATGCGTTATACGGAAGCTCGTTTATCACCAATCGCATCTGAATTATTACGTGATCTTGATAAAGAAACAGTTGAATTCGTGTCAAACTTTGATGATACGAGTGAAGAACCGGTTGTATTACCAGCAGCGTTCCCGAATTTATTAGTAAACGGATCTACAGGAATTTCCGCTGGTTATGCAACAGAAATTCCTCCGCATCATCTTGGAGAAGTTATTGACGCTACAATGATGCGTATTGATAAGCCAAATAGTACTGTTGATGATTTATTAACAGTTATGAAAGGACCAGATTTCCCAACAGGCGGTATTATTCAAGGGATTGATGGTATTAAAAAGGCGTATGAAACAGGAAAAGGTAAAATTATTATTCGCGGAAAAGCAGAAATTGAAACAGTGCGCGGTGGGAAACAACAAATTGTAATCACTGAAATTCCTTACGAAGTGAATAAGGCAAACCTTGTAAAGAAAATGGATGAATTACGTCTAGATAAAAAGTTAGATGGCATTGCTGAAGTACGTGATGAGACGGATCGTACTGGTTTACGAATCGTTGTTGAATTAAAGAAAGAAGTAAACGCCGAAGGTATTTTAAATTATTTATATAAAAATACAGATTTACAAATTCCATATAACTTTAATATGGTAGCGATCAATAATCGCCGTCCAACACTTATGACATTACCGAAAATTTTGGATGCTTATATTGGACATCAAAAAGAGGTTATTACGAGACGTTCACAATATGAATTAAGAAAAGCAGAAAATCGTCAACATATTGTAGAAGGTTTAAAGAAGGCATTATCGATTTTAGACCAAGTAATCGAGACAATTCGAGCTTCAAAAGATAAACGTAATGCGAAAGATAATTTAAGTGCAAAATTTGGCTTTACAGAAGCACAAGCAGAAGCAATTGTATCCTTGCAATTATATCGCTTAACGAATACAGACATTACGGCGTTACAAGAAGAAGCAGATGAGCTTAATAAGAAAATTCTAGAGCTACAGTCAATTTTACAAAGTGAAAAAAGATTACTTCAAGTCATTAAAACTGATTTGAAGAGAGTTAAGAAAACATATAGTGATGATCGCCGTGCTATTATTGAAGAACAAATTGAAGAAATTAAAATAGACGTAGAAGTGATGATTCCACAAGAAGATGTCATCGTTACTGTAACGAAAGAAGGATATGTGAAACGTACTGGATGGCGCTCACATAATGCATCAAACGGCAAAGACTTCGGTATGAAAGAGGGTGACATCTTACTTGAACGATTCGATACGAATACGACTGAAACAGTTCTTTTATTCACAAGTAAAGGGAACTATATATATCTTCCAGTATACGAAATGCCAGATATTCGTTGGAAAGATTTAGGTCAGCACGTTGCAAATATCGTTTCACTCGACCGAGATGAAACGATCATTTGGGTAACGGTTGTACCGAACTTTGAGGAAGAAAAACGATTTATCGTATTTGTAACACGAAATGGTATGATAAAGAAAACAGAATTAAATCAATATAAAGTTCAGCGTTATTCAAGGGCATTCGTTGCTGTAAACTTGAAAAAAGGTGATGAAGTTGTCGATATATTTGCGACAGATGGAACGAGTGATATCGTTCTTGCTACACATGGTGCATATGCACTTATTTTCCATGAAGATGAAGTAAGTCCAGTCGGTGTAAGAGCTGCTGGTGTGAAAGCAATTAATTTAAAAGAAGATGACTATGTCGCTTCTGGTAAACCGTTAAATGGTGACAAAGATCAACTTATTCTCGTAACGCAGCGCGGTGCTGTAAAACGTCTAAAAGCATCAGAAATTGAGAAATCAACGAGGGCGAAACGAGGTCTTGTTATTTTCAAAGAGTTAAAACGTAATCCATACCGCATTGTCGGTATTGAAATTGTTCGGGACGATGAATTAGTTTATATGAAGACAGAGAAAAATATTGTAGAAGAGATTGATCCGAAAGCGTATCGAAATAAAGACCGGTATAGTAATGGTAGCCTAGTGCTAGATGTTAATGATACTGGTGAAGTAGTAGAAACGTGGACGAAAAAACGACCGGAGTAAAGTGAAACTATAATCAGTGGGGATTTTGTTCATCCCCACTGATTATTAGTTGAACCAATCGGACTTTAACGGGCAGTTGGTCTCCCATCTAACTCCTTCGCGGTCGGGAGCCTTACTGCCCGTTCAATCGGGTTAAAAAAAGCATCTTGCTATGAATAGTAGCAAGATGCTTTTTTCTAGGCAATTTATTATGTAAATAATAATAATCTTGTTATAATAACTGGATGAAATCGTTCTCATAAAGCGAAACTTTAATCAATGGGGATTTTCTTTATCCCCACTGATTATTAGTTGAACCAATCGGGCTTTAACGAGCAGTTGACTCCTCACCTAATTTCTTAGCTTTCGCTGGATTTTGAGTTAGGAATCTTACTGCCCGTTAAAGCTGGACAAATGGAGGGGCAACATGAAAAAAATAGGTGTAGGGATTGTAGGATTTGGTTTTTCTAGTACGACATTTCATATCCCACTATTACAAACAATAGAAGAATATGATATTCGTGCTGTATTATCCTCAAAAGAAGAGGTAGTAAAAGAAACATTACCAAACGCTAATGTTGTTAGTACAATTGATGAATTGGTGAAGCGAGCTGATGTTGACTTAGTTGTTATTACATCACCTAATACAACTCATTTTCCATATGTAAAAGAAGCAATTTTAAACGGTAAGCATGTTGTTGTAGAAAAACCATTTGTTGTCTCAATTGAAGAAGGGGAAAAGCTTATTTCATTAGCAGAGCAGCATAATGTAATGTTAAGCGTATATCATAATCGTCGTTTTGATAATGATTTCTTAACAATTAAGAAATTGTTAGGAGAAAACAGAGTAGGGAATGTATACGCATATGAATCGAATTTTGATCGTTTCCGTCCACATGTACGTGATCGATGGAGAGAAAAAAATCTACCAGGCTCCGGTATATTATACGATTTAGGATCGCATTTAATTGACCAAGCGTTATCAATATTCGGGAAACCAGATGCAATAAGTGCAGATGTAATAAAACAACGACCAGGTGCAGAGGTGGATGATTATTTCCACATAGTACTTCATTACGGAGTTAAACGTGTCATTTTACGTAGTAGCAGTTATGTGAAAAAAGCTGGACCGCATTTTATAGTGCATGGAGAGAAAGGTTCTATCGTGAAGTACGGTATGGATTCGCAGGAAGAGCAATTAAAAAATGGAATGAAGCCAGGTGATAACGGTTATGGAGTAGACGATGAAGAGAATTTTGCTACTTTAGAAACAGAAGAAAACTTAGAGCGTATTCCAACAGAAGTCGGTTGTTATGACAATTATTATAAAGGTGTGCGAGATAGTATATTAAATGGTGAGAAACTACCTGTAACAGCAAAAGAAGGTTTAGATGTTATTAAACTGATTCAATTAGCGATTGAAAGCAGTGAAAAAGGTAGAGTCATTTCTATAAAATAAAAAGACACGAAATTCGTGTCTTTTTTATTAGGAATATGTGAATATGATTAATTATTTAGTTTAGTCGTTTATCATACATTAATTGGATTTGTATGCCATAAGGATCTTCAATAATACCATATGCTTCACTAAATATATTTTTTTCTAGGGGAGAGATTATTTTCACATGCTTATCGGAAATTAAATTATTATAAAACCTTTGTATTTCTTCTAAATTAGCGCTTTGAATGCAAAGTGACATGTTATTTCCAACGTTATAACGTTCATTAGGCTTCATTGTATCTTCTGCTATCATTAGCTTTGTATTCCCAATTTGTAAAACAGAGTGAGCAATATGATCTTTATTTTCACTTTTAATTTTAAAAGAACTATCTCTTTTCGCCAGTTCTTCATACGTAACAACCATTAACTTTTTGGCTTCTAAATGACGTGTATAAAAGTTAATCGCCTCCTTTGCTTGCCCATTCATTGAAAGAAAAATAGCTATTTCTAATGTCATAAATATATAACTCCTTTATTAGTTGATAATTATAATATAGATTAAAAGGGTTTCAATACATGACACCTTTTTGGGAGGGAAATATGAAAAAAACGGAACGAATAAATGATATGCTTATTTTCTTAAATAATAAAAGATATTTTAATTTAAAAGATTTAATGGTTAGATATGATATTTCTAAAAGTACCGCTTTGCGAGATATTCAATCATTGGAAGAAATAGGTGTACCCATATATTCTGAATTGGGTAGAAATGGAAGTTATAAAATTATAGAAAATAGTGTTTTATCACCAATTTATTTTAGTGTGGATGAAATGTATGCCTTATATTTTTCAATTCTTACGCTAAATGGATACAAGACAAAACCATTTAATGTAGAAAGTATTGCGCTTGAAAATAAATTTAAACATGTATTACCTGATAATGTGAGTAAAAATATTTCAATTATGGAACGAACGCTTTCCTTTGAAGTAACAAATCATAGTAATTTTAGTCCGTTCTTAAAAGAAATTTTACAGGGGATTTTTGCTGAGCGAGTTTATCATTTAACATATTTAAAAAAAGGTGAGGAGAAAGCATTGGTTGCCCAATTTATTCGAATAGAATCTAAATTTGGCCAGTGGTATGCTAAAATCTTTAATTTTGAGACGAATAATGTTCAAATAATTAGATGTGATAAAATTCTTTCTATTGTGGAAACGAGCAATATTAATCCAAAAAATCTTGAAGAATTATTAAGTTATCTTACTACTTTTCACAGAAAGCCTGATGCAATTAATTTTAGCGTCATTGTTAATCAAAAAGGAAAAGACATTTTTGATAAAGAGAATTACCCTTCCATGAGGATGCAAAAGGAAAATGAAAATTACATTATAACAGGCTATTTTAACAAGCAAGAATTTGATTTTATTTCAAATTATTTTCTGAATTTCGGTGAAACGATTATTTCAATTCAGCCTGTTATGCTAAAAGAGTTAATCTATAATAAGGTGTTATCTATAAAGAAGCATTTAACTTCTTTAAGATAAAGTTAGTTTTAGACATTTTTTGATATGAAAAAGCCCTTGCGATTTAAATATCCAAAGGGCTTTTTGGTAATTCTATTTGTTCTTTAGAAAAATTATTTTTCTGGGACGGAGAGTCCATAAAAGAACATCGTAACGATATCTTGTATATGTTTTTCACGATCTCCTTCAAGAAGTTGTGCTCCAAATTCATCACCTAATTTTGTAAACATTTGAATGTAAAGTAACATCATTTCTTTAGTAAGGTGAGGATTAATTTCGTTTTTGCGCTGCGCTCGTTCTAATATTTCTAAATACCAGGGCAGGATTTTTTCATTTTGATAACTATAAATAAACTTCCGGAGTTCTTCGTCCCTTTGCATTATTTGTAGTAACATATCAGGTTGAAATAACCCGCCAGTATTCATTTTTCTTACAATCATTTTTTGCATCATATCATGAAAAGGTAATTTTTCTTCTGCAAGCTCTTTATAATATTGAAATTCAGATATGATAAATTCTTGTATAAGCTCCCTAAATAACGCATCTTTACTTCCGAAATGATTATAAATTGTAACTTGAGAAACGTTCGCTTCTTTTGCGATATGTTCTATTTTCACTTCATTAAATCCACGTTCTGAAAATAATACGAATGCTGCTTCTTTAATGGCACGTTTTTTCTTTTCTTTTACTCTTTCAAATCCGTTCAATGCAATCACCTCACTTAAAATATACAAGAAAAAATAATGGAAAACAATAATTTTGAAATATGGACTAATAAATATTTCAAAAAGTTGTTGCGAATATGAAAGATGAGGAGTACAATGATTTTGAAATATCACATATTAAATATTTCAAAAAATGAGGTGGAATTATGATTTCAGTTCAGGATGTCACAAAACAGTTTTCGAATGGAAAAGGTTTGTTTCATATTACATTTGATGTAAAAGAGGGAGAAGTATTTGGTTATTTAGGACCGAATGGTGCCGGGAAATCAACGACGATTCGTAATTTAATGGGATTTATAAAACCGACAGCTGGTAAAGCGACAATTTTTGGATTAGATTGTTGGAATGAAGCAGCGAAAATTCAAAGGGAAGTTGGTTATCTACCGGGTGAAATTTCTTTTATTGAAGGAATGAACGGATTAGAGTTTTTAAAATTAATGCAAGGAATGCGTGGATTAAAGGATACGAAAAGACGAGATGAACTGATAGATCGTCTGCAATTTGATGTGAAAACACCGATTCGCAAAATGTCTAAAGGAATGAAGCAAAAAGTGGGGATAGTTGCTGCATTTATGCACGATCCAGAGGTGTTAATTTTAGATGAACCAACATCTGGACTTGATCCACTTATGCAGCAAGTATTTATAGAATTAATATTAGAGGAAAAGCAAAGAGGAAAAACAATCCTAATGTCATCACATATTTTCACTGAAATTGAGCGTACGTGTGATCGAGTAGCGATTATTAAAGATGGTCGACTCGTAACGGTTGAAAATATTCACGATTTACAAAGTATGAGACGACAGGTAATAGATGTAACCGTATCATCGCAAGAAGAGATTGAATCTCTTACAAAGTGTAATTTGCAATTTGAAGTGGTAAAAGGTAGAGAGGCATCTATCATTGTACAAGGAAACTATCAAACTGTTTTACAAACAATTTCAAACTATAATGTAACGGCACTTCAAACGAGAGCGATGGATTTAGAACATTTATTTATGCATTATTACGATAAGAAAGAAGGGGTAACGCATGAATAAGCAATTATTTTTAGCTAGTTTGAAAGAAACACAAAAAAATATTTTGAGTTATGCGTTTGGTGCGGCTTTATATTTGTGGTTATTAATTTGGATATTCCCGTCAATGGTATCAGCGAAAGGGCTAAATGAACTAATAGCTGCCATGCCTGATAGTGTGAAAAAAATCGTTGGTATGGAAAGTCCGATTCAAAACGTAATGGATTTTTTAGCTGGTGAATACTATAGTCTATTGTTTATTATCATTTTAACAATTTTTTGTGTAACAGTTGCAACACATTTAATTGCTCGTCATGTAGATAAAGGAGCAATGGCATACTTGTTAGCAACACCTGTATCTAGAGTGGAAATTGCTATTACACAAGCTGCTGTTCTCATATTGGGACTTCTGATTATTGTATCTGTTACGTATGTAGCTGGGTTAGTAGGTGCAGAATGGTTTTTACAAGATAATAACTTAAATAAAGAATTATTTTTGAAGATAAATGTAGTCGGAGGGCTCATATTTTTAGTCGTTAGTGCGTATTCATTTTTCTTTTCTTGTATATGTAATGACGAAAGAAAGGCACTAAGTTATTCAGCGAGTTTAACTATCTTATTTTTCGTATTGGATATGGTAGGTAAATTAAGTGATAAGTTAGAGTGGATGAGAAGTCTATCATTATTCACGCTGTTTCATCCGAAAGAAATTGCTGAAGGAACGTATAATATATGGCCGGTAAGTATAGGTTTAACTGCTGGAGCACTTTGTATTTTCATAGTAGCAATTGTAGTTTTTAAGAAGAGGGATTTACCGTTGTAAAGTAGAAAGTCCACTGAGAAAGTGGGCTTTTTTTATTTGTAAATTAAATCTAGTATGTTTATTACATAACACTTATAAAGGATATTTGTCTTTTTATTTACAAAAATATTCAAAAAAATGAACCTTTTCCTAGGTTCCTACGTCTAATACATGTAAAGTTAAATTTGAAGTGAGGATGAAACAGGAGGAGCAATTGTGAAAGTAATCCCTTTATATAAAATGATTATAAAAGAAGAAACCGATGTTTCTTTAGCGAAAAAAGGCGATCATGAAGCCTTTATAACGCTTATACATACAGAAAAAGTGAAGATGTATCGAATAGCAAAGGCGATGTTACGTGATGAGACAAATATAGAGGACGCGATACAGACAACAATTTTAAAAGCTTATGAAAATATAAAAAAACTAAAAAAAGAAGAGTTTTTTCAAACTTGGTTAATTCGAATTTTAATGAATGAGTGTAACAATATTATTAGAGCGTATAAAAATGTAATTGTGACAGAAGAGAATGATTACAATATGAGTGCGTGTGATCAGTATGAAGATATAGATTTGTATAATGCGATTCAATCGTTACATGAAGAATTAAGAGCTGTTACGGTGCTTTATTACTATGAAGATATGAATCAAGATAGTATTGCGAAGCTGTTAGAAATACCGAAAGGAACAGTGAAATCAAGATTATCGCGTGCGAGGGAACAACTACAAAAACGATTAAAGATGGAATAGGGGGTGTAAAGGGTGGATAGTGAAAAATTATTTGATGAGAAATTAAAAAAGAGAATAAAAAATGAAAATGTTATAGTACCTCCAGAGTTAAATGAGAAGATTAATGGTACACTACATAATCTTCAGGTAAAAAAGAAGAGTTACAAAATCCATATGATGATAATTAGTGCAGCGGTTTGTATACTTTCAGTGGTATCTATGTCTGAGTTTTCTATACAAAGTTTCGCGCAAAACGGTGGAGTATTTGAATATGTAAAGAAAAAAGCGTTTTCTGATTATGAAAATGAAGAAGAAATAAAATCAAATGTACATTATCCAGATAAAGAAAAGATTCATCAAAAGATGCTAGATTCTATTGATTATTTTAAAAATAGTTCAGGACAATTTGAGGAATATTCTAGCTCATCAAGAATTGCTACAACATATAAGTATGCAATTGATACGGAAAAACAAAGAGGTATCTCTTCGAAAGAAGATAAACTAGCGAAAAAACGAACAATTATATATAACGAGGGCAAGAAAAAAGAGTTTGATGATGAGAAGTATACCTATAAAGAGACAAAATGGAACCCGAAAGAAAGAAACAATGAATTATTAAAGTTAAATCCTACGGAAAGGTTATTGAGAAAATCAGGTGAAAAAAAGCGATATGATGATGAATATGTAGGACTAGCGAAATATAGTATTCAATCAGAATTCGCAGATTTGTTAATTCGATATAAAGATTGGAATTATAAAGAAACGAAATATCTTGGATTAGATTGTTACAAAATTGAAGGAGTCATCAATATAGAGATGCCTGTTAGCACCTCTGAAGATTTAAGAGGGAAATTCGAAATGGTTGTGGAGAAAAATACAGGGATTATGTTGAAATTTCTTAGTTTTCAAGAAGGCTTGATTCAATATTCACTTACGACAGAATGGATACAAATAGATAAGGGATTGAAAGAAAGTATGTTTCAAAAGGATAGCGCTAAATATGAAAAACATATTGGATGAATAGAAACAGGAGGAGAGTAAATGGGGAATCATTCATCTTTAAGAGAAGAGAAAAATAAGCAAAAATATAAAAAGAAAACGATAATAAGTTTACTACTAGCGGTATTGCTATTTGGTGGAATTGGCTATGGAGCCTATGTATATATGAAAACTTCTAGTCTCGTACAAAAATCTAATTTGAATTTAGCACGAGGTGAAAAATCCAATTTACGTGAGAAATCTGTAAAGCCAATTGCAAATCATGTTTCACTTTTAATTATGGGAATTGATGAAAATCAAGAACGACAAAAGGAGTATAATGGTGCATTTCATACAGATGCATTATTGTTAGCGACTTTTAATAAAGACGATAAAACAGTGAAATTAACGAGCATACCGCGTGATACATATACATACGTTCCAGTTGAAAAGAAAAAAGATAAAATAACCCATGCATATGGAAGTGGTTTCGTTAAAAATGGTAAAGATGGAGGACCGCAAGCTTCTGTGGAAGCGGTAGAAAAATTGTTACAGGTGCCCGTTGATTATTTTGTGAAATTTAATTTTGGTTCCTTTACTAAAATTGTTGATGGGTTAGATGGTATTGAAGTAGATGTCCCAGTTGAATTTACGGAGCAAAATAGTAAAGATGAACCTGATGCGATTCATTTGAAAAAAGGATTGCAAAAATTAAATGGGGAAGAAGCACTTGCACTAGCAAGAACGCGCCATATTGATAGTGATGCGATGAGAGGGCAGAGGCAACAACTTGTTATTGAATCGATTTTAAGTAAATTAAAAAGTGTAGGATCGATTACGAAGCTAGAAAAAATAGTTGAGGCAGTTGACGACGATTTTAAAACAAACTTAGTAATGGATGATATTTTATCTTTTTATAAATACGGTTTAAACGGTTCAGTTGAAAAAATACAACTAGCTGGTGATGATTTATATTTACCTAATGGTCCAAATGGGCAACGTGTATATTATTATAATCCTAATAAAAAAGATTTGCAGAGTTTGAGTAATACTCTTAGAACACATCTAGGGTTAAGTGAAAAGCAAATTGAGGAGAATTAAAGCAGACGTAATGTCTGCTTTTTATTGTGTATAATAGTATGTCATTTATTTTTAAATGTTATATACTATTTTCAAATTAAAGATAATAGTGTAACATAAAATTGTGGTTTAAGTTAAATAGCAAGGGGGCTATCACATAGAATAAATGTTATTGCTTAAAATAGTTTGGGAGAAATGAAAATACAGGGGAGTAGCAAAAATGAGAATTGCAAAGAATTTAACATTCCAAGTTATTGTGGCCATTATTTGTGGTATTGCAGTAGGGGCAATTTGGCCGAGTGTTGGACAACAAATGAAGCCAATTGGTGAAACATTCATCAATATGATTAAAATGGTTATTGCACCGATTATCTTTTTAACAATTGTACTCGGTATTGCAAGTATGGGAAGTATGAAAAAGGTAGGCCGTGTTGGTGGGAAGGCACTACTATATTTTGAAATTGTTACAACAGCTGCTTTAATTATTGGTATCATCGTAGCAAATGTTGTGCGTCCCGGAGATGGATTAGATCCCTCAAAACTAAAAGGCGGAGATGTTTCACAATATGTACAAAGCGGGCAAGAAATGAAATGGATGGATTTCTTTTTACATATTGTGCCGTCTAACATGTTTGAAGCATTTGCAAAAGGTGATATTTTACAAGTGTTATTCTTCTCCATTTTATTCGGCGCAGGATTAACGATGTTAGGGAAAAATGGACAACCGGTTATTGATTTTTTTGAAAGATTATCGAAAGTATTTTTTAACATTTTATCAATTGTAATGAAATTAGCACCGGTTGGAGCATTCGGTGGGATGGCATTTACAATTGGGAAGTATGGTTTAAGCACGCTCATACCACTTGGCAAATTAATGATTTGTGTATATGCGACAATGGCATTATTTGTTTTTATTGTTTTAAATTTTATTTGTAAACTGTACAAATTTAGTTTGTGGAAATATTTAGCTCACATTAAAGAAGAATTACTCATTGTTCTCGGGACATCGTCATCAGAATCAGTACTGCCGCGAATGATGACAAAGATGGAAGACTTGGGATGTTCGAAGCCAGTAGTAGGTTTAGTCATTCCGACAGGATACTCATTTAATTTAGATGGAACGACAATTTATTTATCGATGGCTACTATATTTTTAGCTCAAGTCTTTCATGTCGATCTTTCACTAGGTCAACAATTAACTATAATAGCTATTTTATTAGTTACATCTAAAGGTGCAGCAGCAGTAACTGGTGGAGGTTTTATTGTGCTAGCATCTACTTTATCTGCAATGAATGTTATCCCATTAGAAGGTTTAGCGCTATTACTTGGTGTAGATCGTTTCATGTCAGAAGCACGTGCTATCGTTAATTTAATTGGTAACGGTATTGCAACTGTAGTTGTTGCAAAAAGTGAAAATGAATTTGATGATGAGAAGTATACGAAAGTAATAGAGGAAATGAAAAGAGAAAAAATAGCCGGGTAAAAAGTCAGTTTTGCTGACTTTTTTTATTTTTGTAGGAAAGGAGTTTCTAAAAATATACATTATTTATTAACAAGAGCTCATAGATATTTAATGTGTAAATATGATAAATACCATTAAAGTGGTACATTTATATGAAAGAGAAATAGAATTTGAAGATCATATGGAATTTTTATGAATATTACTGTAAGAAAATAATTTTTTAAAAATTTTCAATAATAATACTTTACAAATTTTAAAAAATTAGTAGAATAAGAAGTAGTAAGAATCGTCTGATAAATATATAGAGAAAAACAGAATTATCAGAAAATTCTTGAATAGCTATCGTTTAGAATTAGGGAGGGTACAGAAAATGAAAAAGAAACAAATGAAAAAACTAACAGCAGTTGTAGCACCGGTTTTAGCAATGAGCATGGCGTTAACAGCATGTTCTACATCAGGTGGAGATAAGAAGACAAGCACAAATTCTAGCTCTGGTGGAGATAGTAAGTCAGGGGAAAAATTAGCAACGAAACAAGTGCTGAATCGAACAGTAACACAAGAAATTCCAACTATGGATTCTTCTAAATCAACTGATACAGTATCTTCACAAATGCTTGGTAATACGATGGAGGGTTTATATCGTCTTGATAAAGACAATAAGCCGATTCCAGCAGCGGCAGAATCTAGTACGAAAAGTGAAGATGGTAAAAAATATACGTTCAAACTACGTAAAGATGCAAAATGGTCAAATGGAGATCCAGTAACTGCAAAGGATTTCGTATATGCTTGGCAACGTCTGTTAGATCCAAAAACGGCTGCTGAGTATGCATTTATTGCATTCCCGATTAAAAATGCAGAAGTAGTAAATAAAGGAGAAAAACCTGTAACTGAATTAGGTGTGAAGGCGGTAGATGATCTTACACTTGAAGTTGAGTTAGAGCAAGCGGTACCGTACTTCTTAAATTTAGTAGCATTCCCATCATATTATCCATTAAACGAAAAGTTCGTTAAAGAAAAGGGCGAGAAGTTCGGTTTAGAGGCTGATACAACTGTCTATAACGGACCGTTCGTTCTTAAAGATTGGAAGCATGAACAAGGATGGCAATTAAAGAAAAATGATCAATATTGGGATAAAAAGACTGTAAAACTTGAAGAAGTTAACTTTAGTGTTGTTAAAGAGGCTGCAACTTTAGTCAATCTATATGATAGCGGTCAAGTTGACTTTGCTTTATTAAATGGAGAGTTCGTTGATAAATATAGAAGCAAGAAAGATGAATTTGGCACATATTCACAAGTGAGTACGTATTTCATTCGTATGAACCAAAAACGTGATGGACAAGACACGCCATTAAAGAGCAAAAAATTACGTGAAGCAATTGCGCTATCAATTGATAAAAAGAATTTAGCAAATGTAATTTTAAATGATGGATCAAAAGAAGCTGACTTCTTAGTACCAAAAGGATTAGCAACGGGACCAGACGGTAAAGATTTCCAAGAAACATTTAAAAACGGTTTGAAACCAAATCCTAAAAAAGCTGCTGCAGCTTGGGAAGAAGCGAAAAAAGAACTTGGAAAAGATCAAGTTACAATCGAATTCTTAAACTACGATACTGGTAATGCGAAAAAAGTTGGCGAATATATTAAAGATCAGATTGAGAAAAACTTAAAAGGTGTAACAGTTAATATTAAACTTCAACCATTTAAGCAAAAACTAAAATTAGAAACTGAACAACAATATGATATTTCGTATGGCGGATGGAATCCGGATTATGCAGATCCAATGACGTTCTTAGATATGTTTGAGACTGGACATTCACATAACCAAATGAGCTTCTCTGACCCTAAATATGACGGCATGGTGAAAAAAGCTGGGACGGAATTAATGAGTGATGCGAAAAAACGTTGGGAAGAGTTAGGAAAAGCTGAAAAAACATTACTTGAAGAAGATGTAGCGATTGTACCTTTATACCAACGTGGAGATTCTTATGTTTTACAACCAAATGTAAAAGGTGTAGTAAAACACAATATCAGTCCAGAATTCAGCTTTAAGTGGGCATATGTAACTGAAAAATAATAGAGTTGAAAAAGCATTTAAAAGTGGCTTAGCTACTTTTAAATGCTTTTTTTGTGAGCTTAAAATACTAATTTTTAGTATGGTTAAATAGAGGAGAATAAGGTGTATAGTATGTACATATAGTAGATGGGAGATAAATCCTACTAAAAAAATCAGAATATTTAAAATAAGAATATTTGCAATTAGGGAAAAAAGAGTAGAATGACATTAGTTGTAATCTTCTAAAAAAAGTCTTTAGTAAGGGGTCTCTCAAGGGTTGGTAATGTACATATAATTAGGGAGGGTACAAAAATGAAGAGAAAAAAATGAAAAAGTTAACGGCAGTTGTAATACCAGTTTTAGCGATGAGTGTTGCATTGACAGCATGTTCTGGATCAGGTGGGGAAAAGAAAACGACTACTACATCAAATAGTGGGGAAGAAAAAAATCTGATATTAAATATGCAGCGAAACAAGTATTAAATCGTACGGAAAACCAAGAAATTCCGACGATGGATACTTCTAAATCTACTGATACATTAGGTGCGCAAATTTTAGGGAACACGATGGAAGGCCTATATCGCCTTGATAAAGATAATAAGCCAATTCCAGCAGCGGCAGAGTCTAGTACGAAAAGCGAGGATGGCAAAAAATATACATTTAAACTACGTAAAGATGCAAAATGGTCAAACGGTGATCCTGTAACAGCGAAAGATTTCGTATATGGATAGCAACGCTTACTTGATAAAAATACAGCGGCAGAATATGCGTTTATCGCTTTCTATATTAAAAATGCAGAAGCAATTAATAAAGGTGAAAAACCTCTAACAGATTTAGGAGCAAAAGCGGTAGATGATTATACACTAGAAGTAGAATTAGAAAAGCCAGTACCGTATTTCTTGAATTTAATGGCATTCCCATCGTACTATCCTTTAAATGAAAAGTTCGTAAAAGAAAAAGGAGATAAGTTCGGTTTAGAAGCAGATACAACGTTGTATAACGGACCGTTCGTTATGTCTTCATGGAAACATGAACAAGGTTGGCAGCTAAAGAAAAATGATAAGTACTGGGATAAAAAGACTGTGAAATTAGAAGAAATTAACTATAGTGTAGTAAAAGAGGTTGCAACGAAAGTAAACTTATATGATACAGGATCAATTGATTTTACATTACTAT
>Ga0209463_1001087_pt1 | contig 17455 bp, 18 predicted proteins | sample AgamicMgSfrz_FD_187169 | JGI IMG/M metagenome (GOLD analysis project Ga0209463, IMG submission 187169) | Agave microbial communities from Guanajuato, Mexico - Mg.Sf.rz (SPAdes) (version 2) | ecosystem: Host-associated > Plants > Phyllosphere > Phylloplane/Leaf | place: Guanajuato, Mexico... | reverse complement strand
ACTGCGGCTACATGCGGGTACCGCTGGAACAATACAGTCAGGCACAATTATCGCGGAGCTTTCAGGCTTGCTAAAAAAGAGAGATATGAACTGAAATACGCAAATAACGACAATTGAGGCAAAACTTTTAAATACAAGCCCAATTGACAAAATGGAAAAGACATCGAGAACCTCGATGTCTTTATTCTTCGTCATTAATCTCATTATCGCCAATTTCGTCTTCTCCTGGCTGATCTGTGCCTGGGTTAATTTCATTACAGCCAGTCATCATTGTGCCAAGGAATGCAGCAAGAAGCAGTGCGAGCATTGTTTTGCGCATCTTTTTGATAACCTCCTTTTATAGAAGTGATTTCTAGCATAGCATTGTCCGGTGACAGCTCAATTATGCAAAACCATATCTATTTAAAAAGTTGGTATAGGAAGGGAAAGGCCTTTCTTTATTTTCTGATAGGTTTTTCCAATGTCAATATTTCGTCTTCAATAGCTGAGAATTGCTCTTCTACTAAGTTTTTTACATCAAATACTCCAGCATTATAGAAATGAGCGGCAAGCGACTCTTTAAAGAACTCAAGAACTCTTTCAGCTGCGAAAGTCGAAATCTCCTCGTCTCGCTCCTGTTCAAAAAAGGTTTGTATTTCCGACAGCATCAGCTGATGCTGTTCTTTCGTTAATTTATAGAACAAGTTAGAACATCCTTTCATAAAACAAGATAGTTGTACTATACATGGATTTAGAATCTTTTACTAGCTTTGCTTTTTGTACAATGTTTTGTAAAACAGTCAATAAAAGGGGGGCTGACAAACTTGTCAAGCCCCCCCTTTTTTATTTATCTAAATGCTATTACTTATTCACAACAGCAACATTCTTTTTGTTGACTTGCAATATATACCCAATTAAAGCACCGATAATGGCAGGGAATATCCAACCTAAACCAATATCGTACATTGGAAGAAAACCTGCTAAAAAGGAATCAAGTGCGTTAATTTTAAATGCAGTTTCCTGCAGGCTGTCCACTAGGCTGACGATAAATGTAAACAATAAGCTTATTTGGTATACTGCTGGCCTTCCTTTGAAAAGTGGATGAAGGAAAGTCAAGAAAATAAGCACAATTGCTAGTGGATAAATAATTGTCAATACAGGTACAGAAATGGAAATTAGCTCCGTTAATCCGACATTTGCAATAACGGCACTGAATCCAGATAAGCTGATTGCGATTGCTTTATACGAAATAGACGGGAACAGTTTATGGAAGTAGGTAGAACAAGATGTGATTAATCCAACGCTAGTAGTCAAACAAGCAACAGTAATCATTAATCCAAGCAATACTCCGCCGTACGTTCCGAAATAGTAGTCAGAGACCTGAGCCAATACTTCTCCGCCATTTTCTAAATAACCGAGCTTTTCTACACTAGAAGCACCCATAAACGAAAGGGCCGAATAAATAGCAGCGAGGATAACTGCAGCAATAGCTGTTGCCATCAAGCAAACCTTCATAATTTGGCTTCTGGTAGTGGCGCCTTTTTCGCGAATAGCATTGATAATAATAATACCAAACACAAAGGACGCAAGTGTGTCCATTGTCAAATATCCTTCTTGAAACCCGTTGAAAAATGAGTTAGTCATATAATGCTCTGTTGGGGCTTGAAACTTCCCGATTGGGAAGATCACAGAAACAATTACCAAAATCCCGATAAATGTTAACTTAATTGGCGTTAAGAATCTGCCGACAATGTCTACAATTTTAGCTGGGTTCAGAGACAAAAAACAAGTGATTGCAAAAAACAGAACTGTGAACACAAGCAATGCAATACCAGCAGAACTTTCTGACACAAATGGCTTAACACCAATTTCAAATGATACATTCCCTGTCCGCGGTATCGCAAATAACGGACCAATTGCTAAATAAAGAACAGTTGTAAAGACAATCCCGAAAAGTGGGTGTACTCGGCTCGCTAATGACTGCAAATCCTCTTTTCCGGAAAAACCGAAAGCTAGTACACCGAGAAGAGGCAAGCCAACACCAGTCACGAGGAACCCTGCATTTGCTGACCAAATTTCACTGCCTGCTGATTGGCCAAGCATTGCGGGGAAAATAAGATTGCCTGCACCAAAAAATAGTGCAAATAACATCAGGCCAATGATAATGATAAATGAAAATGGTACTTTAGTTGACACGATAAAACCTCCAAAACTTAGATCAAATATAAAAGTTAACTATTTTTCGAAAATAATCAGGACGATTTTGATGAAATCGTAAAGATAGCAATTTTCAAAAAATAATAGCCAAATGAAAAAATCACCAGATGCTGCCACTTTGTAAGTCTCAATGCTGTTCATTAACATATGTCTAACTTTTAAAGAATGATTTGTCTTAAGGGGCCTTGTCGGTCCTTTAGTATTTCTGAAAATTTCTGAAAATAATCGGAGACATTAAATCTATAAATCATACATTAAGCAGTGGAACATCATGCTGACTAGGTAAGGCTAAAAAAGCCAAAAATTTTGTTTTTTCTGTTAACTATCTGCTGCATTTTTTTATAAACAACGTTCACTATGTTATAATATTAAAATTAAAATTTCAAGCATTTCTATAGAACTTTCGGTTCTCGGAAGATATCAATAGCAACAGCTGAAAGCGGTTGTCTTCGCTTACTGCAAGGCATTATGCCGGTTGCGAAGGAAATGAAAGATTAGTAGTTGGAAAATGATAGTTTTATTGGATATTGTTTTTTATTCTATGATAAGATTTGAGAAGGAAAGGAGGGGGAAGAATGGGACATATACATATAACAGCATGGTCGGTTGCTTTGATTCTGTTTGTAGTATCTTTGCTTCTGCATAAGAGCGGCAAGGAAAAAGGAAGTAAAATCGTTCATATGGTTTTAAGACTGATGTACTTAGCCATCATTGGCACAGGTGTGACGATGCTTACCTATACGGGCCTTGATGTAATGCATACATTAAAAACATTAGTAGGTTTATGGGTGATTGCAATGCTTGAAATGATTGTAATCCGCACAAAAAAGGGCAAAAAAACATCCATATTATGGATTCAGTTTGTCGTTGCTCTTATTATTGTACTATATCTAGGATTTACTCTTTAATGATTGATAAAAAGCCTGCAGCAAAAAATGCTGCAGGCTTTTCCTGTCTTATAAATTTAGTACTGTTCCGCTTTTCTGTAGTAACCTTTATCACGGTGATACAAAACAATGGCGATTACTAATATGCCTGCTGCAATCCAAATGGACGTTTTTCCAATATAAGTAGTTGAAAATGTTCCAAGCAAAGCACCAGTAAAAAAAGATAAGATAATTACACCGAAATCAAAGAACTGCCGTTTTGCTTCTTTGTCATGCCCGACAAATGCCGCATATGCAGCCTGTGTAGCTGTTCGTAAATTTCCTGTTGTAATGGTCGAGTTATAAGCCCATTTATCAATTTTATTAAATGTGGAAATCTGTAAGGAAGACACAAAGGCAATGCTGACAGTGACAATCATATTTGGCACACTTAACGGTAAAAAGCCCACGAAAACAAGTACAAAAAATTCAAGAATAAGAATCGAACGGCGATAGCTGTATAATAAATGCCTTACATGCGGAATTTTGACTATTTCAGAAACAAGTACTCCTAATATGAAAGCAATAATAGGCGGTATATACAAAAGTGCACCTTTCCATTCACCGTTAGCTGCCTTAACAGCTAAAAGGACCATATTTCCTGTTTGGGCATTAGCAAATACACCATCTCTGCTGACAAATGTATAGGCGTCAAGGAATCCCCCCACTACTGCGAGTAAAAGGCCCATATAAATAGAATTGGAAGAAAGGGAGGGGATGGATTTGAGTTTATCATGCATGTTAATTTCTCCTTCTCCTTTATATTGAATAATTTCTTGCAATAATAATAAAATCAAGAATTGCAAGATATAGTTTACCATAACCATTTTGTTACAACCGAAAAACATCCAAAAATTTTGTGTCATTTTAATTCTTCTTCCTGTAAAGACCTAGTTTACAATGCTTATGCAGGAAAAGGTGAAATCAATAAAGAATTCTTTATAAAAGATGTTTTTTGAATCATGACCTTCTGCTGATAGAGGCAAGAGTAGTCATAATTGGTAGTACTGTCTAATATAAAACATTATCTATATACAGCAAATAAATTTAAGGGGGTAATGGCAGGACTATTGACAGTAAACAAAAAAAGATCTGCCTCATTTAGATTTGGGAGCGCTTCACTGATAGAGGAGCTGTCCGAGTGTGAAAGAACAAATGGGCTAGTGGAACTCATTGTTTCTGCTAAATTATTTTTAACACCATCGTCTGTAATTGCTGTAGCACGATGTGATAACAATGTGGCTGTCGGCTGCGGGTGATTGTGTCCATACACAAATAACAGAAATGCATGGATATTTAACAGAAAAAAGCAAAGAAAGGGAAAGTATATGGCAAATCTAAAATACAAGCAAGACGATGCAGCAAGTATCTTGTTGGAAAAGAATGCATTAAAACACAAGTGGAATGAATATTTGCTAATAAGTATTGTCTTTGGTGGTTTTTTAATTTTTGGTTTTTCGGAGAATATAAAAGGACCGGCAATTCCACTTATTCAGGAAAATTTTGGTGCGAGTCAGACGCAAATTGGTTTGCTTTTAGCATTAAACTCATTCGGCTATCTTCTTGCATGCTCTTATACATCTTGGATGTCAGATAAAATAGGAGTGAGATGGACAGGAACCGCGGCATTCCTTTTCATGGCATTATCTGGAGTGTTTATCTATTTGTCAGCAGGTTTTCCTTCATTGTCTGCTGCCTTTTTTGTTTTATATTTAGGGAATGGCATGCTAGAGATAGCCCTTGGTATTATGGCAGCTAGAATTTTTACAAAAAACACAGGCATGATGCTGAATATTTCTCATTTCTTTTACGGTTTAAGCTCAACTGTCGCACCAATTTTCGCTGCTTCTGTCATGGAATGGCATTGGGGAGAGGGGGAAATTGGCTGGCGCGGCATGTATTTTCTTTTTTTAGGCTTATCTTTGCTGCCAATCATTCCGTCCCTTTTCAGTAAATTTCCAAGCGAAAGTAAGCATGATGGAGAGGGTGCTTCCTTTAAGTCTCTAATAAGAGATCGGACCGCATGGTTGATTGTGGCCGTTCTTTCCTTAGGAGTTGTCTCTGAAATGGGAATAGGCGGCTGGCTTATTAATTTCTTAGTACAGGCCTACCAGTGGGATATTAAAGAAGCGTCTAATATGCTGTCTTTGTTCTTTCTGTTTTTTATGCTTGCTCGTCTCTTGCTCGGCGCTGTAACAGACAAGATTGGCTTTGCGAAATCTATCATGATTTTTTCTGCCTTTTCCGGACTCTGCAGCATCGCAGGCATCCTTATTGGCGAAAAGGGGTCGATTTTGTATGCTGTCTCTGGAATTGGCATCGCACTTGTATATCCAACGATTATGGCCTTACTAGCTAAACGGTATCCAAAAGGAACGGGTACAGCCATTACTTTTACTGTCACATTAATGGGGATAGCGAGTGTTATTGGAAATTTTTTAATAGGGATTATCATTGATACAGCTCGGATAATCGCAGACGCACTTGGTGCAGTGGACAGTGAGATAATTGGTTTGAAATTTGGATATGGGTTTATAGGCGTACTTGCTCTTTTATGCTCTGTATGCTGCTATTTTTTGTATAGGTCAACGGAAAAAAACAAAGAAATAATATAATATATATTGACCTGAAATGCGTTTCATATCGTAAACTAAAAGAAAATTAAGCTGTTACTTCAAGTGATTAATCATGATAGGAAAGCTTGTCTTTACAGCAGGATTACTAATAGAAAGCAGGGAATTTAAATGAAAGAGAAAAGCATTATATTTTTTGATATAGATGGGACTTTGCTCACACACGAAAAGCAATTGCCTCAGACTGCTAAAAAAGCGATTTTCCAACTTAAAGAAAAAGGCCATGAAGTAGCGATTGCTACAGGTAGAGCGCCGTTTATGTTTGAAGATTTACGCAAGGAACTTGAAATTGATTCTTATGTCAGCTACAACGGACAATATGTTGTTTTAAATGGGGAGGTTATCTATAAGAACCCACTAAACATTCAGTCATTGGAGAAGCTTGCCGAAGCTGCATTGCTTAATGACCATCCGGTAGTGTTTATGGACCATGAGGATATGAAAGCAAATGTGCCAGAGCATATCTTTATACAGGAAAGCATTCAAACACTGAAAATAGCCCATTTTCCAACACATGACCCTTTATATTATAAAGACAGAGACTTATTCCAATCACTCCTATTCTGTCAAGTAGGTGAAGAGAAGCAATACGAGCAGGCCTTTGAAGATTTCGATTTTGTCAGATGGCATCCAGTGTCAGTTGACATTCTGCCAAAAGGAGGATCAAAAGCAAGAGGGATTGAAAAAATGACAGAAAAGCTTGGTATTGCTAAAGAGAACCAATATGCTTTTGGTGACGGAGAGAACGATCTGGAAATGCTCACAGCCATTGTTAACAGTGTGGCAATGGGCAATGCAGAAGAGCATATTAAGGCAGCAGCCAAATATGTAACGAAATCGGTGGAAGAGGACGGCATAGTTCATGGACTTCAGCTTGTAGGGCTGCTATAAGCATTAGTCTTCCCATTCCGTTGTATAATCTCATTCCTTCACGGAAAAAATAAGCAAAACTGACGTGGAGGATTATGTCTTGAATACAATCAAACCGATAAAAATAGGCTCACATAAATCAAGTCCGAGTCAACCACTTACTTCTGCTGAAGTAGCTAAGCTTTGGGCAACCTATATGGGAAACAGCATGTCCAGGTGCATTTTGAGCTATTACTTGCAGCACGTGGAAGATCAGGATATAAAAGCATTATTAAAGAATGCCTTAAACTTATCTGATGTTTTCTTAGAAACCACAAAGGAAATTTTTAAAAAAGATAAGATTCCCTTTCCAGTCGGATTCAATGATAAAGATGTCAACTTAAATGCGCCTAAATTATTTGAGGATGAATTCTATGTCCATTATTTAAAATACGCTGCCAAAGCAGGTTTGAGCATCTATCAAATAGCCATTCCTCTCGTATACCGCGAGGATGTCCGGGATTTTTTCGTTTACTGTATGGATGCAACAATTCAACTGATGGAGCAAATTAAGTTAATTCTTCTAAGGAAGGGCTTTATTATGAAGCCGCCCCTTATACCAGTACAAGACAGACCTGAATTTGCAAATGAAAATTTCCTGAATGGTTATATTGGTAAAGTTCGGCCGCTTCACGCAATGGAGATTACTCATCTTTATGACAATATCGAAAACAATGTCACAAGCAAAGCGCTTATTCTAGCTTTCGGTCAAGTTGCAAGGAAGGAAAAGGTGAAAAGCTTATTTGTAAGAGGGAAAGAAATGACACATAAGAATCTGGAACGATATAAGCTTTTACTTCACGAGGAAAACCTGCCATCTCCAGCTTACTTAGACCATTTGGTGACGGCTTCGACGTATGCGCCATTTTCTGATAAGTTGATGCTTTTTCATAAAGTCGATATGTTTTCCATGAAAATAAGAGCGTTTGGAAATTCCCTCGCCGTAAATGGCAGACATGATATCGGAGTTATGTACACGAAATCACTTATGAATATCATGATGTTTGTTTCCAATGGTGCAAAATTAATGATGGAAAACGGATGGATGGAAGAGCCGCCACATGCCATTAATCGTGATGATCTAACCAAACCTTAAAATAGGGAGCAAAAGAAGGCATAACCTTCTTTTGCTCATTTATTTGAAAAGAATATCGTCTTTTAATCCGCCAACCTTTTCCAAAGCTGTTTGGATGTCATTCTCTTCTACACCGTAATGAGCAAGTGCGTCATGTAAGTGTTTTACGATGGCATCAAAGTGCTCAGGCTGAATGTTCATACCTTCATGCGCTTTTGCCATTGACTTTCCTGTATATTGTTTCGGACCGCCTAATGCAAAGCTGATAAACTTTGTCTGATGACTGCGTTGTTTATCCATGTTTGTGTGTTCAAAAAAGTGACGTACCGATTCATCCTTTAATACTAAATCATTATAAAAATAATCCACTACCTTAGAAATCGCTTCTTCTCCGCCAACTTTTTCATATAAAGATTGATCCATTATAATTTCCTCCTTTTTTCTACTATGTATAGATTAAACAAAAATACTATTTTTATCCTTTTTATCAAAAGAAAAAGGAGTAAAAGTAAAAAATAGCGAAATAAAAGGGGAAAACTATTGGTAGGAAGTGAACACTTTGGTGGAAAACGGACATTTAGAAGTGATTAATTTACTAGAGCTGACAAAAGACAAAACAGAATATAGTAATTTCATTGTAAGTGAGGTAAACGACCATGCCCTGCGGATTGCTGTCATCGACGGGGAGTTCCACTGGCATAAGCATGTGGATTGTGACGAACTTTTTATTGTATTAGAGGGAGAATTGTTTATTGATTTAGAAAACAACAAGACAGTTTCCTTAAGACCAGGTGATATGTTTACTGTCCCAGCGAACACCATGCACCGGACGCGTTCACTAGAACGTACAGTTAACTTATGTTTTGAAAAGGCAAGTAACGATATAACTGGCGGATGAGCTGCATAGAATGATTAAGAAACGATATAAAAAGTAATGCTTTCCTTCTTGACGGAAAGCATTTTTTAATATAGGAAGGGGGACAAAAAGATGAAACTTGGGTTAATCCGGCATGGAAGCACAGCTTGGAATAAAGAAGGCAGGGCACAAGGAAGCAGTGATATTCCTTTGGATGAAGAGGGAATGAGCGGAGCTCGTCTGCTTGCAGAGCGTCTCCTAAATGAGGAGTGGGATGTGATTTATTCTAGTGATTTAATGAGAGCGAAACAAACCGCTGAAATTATTGCAGATAGGCTGCAAGTACAGTTAATTTTTGATGCAAAACTGCGGGAAACTGGCGGAGGAATGATAGAGGGAACCACAGAATTAGAAAGAATCACTAAATGGGGGAAAAATTGGCGCGAAATGGACTTAGGAATAGAAACGTTTGAAAGTGTTAAAGAACGTACGCAAGCTTTCAAGAGGGAAAGGCTGGACAGAGCAGAGAGCAACAATATATTGATTGTCAGTCATGGTGCCCTTTTGAACACTCTTTTAGCTGAACTTTCGCCTCCATCTCTATTTCAACAGCCCTTAAAAAACACATCTTTAACGATGTTTTTCCTAGATGACAGCAGCTGGAAATGCAGCTTGTATAATTGTACGAAGCATTTGACTTAATAAGAGTGATGTAGGTATAAAAGTCTAGCGAATGTGTTAATTGGTTATAATTACCTAGCAATAGTAGTTATATAATACTAGACTATTTAAGGAAAATGTACTAAAATTACAACGTAAATGAGAAGATAAGCCTTCGATACTAGCAAACTTATTGAAAAATAAGGGCGCAAAGCTATGGGTCTAAAGCAGTGTTTACACTGCAATGATTGCCAGGTTGCCGAAAAGGAGACAGATACTAATCCATCCTTTTTGGGGTGGATTTTTTTTTATGAAAACAGGGGAGTGTGAGCAAGTTGCCTGATCAAGTCAAAATAAAGGGTGTTAGCATTGCCCACCCGAAGACAAAATATGATAATCAGTATTTTATCGACCATTTTAATGCACTGGGCTTAAAAGCAGAAGGATTGATGAACCATCTAGGCAGAAAAGAGCGATATTTAGTTGATCCTGAGAAAGAAAATACAATCACAATGGCAATAGAAGCAGCACAAAAAGCGCTCGCAAGCACCAATACACGAGCGGAAGAACTGGATATGATCGTTTTCGTGTCTGATACACCTGAATACACTTACCCAAGCAACGCGCTTATACTTAATCGTATGTTGGGAGCGAATAATGCTCATATTGTCTACGATATGAACGCGAACTGTATTGGGATGCTGTCAGCTATTGATCAAGTGAACGCATATGTGAAGAGCCGTACAGAACTTCAGAAAGCACTTATCATTGGCAGTGTGTATGTAAGTAATATCACTAGAAAAGATGACACCGTCATGTATCCTAACTTTTCTGACGGAGCATGTGCAGTGGTAATGGAAAAAACTACTGAGCATATTGGACTTGTAGCAAGCAATTATCACACAGATGCAACTCTCGCAGACTTCGTCATGTATCCATCAGTTGGCTTTTCCCAAATGTTCAATGAGAATGTTTCGGTTGCAGATAAGAAAATCCGGTTTGATCCCCATGATGTAAGCTTTTTTTCAGACGAGTGGAAAAAGTTAATTATTACTATGCTCAGTAAGCATGATGTGAAAGCTTCGGAGATTGACCACTGGATCTTTTCCCAGTTTTCCAGACCAGAAGTGGAAGAAACATTATTGAAACTTGAAGTTGGTCTAGAAAACTATACATTTGTAGGAGAAGAATTTGGCTATACAGGCGTGACCAGTCCTATTTTCGCGCTCCATGATGCGCTTGAACGAAAAAGAATCCAAAAAGGCGATAAAGTAGTATTTTGCTCTGTCGCTGTCGGCTATAGTATGTCATCACTTTTATATCAATTTTAGGAGGAAGTTAAAATGTTTACATTTGAAAAAAAGGAAGCAACTAAAGAATTATTTATTACTGTCAGCGGATTTATGAAAGAGGAAGATGGCCAAGCATTTCTTGCTGAATACAACAAGCATGTTCATTCAATCACACCAGCAACTTATACATTAGTCATCGACTCGACAAATCTTTCCGCATCTAAGCCTGATATGCTTCCAGTTCTTGAGGGATGCTTCAAGCTATATATGTCTAACGGCTTCAAAAAAATCATTATGATTAATCCATCATCAGCTATTTCTAAAATGCAAATGAAGAAGCTGGCAGCAAGCATCAACTATTCGGGGATTTTTGTCGATAAGTTAGAAGAAGCTGCACGATAATAAGTTCTCTTAAGCCCAAAAAGCATCTGCTTTTTGGGCTTTTTTTATGCAGGTATATTTAAACAAAGAAAGAATTAACTATGTAAATGTAAAAAGGAGCGATGATAATGAATATACGTAAACTGACAGGTACAGAGAAAGCCCCTCTAAACCTGTTGTTGACTGCAGATCCTTCTATAGATCATGTCAATGACTATGCAGGGAGGGGACAATGTTTTCTGGCAGAAAAGAATGACATCATTGCAGGTGTATTTATTCTTCTGCCGACACGGCCTGGAATTGCTGAACTTGTCAATATTGCAGTAGAGGAAGCAATGCAAAGACAAGGAATAGGGAAGAGGCTTGTGCAGGAGGCTATAGAGATTGCAAGGCTGGAGGGTTTTAAGAAGCTGGAAGTCGGCACAGGCAATTCGAGTATTGGTCAGCTTGCCTTTTATCAAAAATGCGGCTTTCGTATTGTTGGTATCGATATGGATTTCTTCATACATTATGAAGAAGAAATAATCGAGAATGGTATAAAATGCAGAGATATGATTAGGCTTTCACTGGACTTGTAAAAAGCAGTTAATCTAAACAAGCATGCTAAACCCTTGAAATGGTCATTAAGGAAGAAATCATGTTGTTTGTCTAGAAAATATCCCTTTGATCGGCACACTTGCCCTCCATTTTCATACAATGAATTAGGCTTAAGCTTTAATTTGTCTGCTTCAAAAATTATCGCACACTAGTCTCCTATCCCGCATAGGATGAAATGAAAATGAATGAGGAGGTTTCGCTCGAAAATGGGAGAATATAGAGAGATTATTACAAAGGCAGTCGTTGCGAAAGGACGCAAATTTACAAAATCCAACCATACGATCTGCCCTGACAACAGCCCTTCCAGCATTTTAGGATGCTGGATCATCAACCATACGTACGAAGCGGAAAAGAATGGTAAGACAGTAGAGATTAGCGGCTACTATGATATCAACGTTTGGTATTCCTATAACGACAACACACAAACAGAAGTCGTGACAGAACGAGTTGAATATACAGATACCGTGAAGTTGAAATATCGTGATCCTGATTGCCTTGACGATCATGATGTGATTGCACGTGTTCTTCAACAGCCAAACTGCATCGAAGCAGTCATTTCACCAAATGGCAACAAAATCATCGTCCATGTCGAAAGAGAATTTTTAGTTGAAGTAATCGGGGAAACAAAAGTAGTTGTTGAAGTGTTCCCAGAACATAAAGAAGCAGACGGCGATGATGTATGGGGCTTGGATGTTGAGGACGAAGAGTTTGAAGATTTAAATCCTGATTTCCTTGTAGGCTCTGAAGAAGAATAGAACTAGGAGCTACTTCCTAGTTCTTATTTTTTAAACAGTATAAAAGACGGTCTGCTTAAAGCAGGCTGTCTTTTTTTTCTGGCAGAAGGCACCACCTGATACATGCTGCCTCAATATGCTATAATGGTAGAATAATAAATTGAAATATGTGAGCAACTGCTTTATGGAGGATTTTATGACGACGTATACGCCCATGATACAACAATATTTACAAGTAAAGGCAGATTATCAGGATGCCTTTTTATTTTTTCGTTTAGGCGATTTTTACGAAATGTTTTTTGATGATGCAATAAAAGCATCACAAGAATTGGAAATCACGCTGACGAGCAGAGAAGGCGGGGGAAATGAACGGATCCCGATGTGCGGAGTTCCCCATCATTCAGCGAAGAACTATATTGAGCAGCTGGTTCAACGCGGCTATAAAGTGGCAATATGTGAGCAGACAGAGGACCCAAGGCAGGCAAAAGGAGTTGTCCGCAGAGAAGTCGTGCAGCTTATTACCCCTGGAACGATGATGGAAGGAAGAAACCTGGCAGACAAGGAAAATAACTATATTGCAACAATCACTGTGTTGGACAACCAGACATATGGATTTGCTTATAGTGACCTGTCAACAGGTGAGTGTAAAGCCACAAAAACGTACGGTTTTGATTCGGCATTGAATGAATTATCCTTATGTGGAGCAAAGGAGGTTATCATCAGTCCTGATTTTCCAGAAGACAGCAAAAAGCGGATGCAAGAGCGCTCTACCTTGACGGTATCCTATGAAAACGATGCTGCCGTTTTAGAGCAGTATGGAACATTGCTCGCTGAAGTCGATGATGAAATGCTTCAGTCAACTGTGAGCCGTTTGTTTGCGTATCTTTACCGCACGCAAAAACGAAGCCTTGACCACTTGCAGCCTGTTTCTGCCTACGTAATTGATGATTTTATGAAAATCGATTATTTCTCGAAACGTAATCTCGAACTTACAGAGACAATTCGTTCAAAAGGAAAAAAAGGTTCTTTACTATGGTTGTTGGATGAGACGAAAACAGCAATGGGCGGCAGGCTCTTAAAACAATGGATCGACCGTCCGCTTTTGAACAGAGAAAAAATCGCTGAAAGACAAAATATGGTGGAAACAATGATTGGCCATTATTTTGAAAGAATGGATCTCCGTGAAAAGCTGAAGGAAGTGTACGACTTAGAAAGACTTGCCGGCAGAGTCGCATTCGGAAATGTGAATGCCCGGGATCTCGTGCAGCTTAAGAAATCTCTTCAGCAAATCCCGGCAATTCAAGAGCTTGTTGCTCAATTTGGTACAAGTGAAGCTAGCATGCTCGCGAGTGAACTAGACCCATGTGAAGAGGTAACAGATTTGCTTGAAACAGCTATTGTTGAAAATCCGCCCTTATCTGTTAAGGAAGGAAATATCATTCTTGACGGCTATAATGAAGAGCTTGATAAATACCGAGATGCAAGCCGAAACGGGAAAACCTGGATTGCCCAGCTTGAACGGCAAGAGCGCGAAAAAACCGGTATTAAGTCATTGAAAATCGGCTATAACCGTGTTTTTGGCTATTTTATTGAAGTGACAAGAGCGAATGTCCATCTGCTTCAAGAAGGCCAATACGAACGAAAACAAACATTGGCTAATGCAGAACGTTATATAACACCAGAGTTAAAGGAAAAAGAGAGCTTGATCCTTCAAGCGGAAGAAAAAATAGTAGAGTTGGAATATGATCTTTTCACGATTATCCGGGAAACGGTTAAAGACTACATTCCAAGACTGCAGATGTTAGCGAAAACAGTCAGCGCATTAGATGTGCTTCAATGCTTTGCAACAGTCAGTGAGGACCGTCGTTATGTTAAACCTGCTTTCTCTTCAGAAAGGGTGCTTCACATTCAAAATGGACGCCATCCTGTTGTCGAGAAAGTAATGAATTCACAAAGCTATGTGGCTAACGGCTGTTTAATGGATGCAGATAGGGAGCTTCTTCTCATTACAGGTCCGAATATGTCCGGTAAAAGCACGTATATGAGACAAGTCGCACTAACAAGCATTCTTGCTCAAATCGGCTGCTTTGTGCCTGCAGAGGAAGCGACATTGCCAATATTTGACCAAGTATTTACTAGAATTGGTGCAGCAGATGATTTGATTTCTGGACAGAGCACCTTTATGGTAGAAATGCTGGAAGCTAGAAATGCATTGCTGCATGCGACCAAAGACAGCCTGATTTTATTCGATGAAATCGGCAGGGGGACAAGCACATATGATGGAATGGCACTTGCTCAGGCAATAATTGAGCATATTCATGATATTGTTGGAGCGAAGACGCTATTCTCTACCCATTATCATGAACTGACTGTTTTGGATGAAGAACTTGACCGTCTAAGTAATGTTCACGTCAGCGCGATGGAGCAAAACGGCAAAGTCGTATTCCTTCATAAAATTAAAGAAGGTGCTGCAGACAAAAGCTACGGAATTCATGTTGCTCAATTGGCAGAGCTGCCGCAAGAGCTGATTGAAAGAGCGCAAGAGCTTCTGTCTTCACTTGAGCAGAAAGAAGATGGTAAGCTAGCTGCTCCACAGGTGATTGTGAAAGAGGATACTCCTGCTGTTGAGATCAATGCAGATGCCCAGCTGTCATTTTTTGATGAAATGCAAAATAAAAAACCTGCTGCCAAATTGGCAGGAAAGGAAAAACAAATTCTGCAGAAAATCAAATCCCTCGACATTTTGGATATGACACCGATGCAGGCATTAAATACATTATATGAATTGCATAAGAAGATAAAAAACGATTAAGCGCTAAAAGAAAGAAGAGGTGAAGAAGTTGGCGAAGATATTTCAACTGGATGATGCACTTTCAAATAAAATTGCAGCAGGAGAAGTAGTCGAAAGGCCAGCCTCTGTTGTCAAAGAATTAGTAGAGAACAGCATTGACGCAAAAAGCACCAACATTGAAATTTTTATCGAGGAAGCGGGCTTGCAAAGCATCCGCATTCTCGATAATGGAGCAGGAATAGATGAAGAGGATGTGCTGACTGCCTTTTCTCGTCATGCTACTAGTAAAATCAAGGATGAGAACGATCTTTTCCGCATCCGCACACTTGGGTTTAGAGGCGAGGCTTTGCCAAGTATCGCTTCTGTCGCCCATGTTTTGCTTACAACTTCAACTGGAGAAAAAGGCACGACCGTCGAGCTTGAGGGAGGCCATCTTGTGAAACAAGAGAGCGCTCCAAGCCGAAAAGGCACGGAAATCACCGTTTCCAATCTGTTTTTTAATACACCAGCTCGTTTAAAATACATGAAATCCATTCATACAGAGCTTGGTAATATAACAGATATTGTCAACAGGCTTGCATTATCTCATCCTGAAATAAGCTTTCGTCTAATTCATAATGACAGGAAGCTGCTTCATACAAATGGAAACGGCGATGTTAGGCAGGTTTTAGCGAGCATTTACGGTTTGAATATTGCTAAAAAAATGATTCCAATCACAGGAAAGTCACTGGACTTTACACTGTCAGGTTTTATGGCACTTCCTGAAATAACCAGAGCCTCCCGTAACTATATTTCGACAATGATTAACGGCAGGTTCATTAAGAACTACTCTCTAGTCCGCAGTATTCAAGAAGGGTATCATACATTGCTGCCAATCGGCAGATTTCCAATTGTTCTATTGAATGTGGAAATGGACCCGATGCTTGTTGATGTCAACGTTCATCCATCCAAAATGGAGGTTCGCTTCAGCAAGGAGCAAGAGCTGAATGAACTTGTGAGCGAGAGTATAAAAACAGCATTTAAAAAGAAGGAATTAATTCCAGCAGGATTTATCCGCGAAAAAGCGAAAGCGCCGAAAGATGAGCAAACTGCATTTTCCTTTGATCCGTCCAGGGAGCTGCGGCAAGAGATTTCAAAACCAGCACAGCCCTTTATTGCTCCAAGCTTTTCAAATAATGATACTCTTCTTGACACATTATTGGCTGCAGAAACAGAGCAATCAGAAGTGTTTTCTATAAAAGAGCCTCCGTTAGAGGAGACCTTCGGTAGTTATAAAGCGCCGGAAGAATCATCGGAACAAAAAGCAGAGCAAAGAGAAGAAACATGGGAAGAAGCAGTACTCGAAGATGTGGCAGCGGAAAATCGCGTACCGCCATTATATCCAATTGGACAAATGCATGGCACCTATATTTTCGCCCAAAACGAAAGAGGCTTGTACATCATCGACCAGCATGCAGCCCAAGAGCGCATCAAATACGAATTTTATCGAGAAAAGGTCGGTGAAGTTCATAACGAGCTGCAAGAGCTGCTGATTCCGTTAACACTGGAATATTCGTTAGATGAATGGATGAAGATAGAGGAAAACAAAGCAGAGCTAGAAAAAGTCGGCGTATTCCTCGAACCATTCGGACAGCAGAGCTACCTTGTCCGTTCCCATCCTCAATGGTTTCCAAAGAACGAAGAAATAGAGACAATCGAAGAAATGATCGAACAAGTACTTGCCATGAAAAAAGTCGACATCAAGCTGCTCCGCGAAGAAGCAGCCATCATGATGAGCTGCAAAGGCTCCATCAAAGCAAACCGCCATCTCCGCAACGACGAGATCGCAAGCCTGCTTGAAGAGTTGCGCACTACATCCGATCCATTTACTTGCCCGCATGGCAGGCCGATTATTGTTCATTATTCCTCTTATGAGATGGAGAAGATGTTTAAGCGTGTGATGTAGCGGGGTTTTACGGGGGAGAATTTTGATTTGCCCCCAAATTGCCCCCACTTTTTAATCCTTAAGGTAGGATTCAAGCCGTAAAATACTTTCTTTTTCATGCTTTTTTGTAATATGCAGATAGACATCTGTTGTAGTATTTAACGATGAGTGGCCAAGTCGGTCACTCACTATTTTTATATCGTTGCCACTTTCTAACAACATTATAGCATGGGTATGACGCAATCCGTGTGGACTGATCTTTGGTAAATTTGCTTTAGCTATAATTGTACTAATTACTTTGTAACACCAAAGGTTCTACTTAAATAATTCCTATGTACAGCATCCTTATTTAACATAAAATTTTGGAGAACAAAACTCACTGCCTCTTTTACTGCCATTTCCTCTACAGCTTGAAGCAGATATCATTCTAGCACATAATTCTTTTTCAATAACCACATCATCGATAGAAGAAATCCCTTAT